>JAEEGL013632664.1_pt1 | contig 15046 bp, 16 predicted proteins | sample 9134231 | NCBI WGS metagenome assembly JAEEGL01 (sample SAMN16246548, study PRJNA631951) | gut metagenome | biome: gut microbiome; feature: rumen; material: fiber-attached | host: Bos | place: Iran: Karaj | collected 2018-10 | reverse complement strand
GAAGAATTCCTCGTTGTCGATGAAGTCATAGACGACGCCGTCCCAGACGTATTCCATGACGCCGACATAGAACTGACGGCCGTCGGAACACAGATCCATATAGAATTCTCCGCGGTAGACCATCTTCTCCTGATACTCCCAAGGTATGCATTTATATCTGGGCAGGATGACCTTGACATCGCAGTTCTGCTTTACCAGCTCTTTCGGCAGTGCATACATGACATCGGCAAGACCCCCTGTCTTGACGAACGGATAGCACTCCGAACCGATAAAGGCGACGCTTCTGCGCGGTCCGAGATCCTCGACGGGTTCCTCAACCGCTGTTTCAACGGGTTCTTCGACAACTTCCTTGACCTTGACGGCCTTGAGCGTCTTTCTGACCTTTTTCGGAGCCTCTTCCTTGACTTCCTCGACGGCCTTGGCAACCTTGGCGACCTTCTTCACCGTCGTCACCTTCTTTGCGGCAGCCTTCTTCGCGACTTTGCCGTCGGCAGCGACCACGACTTCCGCCATTTCCGCTATCTTTTCTTCAGCCTTCTTGACTGTCTTTTTCGCGGCGGTCTTCTTAACGGCCTTCTTTACCGTTTCCTTTACAGCACTTTCAGCTTTTTCTTTTTTTACTGCTTTGCTCTTTGTCTTTTTTTCATCTTTCTTCTTCTCAGACATTTTGTTACTCCCCTCACAATTCAATAAAAACGGTTTAATGACACAGTTTGTCACTTCTATAATTATTATCTCAATTTTTTCTCTATTTTCAAAATTCCCTTGCCGAATAATGCGTTAATAAAAAACTTCATCGGACAGATGAAGTTAAAAGACAAACATTTTCATGATCACCAGCATGACAAACGAGACCGCCGTCAGGGCAATCAGCACCGGGATCAGATATAGGAGCCTGCAGGGAATCAGCCTGTACAGTTTATCGAGTGCCTCGTTGACCGGATCGTAGGTGAACACGTAGTTGGAGATCGGATTAAGACCCGTTCTGCGGAAGATGATGTTTATGACGTGGGCGATGCAGGCCAGAAAGAAGATGATCCACATGACCCAGAGGGCATCTATGAGCCTTGGCTTATACAGGCCGAAGAAGTAGAAACTCAGGCAGGTGATGATCAGAAGGCCGTGATAACCGTAAAAACCGAGGGCCTGCTTGGAAAACAGCAGCTGATCGCGGTTGTAGCGGTCCGGCATGAGGATCGCCAGCAGCGCGCCCAGCGTTCCCGCCGTCACGCAGAAGCCCATCAGAATCTGGTTGTTCGTATACGCAGCGGCGATGCACAGGAGCGTCGACTGATTGCACAGGTAACAGGGCAGTTCGTTGTAATAGTTGTAGTCATCGCGGATGTCCTTCAGCGAGAACTTGTACAGTCTTAAGACGATCAGTTCTATGATCGACAGAATGAAAACGATCTTTCTTCTGCTTTCCATGTCGTAACAACGACATACGATCGTCAGTAATATCTGCAGAAAGATCGTCATCACAATGTAGAACCACCAGCCGGCACCGAAGACCTTGATGCGCAACTGCCTGTCAAACAGTTTTTTCATTCATTAGGATTATAACATGAATCAGCCCTGATTCTTCTGAAACAGCTTTATGACTGCCGGCCAGATAAGGATGATGTAAAACGTCAGGATCATCTGGTTCGTCATGGTCGCCATGCTCGGATCAAGGACTTTCTTTAACAGGGAAGGCAGAACTGCAGAGATGAGAAAGAGCGGTACCATGCCTGCTGCGGAGAGAATGATGCCCTTTTTGTCGATGCCGGTCTCCTTGAAACCGACAAACTTCTTTTCCAGATAGCGGGCCGGACAGAAAGCCACGAACTGACCGATATCCTTGTAACCGTCTCTCCTCATTTTGAGCGGCTCGACGAGCAGTTCGCCATTGACATAGTCGGTCGGATACTGTTTGAAGGTGATGTAGATCAAAGCGGCTATGCCAAACAGGAAACCGACCAGCAGAAGAAGATCTTCCTTTTCGGGATGTTCATCCAGATAATCGAAGAGTTTCTGCACCGCATAGAGGCTCCCCAGACCGATCATGAAGCCGACTAGGACGTCCTGCGGCGTATGGACGCCGAGATAGTTCCTCGAAAAACCGGTAATGATCATCAGCGTGATGCAGATGATGCTCAGCCATCTCTTCTGAAAGACGTGCGCCAGACCGCCGTAGATCGGCACCGCCGTGGAAGTGTGTCCGCTGGGGAAGGAATAGCCGGTGGATTCTGTAATGGCGTCGCCGGCCGGGACAATTCTTGAATCCCTGATCCAGGGCCGGTATGCGCAGACCGTCAGCTTGATGATCGCGTTGATGCACACCGAAACATACGTCGACACCAGCACGTAGAGTCCCTTGCGCTTGCTGAAGCACCAGTAGGCCAGAACAGCTGCGCCTAGCAGATAATTCACGGCAAAATGGGAGATCCATTCCATAAACGGGGTCAGCAGATCGTTGATCGCGTTGCGGAAATTCTGAAGCAGCAGCAAGTATTCTGTATCCATAATATTCCCCTATCCATAAACAATATTATTCTACACAGATTTGCCCTGTCTATGAATCGATTCCCTGAAGTTCGAGATAGTCGATGAATTCCTGTGTCTGTGACCAGTAGCGGATTCCCCAGTTTTCAAAATTCCATTCTTCGGCATACGTGTTGCATTCATAGTCCACGTACCATAACAGCCCGTCGTGAAGCACGAAGTTGGTCGGGAAGTAATCGATATTGAGACCGGCCGCTTTCGCCTGCTCCGCCATGGATCTGACCTGTTCCAGATACAGATCCATCGATATCCCCTCTTTCACCAGATCGAACACGGTCTCCCCTTCGATGTATTCCTTCAGGATCCGTTCATTCTCCATGTCGATGGCGATCATCTCGGGGATCCTGATTCCGACATTCTTCAGCCGCTCGTAGTCATGACGCTCCGCCTCGATCTTGTTGCCGAAACTGTAGTAATCGCATGGCTCGTGGTGGATCTGCTTGAGCACTGCATATCCGCCTTCATACAGAACGAGATAGGAATAGCCGCCCTTGCCATGACCAAGCAGAGAGATGATCCGGCATTCTCTGTCACAGACAGATACGGTTTCATTCATATCTTCATTGTTTTCTTTTTCAGTCATTGTTTCTGTCCGTCTTTCTCATTCGGATCCGATGATCCCGTTTATATTTCTATAGCAGCTTATTCCAGCCTTCCGCCAGGACCCTGTGTCCTTCGACATATCTTTCGCGGAAACGTTCCGCTTCCTCCCGGCCGGCAGAGACTGCTTGAGGGTATTCTCTTTCGATCTCTTCGAATTCTTCTTTGCTGATTTCCGCGTTTATGAAGTAATCGTCGTTGCGGTTGGGGGCGCCGTGAAAGGCGAAGTACTGTCTTTGCCCCTGATATGTCCTGTAACCGCAGCCGAACCTGATCTGATCGGAGATCAGCCGGAAAAAGCGCTCCTTTTCTTTCTTTACATCGCCATCTTCTTCTGCTTCATCGCGGTTTCTGTCCAGGACCATTCTGATCGTATCCGCCGGCTCATCCAGCAAAAAGATTCTCTCTTCACCATCCGGCATAAACCCGAAGCGCCTGTAGAAGGCGATCGCTCTGAGGTTCTCCTTGAAGACCCAGAGGGCGATCTTCTTCCGATCGCTCAGTTTTTCAAGTGCCTTCTCCATCAGAAGCGATCCGACGCCCTTTCCGTAATACGCTTCAAGGACATAGATCGCAAAGATCTCGGCGGCATCTTCAAGGTCCTCATCGCGGCAGTTGCCGAAAGTGATAAAACCGACGACGTCTTCCCCGTCCTTCGCGATCCAGTTGTTGTCGATTCCACTGTGGGCGATCTCTTCGCACTTTTTCAGCGTCAGCTTTTCCAGATACGACTTCGCGACGATCTGCTGATAAGCCTCGTGCCAGGACTTCCAGTGCACATAGGCCTTCCCGAGTATCTCTTCTTCAGTCTCGATCTTCTTTATGATGATGTTCATCGCTTGAACCCCGGTTTCTTTATCGCTCTTTCTGATTCTTCAGATTGTCCAGCGCATGCGGATTGTTGGCTGTGATCGACATCAGCGTTGCACACTCCTCAAATCCGGCGCAGCCGGCACAAGTCTTCACACCCTTCTGCATAGCACACTTGCGTATCGCACAGAGCATCCCGCAGAAAAACGTCTTGGCGCCGTCATTGCGGCATCCTTCGCAATTGATCTGTTCGGGAAGGATCGTCGTCTGATTCAGTTCAGACCACAGTTTTGCCGTCTTCTCGCGAAGATCCTGATCATCGTTGACCGTTGCGATATAGGCATCGCACTCTTCACAGTTCAATCCGCAGTACGCTATCCTGTTTTTCATATTTCCATCTCCTCAGTTGAGTTTGCATCGTAGTTTATCTGTACAGTTCTCCTTTAAAGTACTGTTCCTGAAAATGGATCGCCTTCAAAATTTCATCATCCGAATAGTCCCGTCCGTCAAGGGAAACGATCCACTTGTCTTCGCTGTCGTTTGTCCTGTGATAGATGGCGATCACTTTCCCTTCGAATGATTCAAGCGGTCCCTCCGCACCCAGAACATAGACGTCCTGTTCTTCCCCGTCGCCGGCGATCACGCCGTCGACATAGCCGTAGTTGATTGGATAGATCATGTCCGGATAATCCGGATGAACGCTTCCCAATGGCCGATCGATCGTGCCTTTGACGAAAGAACCTATAATGCCCGTTGTCATGTTTTCTGTCTCATCTTTCAGAATTTCATCAGACGTCTGATCACCAGGATCAATGCGCCCGATACCGACAGCCCGATGCCGGAAAGCAGAAAGCTGCGGCGCATTCTGAACAGTCTGTCATACAGGCTCTGTGAACCGTCAAGAACGGAATAGGCCGCCCAGTGAAAATACAGGGCCAGGGCCAGGCATACTGCGGCAGAGACCAGTAAAACGATGCCGATGATCAAAAGAGTCTTTTTCATATAATGTATCCTTCCGTATTACCGGTAAATCTCCATATAGACGTCGCCATCATCACGATCGTATTCCTTGAAACCGCACTTCTCATAGACATGGATCGCCCTGCTGTTGTCAGGATTGGCTCTCAGATAGACTCTGTTCAAACCCAGCTCATTCATGCCGTATTGCGTCAGTGCCGCAACAGCCTCGCTTCCATATCCCTTTTCCTGCATTTTCGCCGTGATGGCGATGCCCAGTTCTCCTTCAGAATCAGTCAGGTCCATCAGCTCGATGTTTCCGATAAAGGCTCCGCTCGTCTTTTCGATCATGGAAAAAATGCACTTCTTCTCTTTCAGTTTCTTTCTGACCCAGTTGATCTCCTCTTCCTCGCTGAAGTCCTTGTGTTTGCCGCCGATAAATCTGTTGACGTTGTCGTAGTCGTTGACCATGACGAGGTAATCCTTTACCAGGCACTCGGATATTTCGACATAGCTGATGTTTTCTGATTCAAAAATCTGTTTCATTTGCATACCTGATACGTCTTTTCTCATTATATCAGCAAAAGAAACCGCTTTTTCCTGCACTTGAATCCGTTTTTTTCATCAGATCTGTCCAACAGAAAAACACCTCTGCAGGTGTCTTTGAATAATTACGTCTGTCGTTCAAGCTCCTGCCGTCGGTTTAGATGATGAGGATCGACAGAAAGACCAGGGCGGCACCGATCACGTTGGCGAAGTCAAACGGTTCGTGAAAGAAGACGATCCCGAACAGCACCGCAAAGATCAGCTCAGAAGTCGACAACATGGAAGCTTCCGTGATGCTCAAGCCTTTCAGAGAGCGGTTGAACAGATAGTAAGGACACATCGAGCAGCAGATCGCCCACAGGAAAGAGACAAACAGACTGTTCGGGTCCGCCAGCATCTGATTCATCACATGCAAAGGATCGGAAAACAGTGCCAGATAGACAACACCGCACACAGCCGCGAACAAAGCGGGATAGTACATTCTGGTGAAAGGACTGTATCCGGACAGCTTCGAAACGACGATGTTGTTGAACGCGTAGCACAGAGCGGTTATGACGCCGAAGGCAATACCGAGAAGATCCGCCTTCACATCGGAGACGATGCCGCTCACTAAACCGCATCCCACAAGGTTGATCGCCAGAGCCAGAGCCTTGATGAGCGTGAGTTTTTCATTCGCAAAGATGCAGCTGTAGATCATGACGATCGTCGGCATCAGGTAGATCAGAACGGCAGCCACCCCCATTCCGATCCGGCTGATGCACATCGTGTAGGTCACGACGAATCCATAGATGCCGATCATTCCCACCAGGGCAAACCAGATCAGATCGCCGGCTTTGACTTTCTCTTTCTCCTTCAGAAAACAGAAAAACACCGTCTCAATGAGTGCGGTGATGATCATGCGCGCCGAAGCCGTATCAAAGCTGTTCAATTCACTGTTATCGAGGAGCTTGACAAAAATGCCGTTGCTTCCCCAGAGAAATGTGGCGGCCAGAACGCAAAAGATGCAGAAAAACTTCTCTTTTTTCATATCGATCCGTCTTGAATAAACAATCTGCGTGCAATCGTGAGAGACAACCTGATCAGATCAGCAGCCTTTTCTTCCGCTCCTGTGGTCCTCAATCGAGCAGGCTGCCGGAGATCCGTATTCGATCAGTCCGGCATCTGCCGGATCCAGGGACACTCTTCCATCGTCAAACACGAAGGCGGGAACGCCGACGTCCCCGATTTCCTTGGAATGGTCAAAGACGGGATTCTGGTCTCTGAGTCTCATAAAAGCGCTCAGGTTGCGGATATGTTCGCCGATGTTGATATATTCGAATTCATCCTCGCGTCCGACGATCTGTTCATGAACGTAGTCGCAGTACGGACAGGTCGGCATTCCATAGATTTTTATCATATTCTGTTTCCTCCCGGATCTTTCATTGTTTATTTCATTATACCAGCAAAGTAAAAGGCTCTTCTTTCCGGATGATCTTTGTTTTCTGCTTAATCGGACTGCAGACAGAAAAAGACAGGCATGAGCCTGTCTTTTCATGAACGATTCAAACTAGATATCTTTGCCGTTGTTGGCGATGACATCCTTGTACCAGTAGAAGCTCTTCTTCTTTCTTCTTGCCAGATCCCTCAGATCGTGTTCGCCGCGGTTGACAAAGACAAAACCGTATCTCTTTGAGAAACCGGAATGTCCTGAGATCAGATCCATGAAAGACCAGCAGCAGAAACCGATGAATTCTGCACCCAGATTCATGGCTTCCTTGATCGCATGCATGTGTCTGGACAGATAATCGATCCTGTCGTCATCTTCAAGGATGCCTTCTTCAGGCCACTCTTCCTTGTTGCCGAAGCCGTTCTCCGTGATCAGCATCGGCAGATGGTATCTCTCCCATAAAGCCCTTGCCGAGCACTGCAGGCCGATGTCATCGATCTCCCAGCCCCACAATGTCGCTTTCAGATTCTCGTTTTTGACGACCTGATAGATGCCGGCTTCCTTGCTTGGCAGAAGCTTGAATTCGATATCGCCGATCTTGTATTTTTCATCCAGCGGGAAAGCGCTCGTTGATTCGGAATAGTAATAGTTGAACGCCAGGAAGTCAGGTCTGTTCTCTTTCATCAGTTCCATGTCGCCTTCGTAGATCTCGGGCATCATGTCGCGGTCTTCGAGATAACGTTTGAATATCGGACTGTATTCGCCCTTGCAGGTCATATCCAGATGGTAGTAGTTTCTGATCTCCATCGCATCCATGCAGGCGAGCGTATCTGCCGGCGAATTCGTCGTCGGATACATCATTGTGAAGCAGGTCGCCGGTCCGATCTTGCCCCCTTCCACGATCTCATGGCACTTTTTGATCGCCAGAGCAGATGCCACGCACATGTTGTGATTTGCCAGATATCCGAGTTTTTCGGCTTCTTTGCGGTCATCGGCGGAAATGCCCAGACGGAAAGGCATGTGAACGACATGGTCCTGTTCGTTGATCGTGAGCCAGTACTTGACCCTGTCTCCATAGGTCCTGAACAGGAATTCCGCATAGTTTGCATAGTCTTCTATGCTTCTTCGATCCAGCCATCCGCCGTACTGTTCGATCAGGCTCTGGGGATACTCGAAGTGATAGATCGTCACAATCGGCGTGATTCCCGCATTGACGATCTCGTTGATGAGGTCGTTGTAGAAATCTACGCCCTTCTGATTCACTTCACCGTTTCCGTTTGGAAAGATCCTGGTCCAGGCGATAGAAAAACGGTATGCCTTCAGACCCATCTCCTTCATCAGAGCGACATCTTCCTTATAGCGGTGATAGTGGTCGGAAGCTACGTCGAAGTTGCAGATTGAAGGATCGATCTTCCTGACGTCCATGACCGAAAGACCCTTGCCGTCTTCATGAGCGGCACCTTCGCACTGAAAAGCGGCGGATGATGCACCCCAAAGGAAACCATCCGGAAATTCATTGATCTTTTTTGTCTGCATAAGTCTCCTTTATGAAGGGGGGACATGAAGTCCCCCTAAAAGATTAGTCCTCTTTGAAACCGATCAGCCAGGTCGCAATAAAACCAAGTACCGTAGCCAGCACAGCTGCCGCAACGGCCAGATAGAAGTTGGTCATTGAATCCGGAGCCATGAAGATCGGAAGCGTCAGGAACGAGCAGGACGCAGTCGCATATGCTCTGACATCGAAGATGCCGATGAACAGACCGGTGATGGCAGCGCCGATCAAAGCGCCGATCAGAGGTCTCTTCAGACGGATCAGAACGCCGTATAATGCAGGCTCGGTGACTGATAACAGCGCCGTAATACCGGTTGAAAGGCCTGCCGTCTTATTTTCGGCCTTCTTTGCCTTGACGCCGACAGCCAATGCAGCACCAGCGATCGCCAGGTTACCTGCAAGTGCCTTTGAGAAGAGCAGTGAAGAACCGTAGGTCGTGATCTCGTTGACGATGAGCGGAGTGATGACGGTATGCATGCCGACCATGACCAGCAGAGGATGCAGAGCCGACAGGATGACCATCGATATACCGCCCAGGCTTGTGATCGCAACACAGAAGTTTGCCAGCGCCTGACCGATCCAGGTTCCGATCGGACCCAGTACGAGCAGAGTCAGCGGGAACATGACCAGAGACAGGATGGCCGGACGAACGATGGATACAATCGATTTCGGTGAATACTTGACGATGTACTTGTCAAGGAAAGCCATGACCGGAACCATCAGCAGAGCCGGAACGATGTTGGAAGTGTACTTCACGGTCGTGATCGGCAATCCGAAAATGGAAAGATCCGCGACACCGGAGACCGCGCTGGAGCACAGTGCCAGCATGATGAATGCTGCAACGTACTCATTTGTCTTCAGCCTTCTGGCAGCTGCGAAAGCGACCAGTACCGGCAGATATGTATAAGCGGCGTTGGCCAGCGTATTGAACAGCTGGTAAGTCATGGAAGCAGTATCCATCTTCAGCAGGTTTGAACAGAGTGCCAGAACGGCAGAGATCATACCTGAACCGATCAATACGGGAAGTGCAGGCGTAACAGAACCGGAGATGTAAGAGAGAATCCTGTTCCAGATGCTTTCTTTTTCTTCATCAAGGTTTTCCTCGACAACCTCTTCTGCTACTGCTGAAGGAACTAACGGTGCCAGTTCGTTGTACAGCTGTTCTACATCAGGCCCGATGACGATCTGATACTGGCCTCCCTTGTTGATGACGCCCTGAATGCCTTCAAGTTTCTTCAGCCCCTCTTCATCTGCCTTGCTGTTGTCCTTGAGAACCAGGCGCAGACGTGTCATACAGTGCGTATGAGCAGAAATGTTTTCCTTGCCGCCTACGAGTTCGACGATATCGGCAGCAGCCTTTTTGTAATCCATATATATCTCCTTTCCTATATTATCTAGCGGTTATCTCAGTAACCTTGCTATATGGATCGTAAGTCAGGTGTACTTGTCGCTTACAACTTTCCAACCGTTTTTCTCAATTTCCCCGCTTGTCTCTTTTGCAAGCAAGATTCATTGAGACAAAAAAACTTGTTCAATCAAAAAAATCAAACAGATATTGTTTTTCTGAATACAGGTTTCTTTCCGAATATGATTCAGCATATATTCAATAAACAACCGTTTTAATCAGATTCCGTCAGCTGATTATGTTTTCTTTTTCTTACATATACAGAATAACAGATGTCATAAGAAAAAACAAAGTTATGTCCGGCCATGCTGAACTTCAGAGCATATGAACTGTACCGTTGTATAGTTTCCGTTTCATGATTTGATCGAATCATCCTGCAACAAAAAGAAAAGCTCCCTGTACATTGCACAAGGAGCCTGTCGTCAATCTGGTCCGGGATAAGGGACTCGAACCCCCACGGTCGCCCACTAGATTCTAAGTCTAGCGCGTCTACCAGTTCCGCCAATCCCGGAATTACCTGTTTATCTTATAATAATTATATAGAAAAAGCAATTATAAACCGATATAATTAAATGTATGATTTTAACAGTAGATCTGGGAAACACAAGCACAAAACTGGGACTCTTTGACGGAGACCTGCAGTTGTCTTTTCTGTGTGCCGACGGTGTTTTCGACAATTACCGCAGTCTGATTCTTTCATTCATCTATAAAGCCAACCTGAGGGAGGATGCGATCGACAAAGCGATCCTTTCCTGCGTCGTTCCGCGGGCCTATGACGGCATCTTCGATGCGCTGGCATCGATCGTCGGCGAGCGCAATATCATCGACATCAATCCCTTCACCGATTACGGGATCAAGCTGGTCATGCCCAAGCCTGAAGATACGGGTGACGACCTGATCGTCATGTGCTCCTACGCATACAACCTGTATCATCGTGAGATGCTGATCGTTTCGATGGGCACGGCAACCGTCATCTGCCACGTCACGAAGAAGGGTGAATTCAAGCACTGCATCATCGCGCCGGGCTTCTCCAAGATTGCCGAAACATTGTGGAAGAACGCTGCTCAGCTGCCTGAATTCGAGCTCAGACACACCTACACCTATCTCGCCGACAACACGGTCGATGCGATGAACGTCGGCATCTATCACGGCTATATCGGCATGCTGAAATCGCTGGTGGAAGGCATCAGAAGCGAGATCGGCGAAGAAGTGTACATCATCGGCTGCGGCGGTCTGGGAAAGAAGATCGCGCCTTACCTGCAGATCTTCGACGAGTACGATCCGGACTTCGTGACCAAGGGACTCAACTACATCGCCCAGAGGTACCTAGATGACTAGGATCATCCTTGCCAGCAAGTCCCCGCGCAGACGGGAGCTCATGGAACTGCTGAAACTCCCCTTCGAGGTCATCGTCTCCGACATCGACGAACACATCGACTACGACAACGATCTCGTCAAGGAGATCGAGAGCCTGTCCTATCAGAAGGCCTATGCGGTATATAAGGATAACGAAGACGCCCTGGTCATCGGTTCCGATACGATCGTCAAGATCGGCAACGACGCCCTGGGCAAACCGCGCAGCATCGAACATGCCAGACAGATGCTTAGGGAACTCTCCGGCAAGACTCATGAAGTCGTAACCGGCGTGACCATCATCAAGGACGGCCAGGTCGAGACCTTCTCCTCCGTTGCGGAAGTCACCTTCTATCCGCTGAGCGATGAAGAGATCGACGAATACCTGTCGACAAACGAGCCGATGGACAAGGCCGGTTCCTACGCCATTCAGGGCGATGCCGCCAAGTTTATCCGCTCGATCAACGGCGACTACTACACGATCGTCGGTCTGCCCATCGCCGAACTCTATCACCGGCTGAAGAAATATTTATAAAAATATCCCTGCAGGATATTTTTATTTGTCTTCTTTTATAGTAGAATTATTTACAGGCCGACATAGTATAGTGGTAATACGCATCCATGGTAAGGATGAATCCCGTGTTCAATTCACGGTGTCGGCACCATTTTAGAGAACAGGTCCGCTGAAGGACTTTTTCTTTTATAAGCCTTTTGTCAGGACGAGCATCGTGACGATCCAGGCGACGCTGATAAAGAAGGATATGGCGATTAGGACGATCCCGAATGTCGCATACTTCACGTTCGCCTTGAAGTTTGAAGGCTCATATCTGCATAGATCATAGCTGACCTTCAGATCCTTTGTAAAAAGAAGCAGATAGATGAATCCGGCAACATTGATGAACAGATTGCCAAACGAAAAGTCGCGGATATGTTTGATCATCCGCATATCATAATGCGCGTTCATATAGATCGAAAGCACATACAGGATCAATGACGCCAACAAAGGGATCAGACAGAGCTTCCTCGCCAACAACATTCTGTTGTATTGAATCTGATAATCGTTCATATGCGCCTCCTTTCGTTTTATTCGCTGCGATGCAGTTTATTCTTTCGGGCGGATCATTTATTAATGAATACATCCGCATCTTTTGTACTCATTATACTGCACAAAACCTTGTTCAAACGTCTTTTCAAGAGAAGCAGGAAGATCGCTGATGAAATAAACAATCTGTTTTTTGCACAATTTAAAAACAAGCCCTTCAACGGACTTGTTTTTTGTATATCATTGCCGATCGATCAGCGGGAAGGACAGGATCGCCTTGAAGAGATCGCCGTCGATGGAGAGTTCCAGCTTTCCGCCCTGCAGTTCGGCCATGCTGCGGGCGATGGAGAGTCCCAGGCCGTTGCCTTCGGTGTTTCGCGACTGGTCGCCTCTTGTGAAACGTTCCATGAGCTCATCTTCCGAGATGTTCAGCTGATCTCTGGAAGTGTTTTTGAAAATGAAGACGGCGTTGTCCCCTTCCTTATCCAGAGACAGATAGACGCGCGTATCCTGAAGCGCATACTTGCAGATGTTGTTCATCAGGTTGTCGAAGATGCGCCACATCCTGCGGCCGTCAGCCATGATGAAGAGTTCCTCTTCCGGCAGCGACGTGATCAGATGCAGTTTCGCCTGTTTCAGCTTGTCTTCATATTCTCCGGATGCCTGTTCAACGAAGGTTGAACACTCGCAGGGCGTCAGGTTCACTTCCAGATTGCCGGTCGAGGCCTTGGAAGCTTCAACGAGGTCGTCGATCAGCCTCTTGAGTCTCTCTGACTGTCTGAGCAGAACTTCGGTGTATTCTTCTATCTTCGGATTGTCCGTTTCCTCTTTTCCGATCAGGTCGGCATAGTTGATGATCGAGGTCAGCGGCGTCTTGATGTCGTGGGAGACATTGGTGATCAGTTCCGTCTTCATCCGCTCGCTCTTCATCTGTTTGTTGACCGCCAGGGTCATGCCCTTGGCGATGCTGTTGAGATTTTCTCCATGTTCCTTCAGATCGTAGTACATATGTTTCGTATCGATCTGATAGGAAAGATCTCCGGTGGACAGTGCCTCTGCACCCTTCTGCAGTCTGCGCATGCATAAGACCAGATACAGGATGGCCGGGAACAGGATCATATTTTTCACAAGCCAGAAAGCCACATAGTTGTCAGAGTAGGAATTGGCGAGGACCATCCCCTCAATAAACATGACGACCAGGAACGCTGCAGCACTCTTCCATACCAGTGGAAGCTGTCGCAGAAGGGACAGCGCAGCTGTATACGACTTCTTGAGCAGATTCCAACACCAGCAGATCAGATCCAGGCATTTTCTGATCGTCCACCAGCAGAAGCTCTTTGAGATCAGCGTCTTCTGCTTGATCCGGCAGGCAATCGACATGCACAGCCCCAGCAGAGTACATCCGCCGATGAGCAGTCCGATCATACCCGCCGCAGCTTCGAACATCGTGCCTGCGCGCATGGATAGAAAGCCTGCAAAATACATCGCGATAAGGGATGCGGCAGCCACACACAGGATATCGAACGGAATGGCGTTCAGCGGACCGGGATGCAGTTCTTCAGAATCGTTGACTCTGCCGGAAACGCTCATCAGTGCGACGAAAGCCGCAATGAACGCAAGCAGAGACAAAACGGCGATCAGATATACTCCATAGCGGAGTTCGTAGATCGGATTGAAGACATTCCTGAAAAAGGAATAGTAATCTATGATGCCTTTGTCTTCCGATATGGAGATATCAATCAGGTACAGTTCCGGCACATCCTCTTCGGTGGCCGGTGAATAAGCGGCGGGATAGATGTTGAAGATCTCTCCCTCGGGATTTCTCGTCACATGGTAGAGATAGCTGAACTGCCAGTTTTTGACTTTCGAACTGCTTTCGGAAGCGACAATGATCGTTCCGGGCTCATCTTTGATCCGATAGATCAGGTTGCCCCGGTCAGACACGTTTCCGACGCCTTCATTGCGCTCTTCATCGAGATCCACGAAAATGTCGTAGATGTCGCTCGCGAGTCTTCCTTCGACAATGTCTTCGTAGACCTTTTCCTTGCTCTTTGTATAAAAGTCTTCCTGGACCATACCCCATGCCAGGACCCCCGAAAGGATCAGTGTGCATACCGATATGATGCACATGATAAACAGGAATGTCTTTCCTGCGATCGTTCTTGTAAATCGTTTCATGATTCGCGCTCCTTTTCGAATCTGTAGCCCTGGCCGAAGATCACCTTAATGTACCTGGGCTGTGCGGGGTCGATCTCGATCTTTTCCCGCAGATGTCTGATGTGTACGGCCACGGTGTTGTCGGCACCATAGGGATCTTCCTTCCAGACCTTGCGGTAGATGTCTTTCGGTGAAAAGACCTTCCCCGGGTCCGCCATCATCAGCTTGAGGATATCGAATTCCTTCGGCGTCAGAGAGACGATCTCGCCATCGACCGTGACTTCCTTCTTTCTGTCGTCCAGCAGGATCCCGCCGATCTCATAGACATCCCTGTCGGCCGTATGACTGCCGAACTTCAGATACCTTCTCAGCTGGGAATTCACTCGCGCGGTCACTTCCAGAGGGTTGAACGGTTTGGTTATATAATCATCAGCTCCGACGTTGAGACCGAGTATCTTGTCGGCATCTTCGCTCTTGGCGGTCAGCAGGATGACCGGCATATTGTACTGCTTTCTGATCTCTCCCAGCGTCTCGATGCCGTCCATGACCGGCATCATGATGTCCAGAAGGATCAGATCGATCTCTTCTTCTCTGAGCACTTTCAAAGCTTCTTCGCCGTTGTATGCAGAAAAGATCCTTCGATCCGGATCGTTC
>JAEEGL013175736.1_pt1 | contig 15046 bp, 15 predicted proteins | sample 9134231 | NCBI WGS metagenome assembly JAEEGL01 (sample SAMN16246548, study PRJNA631951) | gut metagenome | biome: gut microbiome; feature: rumen; material: fiber-attached | host: Bos | place: Iran: Karaj | collected 2018-10 | reverse complement strand
AACATGGAGTGGTTTCTATCTTGGTTTAGAACTTGAAAAACAAATGACTTTGGCGGATAGGCTTCGTTTTTATGTTCAAGTAAGTATGCCAAAATATTCATCTGAAGGTACATGGCCTAATCGTGACGATTGGCAACAAAATCCGAGTTTCTTAGACGAAGGTAACAAGGGTGCTTTTTCATACGAAGCAGAACTGGAATATTCATATCAACTGTCTGATCGTATGCAATTGTTTTTAAAAGCAGACACAAATTATTTTCACATCGGAAAGATTTCTGGCGAATTATATGTCGCTGCCCAAGATTATTATTACGAAGATGAACTTAACCCTGGGAATTGGATAAAAGAAACAATACCAGCACATACAGAGCATGTGGCAGAAGCATTGAAAGAAGGCACTTGGCGCTCATTTGGGTTGCACCTTGGGTTAAAATATTCATTTTAATTAACATGAGGTTTATTATGAAACGTAAAATACCTTTGTTTTGTGGGCTATATTTTTTATCTGCGATAACTATGGCTTGTGCAGACAGGGGTTCTTTTGATTTAGACCGCTGGGACAATGTTATGAAAAGCATTCGCACAAAAGCAAATGCGGAAAACATCAGTAAGTCTATCATAGATGAAACATTAAAATCACCGGTATTTATTCCTAACATAGTGAAATCTGATAAAAGTCAAACTGAATTTACATTGACTTTGGAACAATATTTGAATCGCACAGTTAGTGATGAACGCGTTAAAACAGGAAAGAAACAACGCGCCACATATCCAACATTATTATCACATGTTGAAAATAAATATGGAATACCACGTAATGTTATATTGGCTTTTTGGGGTATGGAATCTAATTACGGCGCAGTAAAATCGAAATATCAATTAACAAACGCTTTTATAACTTTAATTTACGAGGGGCGTCGTGAAGAATTTTTTTCGAAACAGTTAATTGCTTTGATGAAAATGGCTGATAAGAATAAATTGTCTATAAATAACATTTATGGATCTTGGGCTGGCGCAATGGGACATTTTCAATTTATACCGACAACATTAGCGCAATACGGTATGGACGGCAATAATGATGGTCGCATAGATATAATAAACAGTATTGGTGATGCAATGTACAGCGCAGGAAACTATTTGAACAAATTAGGTTGGAATAAAAACGAACCTATTGTTTATAAAGTAACATTGCCCGCTAATTTTGACAGAGATTTTATGAATGGTGACGTAAAGAAAACTTTTTCTGAGTGGGCAAACTTGGGTGTTATGACAACCGAAGGAACCCCTATTCCTGAAGACGAAGTTGTTGTCGGTCTGATTGCTGATTCAAAAAACATAGACAAGATTATAGAAGCACAAATTGAAGAAAACCAATTGATGGATACAGATGTTGCGCCAACACCTGTGATAAATGCGTATTTAACATATCCTAATTTTTACAGAATAAAAAAATGGAATAATTCATCATGGTATGCTATTGCGATTGCTGAATTATCTGAAAAATTAAAGTAATTAGATTGTCTCTTATACAAAAAATCACAAAAGTCCAGCAAAAATAAAAAACATTGCTTATAGAGTTTTTCTTTGGTAATATTATTCGTATTGATATAAAGGAAATCATTATGGCTATAAAAGTTCGTGATTACGAAGTGCGATTGACACGCAACAAAGAAGAAAGAAAGCAGGTGCGTCAATTGCGTTATGAAGTTTTCTGTTTAGAAGAGAATGCTTCTGCAACTGAAGAACAAAAAAATTTAGAAGAAGAATATGATGCATACGATACTTATGCTGATTATATGGCGGTTTTTCACAATGGAAAGATAGTTGGTACATATCGTATTATCGACAGAGATGCTGCCGATAAAATGGGTGGTTTTTATACGGAAAATGAATTTAATTTATCAAAAATCAAAAAAGTTAATGGCAACATTGCCGAAATGTCACGTGCTTGTGTAAAACAAGAATATCGTGAAAACGGTTTGGTAATGCGCTTACTTTGGGCAGGTTTATGTGAATATGTTATTAAACGCAAAGTTGTAATTTTGTTTGGTGTTCCTTCTTTTGTTGGAACAAATCCTGCTGTATCTGCCCAGGCGTTGTCATATCTTTATTACAATTGTCTATCCCCATCTCATTTACGTGCAACGGTATTAAAAGAAAATTTGGATCCAAGTGTTGATCCACGCATGACCCAGATGAATATTTTACCACGTGTATTTGTAGATGAAGACGAGGCACGCAAACAAATGACACCTTTGATTAAAGGATATTTGCGTTTGGGTGCTACATTTGGTCGTGGTGTGTTTATTGATAAGCCTTTTGGAACATATGATGTGTTCGTATTAGTACAGACGAAAAATGTTGATAAAACATATCAAAAACATTTTGCTGGTTCCGAAACTGCTTTCGATGAATTTGAAATCAAAGAAGGACCATTGCATATGTTAACAAAAATAATAATGTCGCCGATTACTGGTGCTGGCAAGGCAATACGTGCGTTTGGTGAATTATTTATGCGCGAAGATGCAGATGATATCGAATACATCGACAAAGAAAATACTGACGATACAGAAACTGCGGAGAATCAATAATGAAAATTCGCAAACCAAATATTTTTATAATAATTATAAAATTTTTGTGGTTTCTGGTCGCTTGGTTGATGGTATTAGTGAACGCATTGATTTTATGCTTTGTACCACAGGGTAAAATATCTGTTAGATACATGCGATTCTTTATGCGTCAGCTTAATTTTATGACTGGTGTAAAATTTAAAGTAAAGGGCAAATTATCAACAAAACGTCCACTGCTTTGTGTATGTAATCATATTTCTATATTTGAAATGGCTACTATGCCGGTGGCTTTCGGTGGTTCTTTCTTTGGTAAAAAAGAAATATCCACATGGCCTTTGGTTGGTTGGATTGCAAAGAAATTCGGTGTCATATTTATTGATCGCCGTCCATCACACGCAACAGAAGCATTGGAATTGATAAAAAACGAATTAGAACACGTAGATTATCCATTGTTCATTTTTCCAGAAGGTACTACTACCAATGGCGCATATGTAAAACAGTTCAAGAGTTCGTTGTTTGACGTTGTCGAAAAAACTGGTGCAACTGTGCAACCTGTCGTTATACATTATCGATTGAAAGACGGAACCAAAATAAGCGATGAAGATATGGCAAATCATTTTGCTTATTTTTCCAACGCCAAAATGGATTGTGGTCCACATTGCAAGATTGAACGCAGTGCGTTTATGCAGGCATTTCATATTATGGTTCTTGGCGGTTTCTTGGTTGAAATTGATGTATTACCCGTTCCCGATTTATCGGGTATGGACAGAAAACAAATGGCAGAATGCCTTCATGAAATAGTTTCAAATGAATATATGAAAAACAAATAATTGATAATCAAAGAGTTAAGAAATGAGAATAGAAAAATTATGTGTAAATAGATTATACGGTGATGTGGCTGGTGCGACTACACGTGGTCATAAAATTGCCGTCAAAGGTGGATATATTTATCAAACTTTCCAAGGTGGTTATACTTTAACACCTTTGGGATGGAGTGTTGTTCACAAAATTGAAAACATCATACGCGAAGAAATGAATGCAATTGATGGTCAAGAAATTTTGATGCCTGTAGTTTGTAGTGCTGATTTGTGGCAAGAAACAGGTCGTTATGATGCGATATCTGTATTGGCAAAATTCAAAGGTCAAGGTGGCACAGATTATGTGATTTGCCCGACCCACGAAGAAGTTGTCACAGATTACGCACGTTCTGTTTTGACTTCATATCGTCAATTACCTTTTATGTTGTATCAAATTCAAACTAAATTCCGTGATGAATTACGTGTGCGTGCTGGGTTAATCAGAACGCGTGAATTTATTATGAAAGACGGTTATTCTTTCCACGAAACCCAGGAAGATCTTGAAAAATATTATCAACGCTGTTTTGATGCGTATTACAGATTATTCAGACGTTGTGGTTTGAAAAACATAACAGATGTTATGTCTTCTACTGGTGATATGGGTGGGAAAGTCGCGCACGAATTCCAATTGATAAACGAAATGGGTGAAGATACGCTGTACATCTGTGATTGTGGTTTTCGTGCTAACAAAGAACTGGAAGAAACAGATTCTTCGATTTGTCCAAAATGTGGTAAAGAATTAAACAAAGTTCGTGGTATTGAAATTGGTAACATTTTCCAACTTGGCAAAAAATACACAGAATCTATGCACATGACATATACTGATGTTGATGGCACAGAAAAAACACCTATTATGGGCTGTTATGGTATTGGGGTTACACGCGTAATGGCCGCGATAATTGAAGAAAGCGCTGATGATAATGGTCCGGTATGGAATATGGAAACAGCACCATTCGCAGTTGAAGTTATCGCTTTGCCAGATAAAGAAAATAAAACTTTCGGATTGGCTGAAAAAATCTATAACGATTTAAAGAAAGCAAATATCGAAGTTTTGTTAGACAACCGTGATAATCGTGCTGGTGAAAAGTTTGCAGATGCAGATTTGATTGCTGCACCAATTCGTTTGATTGTATCCACAAAGAATTTGGCTAACAATCAGATAGAAGTTAAATATCGTGTGAATAATTATGACACATCGAAATTGCCAGATGCAATAGATGTTAATGATTATTTAAACACAATCAAAGATTTGATTTCAAAATTATCACAACATTAAATAAAAAAACCGGCAAATGCCGGTTTTTTTATTTCTTTTTTTGAACAACAATCATTATATGCGCACTTAACCCCAACATATCAGGATGTTCACACACATTGAAATGTAAATCTAACCACTTTTTATAATAAGATTTGTTTTTTGATATTTTATTAAATTCATCATGTGTGTTTTGATTTAGCCATTCTAAAGCAACCATGTGTAATAATTTTGTATTTTTTGCTGTATTTAATACTAAATCTTTCAATTCATTTGGCCAAAAGAAATGTGCATAAGAACAACCGCAAAAACTGTTATCATCACCACAATCGGCAAGTTCGAATTGTTCTTTCCAAAAGATTCTTTTTTGTTTATCTGTATCTGTTTTAATATATCTTTGAAAATCTCTTACGCACAGGTTTAACACAGCAGGTCTGTTCATAACCGATATAAAAATTGGTGCACCGGGTTTTGCGACACGCACTAATTCTTTGATTGCTCGCTTTCTGTCTTGTTCGGTACGCAAATGAGATACAGGACCACCAAGACACAAAACCATATCAAAAGAATTATTTTTATATGGCAAATCTGTAATAGAACCTAAATCAACAGAATCAACATTTTTACTAACACGATGTTGTTTTATTTTACTCTTCGCAACTTCTAATTCTTTATCTGATATATCAAGCAAAGTCATATGATAACCTTGTTTTGCTAAATCAACTGTATATCTGCCTGGTCCACCACCCGCATCTAAAATCTTCATACCCTTTTTAAGATATTTTTTGTAAAAATGTTCTGTAGTTTGAAATTCTAACATATGTGCAGCATCTTTTCTTGTACGCAGATATTCTTTATCCGCACATCCGTTATAAAAATCACGTACAGAAATTTTTTTATTATGTGTTTTAGTTTTTTTGAACAAATTTTTTAACAGAATAAACATGTACAATCCTTTACTTTTACATTGTGATTATACCATAAAATCTAATATCTCTCAAACATACACATAGCATTTTAGATAGAATTTTAGATATTATGTGTTATAATTGACATAATAAAAACAAAAGGTATAACACAATGGTAAGATATTATTGCAGTGGCTTTGATGTAACCAATATTTTTGGTCATGGATTAGGTAAAATGTTAAAAGCTGAATTAAATGGCACAAAAAGTATAGTTTTTGTTCCTGGCAGTACCGCAACAGAGAAAATTGAAAAGGCAAAAAACAAACATAGTCAAAATTTCATAAACAGTTTAAAAAGTGTTGGCATTGAATTTGAAACTGTGAATTTTATTACACCTGATTTATTACCCAATAAAGCTAAAGAAATGGTGAAAAACGCAAACTTTATAATATTGATGGGTGGGGATCCTTTTAAACAAAAAGAAATGTGTGAAAAACTTGGCATAATGGATGAATTAAAAAAATTCAATGGAGTTATGCTTGGATTCAGTGCGGGTGCTATGTTGATGTCTAAATATATAATTATCACCCCATGCAGTGAAGAATATCCCGATTTTCATATAGGCGAAGGCTTAAATCTGGATGGTATTTCCATTTTTCCACACAATAATACCGCAAACATAGAATATCCAGATGAATTAATATCTGATGATGAAGTATATAAAAAATCTGATTTGATAAAAGTCGCAAAAAAATATGGAAAATTTTATTTATTACAAGATAACAAAAGAGAAGAAGGCTTAGTAGATGTAAGTCTTATAAAATCAACAAACGGTAAAATTGAATTTTATACCGAAAACGATGGCAAAATTTGGGAAGCAGATAAAGATGTTAATTTGATAACCCAAAATACGTCTAATAATAAAATATTAAAAACACCAAAAATTAGTAAAGAATATTAAAAAATCGCCTGGTGAGGCGATTTTTTTAATATTGAACACATTTCGTACCCATTTTTACGATAGATTCTATTGCATTAAAAGTTTCTTCAAGACATTTTTTTGCTATCATTGCCATATTATCTTCTACGTCTTTCCAAACATCTTTTACATGTTCATGTATTCCATCATTAAATATACAATATCCATCAAAAGTAAAAAAATATTTCATTGATTCATTAAATTTTTTATCAAATAACGTATCTGGATCATTCTTGTATGTGTTTTGAAGTTCTTGTAAATTCGCAATTGTTTTTGGTAAACCCTTTACTCTTACATTCCATCTATAATTTTGTACTATATCATCAATAAATCTTTTCATATATTTATCAAAATCATTATCAAGAAATTGACTTGTGGCTTCCAACATAGAACACGCAACTATCACTTGGCGAACACCACTTAATTTATATTCTGGGTCATTATAAAGAATCCCTGCAGCTATACATGAAACTTCATCAAAACAATCAAGGGACATTTCTTGATAATAATTAGTTGAATAAAACACACTATGATTATGCCAATGACGCTTTTCATGAACAACTATCTTTTCATGTTCTTGGGTCGCTTCTTTTATAAAAGCCAAAACTCTTCTTTTTTTTAATATCGGCATTTTATCAGACAATACATACTTAAATATCGTTATTGTGTTTTTATTGCAATTAAAATACCCGCCATGACGTACAGACAAAATGTTTTTCAGATTTTTTTTGTTGATAGTAACTGTTCTGTAAATAATTTTTGGTTCTTGTGGTTTCATTTTGTATCATGCTTATATTTCCAGCAAAAAGTACCATAAACTCACCATTTATCAACAAAAAACATTATATATCGCGATTTTTAATTTTTACATGCCAAAACGATATTGTGTGTCAATGTTTTCAATGTTGCGCCACGGGAATTTAGTATTATTGTATTCTTGGCGCCCATTAAAAAGCATAATGGTTCAAATGTTCCTGCCACCACAGACAAAGATTTAAATATTGCATTGCCTGTATTTATATTATCAACCACAATAATATCCGCCAAAGAACCAGTTAAATGTTTTTCAGTGCGGACACCAGCATCCAGCGCAACATCCAATTGTTCAACACGCAAAGTGTTTTCTGGGAATTCGTTTTTATGTACCGAATACCAATCGTGCAAAAGCGGTGCTATCTTTGTATTTGTATCACCGCCTGCTGATATCAGCGATATAAACGGTGTACGTGTTTTATCCAAAACTTGTCCGAACAATGTAACTGCATTTTGTACAATATGCGTTAATTGATTTTCATCTGGCATTGGAACACATGCCGCATCAGTTAAAATAAACGGTGGTCGATTGTTTGTTTTATCCATAAATACTGCACAATGAGTAAGATAAAACTTTTCACCATTCATAATTTTTTTATTAATAGCTATTATTTTACGTAAAAAATCGTCTGAATGAATATCACATTTCATTAAAATCAATTCATCACTTGTTGATGGCAATTCATCTGTATCGCCTGCAACTTCCCAGCCTGCGATATTTGTACATTGTTTCATAGCATTTTCAATAGCATTTTTGTATTTTTCACTTACATCGCCAAAACATAAAATTCTTTTCATCTTTTTAATTCCTTTTTTCCCGCGGGAAATATTAGCAAAATATAAATATTTTTATCAAATACTTTTTTGTGATATAATTAACATAACAAATTCAGGAGAGATACATGAAAATATCAATTATCGGTGTTGGTTCAGTCGGTTCTGCTATCGCGACAGCCGTTCAAAAGACGGGTTTAGCACATGAAATCGTTTTATTTGATCGCGATGGGGTTCGCGCACGCGCAGCAGCAGAAGATTTAGGACACGCATCTGCATTTTCTTATGACATAAAAATAAATGCGGCATCTAACTATCGTGCGATACGTGGCTCTGAAATAGTTATAATTGCGGCAGGTGCCAATCAAAAGCCTGGCGAAACCCGTATGGATTTGTTACACAAAAATGCTGCAGTTATTGAAGATATAGTTCCGCGCGTTATGGCAAATGTAGACAGTAAAACTGTAAAAATTGTTATTGTAACAAATCCGCTTGATGTAATGGTTATGTTGGCACAAAAAATATCTAAATTACCGGCCAATCGTGTTATTGGAACTGGAACTATGCTTGATTCCGCAAGATTGAGAATTATTTTATCCCGTCAACTTGGGGTATCTACACGTTCGATAAGTTCTTATGTTTTAGGCGAACATGGTGATTCTTCGGTTATAAATTGGTCGTCAATCTATATCGGTGGAATCGCATTAGATGATTTTTGCAAACAAGCAAAAATCTCTATGCCACAAACAACCCGTAACACCATTGAACATCGCGTAAAAAATGCGGCATACGAAATTATCCAGGGACGCGGTGCAACATGGGATGGTATTGGCGCTGCGGTGGTAGATTTGTTGTATGCGATTATCAATGACGAAAGACGTATTCTGACTACATCAGTTGTTGAAGGTATCGGCAAAACCTCTGTGGCAATGTCAATGCCACGCATAGTCGGTTCAAATGGTATCGTCATGAATTTGCACCCAAAAATGAATTCATTAGAATTAAGTAATTTACGTAAAAGCGCAAAAATCATAAGGAAAAACTTCGATTCCTTATAAAAGAAATCAATCTTATGGTCTTAACAAAATCCTGTGTTATATTGAAAACCAAGTACACAGGATTTTTTTATGAACAAAAAAGACATAACTTTTCAGATTGGTGATAACGGATGCAGACTTTATGCGATATGCAACGGCAAAAAAATCGGAAATTTATTTTTTGTTCGCGTTGGTGCAGACAAAATCATAATTTCTGATGCAGAAATAAATTCTGACTACCCAGCAACCGAAATCGAATTATACCTGGTCCAAGAAATAATCTCTATGGCACGTGAACAACGCCGCAAAATTATGTCTATATGTCCATATATTTCTGAAATATTCATGCAACATCCAGAATTTGACGATGTCCGTATGCTGAATTATGGTCGATAAAAAATAACCGCCACAGAATTTCTTCTGTGGCGGGGCTCCTCTCCTTCCGTTATACACGGAAACTTTTTATGCAGCCATACGGCCTGCAGATTTTTTGTTCACATCCTCTGCATCCATAATCTTTTTCGCTTCGGCAAAGACCATCTCTTTGACACGCAGTGCCAAATCTGGTGTATCCAAGCTTTCAGCGGCTACATCAAAATTGTCTGTTCTGATTTGCAACGATACGTATGCACCAATCAATGCGGCACGTGACAAATCTTCAATAGAGCGTGGTGCATTATTTTTACCAATATGCAACTCATCACTCAATGATACGATTTGACGATCTGCATTAACCCACACAGTTGTTGTCAAAACTTTATCCAGAGCAATCATTATCTCCTTTATGTTTTTAGACATCGGTTTCCTCCCTTCCTGTCTGTTTTGTAAGAAAAAAACAAGCATTTATTGTATTTACTGATGTATTTACAATTTTTTGTCTTTATTTTTTTCCATTTGTTAATTTTTCCCAGATTTCTGGTTTTTAAGCAGATTTCCGGGTACCAGTTCCTCACTTCCTTTTGTCTATACAAGCATCTTAGAACAAAAACGAATCGCGGGTCAAGTATAAAATTTAATTTTTTTCATTTTATTTTTTCAATATAGATATTTTCCGCAAAAACCAAGTAAAAAATATTTAAAAAATTATTAAAGTTATATTTACATCAAAAAAAATTATTAAATATTATTTTTTTGCTTGCGCGATTTTTAGCATTATGATAAAATTGTAAAAAAAGGAAGGGTGTTTTGCCATGAAAAGATTTATTAGTGTACTAAGTAGTTTACTTGTTTTGCCTGCTTTTGCAGAAGTTGCACCGGTATATTATGACGATGTCATTGAATACACCGATGAATTAACAGAAGCTGAAGATTCTGTCGCTGAAGAAAGTTCAGTTCAACAGAATGTAGCAAAAAAACCGGTAATTAATCGTTCTACGTCCGCATCACGCGCGATTTCATCTACGCAAAATGTGTCTTCACGAACAAGTACTGGTTCACGCGCTGTGGCCTCTTCGCCAAGAACCGCGACACCTGGTGTAAACCGTGGTACGGTTGCAAGAACGGCAAAAACTACAAACGTTGTATCAAGAACACCAAGCAACTCTCGTACAACGGTCAATGCACGTGGCAATCAATCTAATAAGGCACGTGTTGGTATAACAAGTACACAGGTTATGGCTGGTCAAAGAACTTCGGCTGGTGCGATTAATGTAGTGCAAAATTCTGGTACTTCGTTGTATAACCCAAGCGCATCACGTGTTAGTGTTGCAAATCGTCGTGCTTCTTCACGTTTATCCACTCCGATTATTGCTACTACGACATCGACTACACCTACTATTACACAAGAAGATGTCACTGCTACAACAAATACTTTGACTAATATTGCGGAATTGACAGAACTTTGCAAATCTCAATATGCCGCATGTATGGATAATTATTGTAATGTTTTGGATGATAATCAGGGACGTTGTTCTTGTTCTAAGAATATAAAGAATTATGAAAAAACAGAAACTGCATTGGCAGAAGCTACCGAAAAATTCCAAGACGTTGTTCAACAGATAAGATATATTGGATTGACCGCTGATCAGGTTGAATCTTTGTTCACAGAAACAGAAGCGGAACTTTCCATGAAATCAACAACGGATAAATCTCGTTTGAAAAACAGCCTTGATGCGATTAAGAAAAAGATTGTCGATGTTTCTACACCATCGGCCAGTTCTACCGCATTCACTAACAACCTTTCGTTGGATTTGAATGGTTTGTTGACTGCTGATTTCACTATGGGATTTGACTTGGCTTCATTTTTGAATACAACACAAACAGACAGCAACAGTGTTGCCAATCAACGTGGCGAACAATTGTATAAAACTGCGTCTGCACGCTGTAAAACGGCTGTGTTGAATTCTTGCACAACGCAGGGTATTGATGCCAATATCGTAACCAATGCGTACGATTTGGAAATTGATAAGCAATGTGTTTTGTATGAACGCTCTTTGAATGAAGCTAATGCTGAAATGAAACAGAACGTGACAAACGCAACAACAATCTTGCAACAGGCACGTTTGTTGTTGGCACAAAACAAGAATTCTTATGATTTCCGTGGTTGTATCGCAGCTTTGGATGCATGTATGCAAGACGAATATGTATGCGGTTCTGATTACGAATTGTGTGTTGACCCAAGTGGTAAATATATCGCTGGTGGTGAATTGATTAAAGGTAGCACACCGGGTGTTTCCGGTGGTCAACCAAGAAATACCAAGACGATATGTGGATATGATCCAAGTAGCAACAATCTTTATGACGGTTCTTCTACTTATGGGACCCCATCTAGTTCAGCGAGTTGTACACTTAATGCTGATGGTGTCACATCAACTTGTACCAGTACCGTAGTAACGTCTGACGAGACTAGTGCTTGTATACAATTTGATAAATATATAAGTGGTGGTATGTGGAATTTATATTCTACGTGGGATTATACATCTGATGCAGCAGGCATAGATGCTGGCAATGCACCAAGCGGTTATACTAAATATGGTAATGCGTGGGGTTTTGGAAACAATGAAAACCTTGGTGATTATATAGATTATCACTTAGGTATATGGAAAAAGCAATATACAAAGTTCAAAGATACAACCCAAACGGACAATATGGCGTTGAATTTGTTGCAAAAGATTGGATATGTTGACAGTGATAATAAAGTTCATGGTATGTGTGCTTCTGTATTAAAACAATGTCAAGATTATACATTTACTACAGCAAGAAACAAGAAAACGTCTTACAAACCAGATAACGAAGTTATTCGTCAATATCTGAATTCAACTTTGGGAAAGATCAAGGCCCAACAGGATGCCATTATTGATGATTACGCAAATGGTTGTCGTGCAGATGTTGAAGCTTGCTTAGCTTCCAACGGGTATGAAGAAAACAATGCGGACAACACAGCTTCGAAGACAGCAGTCAATGTCTGTGCTTCCGAAATTACGACATGTATGTCTGTCGGTGGTTATCAAATCGACCAAGGCGTAAAATTAACATTGCGTGCCATGACAGATTGGGTAAAAAGTATCATGATGTCTTGTCCAGCTAATCAGTATCTGGTTGATGATGGTATTGGAGGCGTGAAATGCGCACAATGTGGTTCAGCCCCTGTTGTTGTGGACGCTGGTTTCTTGGCGTACTCGAATGGAACATATCCAAATGTGGATCAGCCTTATATGGCTGCTCAGCAGATAGGGATGTATTATCAAGCACCAACTTCTAGTGGTACAGGCGTGAGTAATTTGGGCAAACCAAAAGCAGTTATGCTAGTGAGTGCGGGAGGTCGTGCAGCGAGTTGTTCTTGTCCAGAAGGTTATACTGATTATTATCTGCGATACGATGGAAGCGATGATTCTGTGGGAGCATTTTATCCAGCAGGTAGTGCAACATATTCTGATACTTACGGACCAGGCAAACATGTTTGTGTTGATGCGGAAGTAAGATGTGATAATCCTAGTGGTACTATTAATGGAGCTGATTTTACCTGTAAGTAATATTATAAAACGAAAAAGCGTTGGAAACAACGCTTTTTTTTTTATAGTTGATAATCTTATCCACAAACAACTAACGATGTATTGTAAACCAAATGAATATACAAGCTGGTTCTCTGATGAGCTAGTTTATTAATTTTATTTTTCTTCGGTAGATTTTTTTAATTCTTCTTTGATATTTGACAAAGAATTTGTACGTTCACGGATTTTATCATAAAAATCAGATTTACACAAATTTACCGCATATTCCAACGCATGCGACCAAGACAGAGCATCTGAATTTCCATGTGTTTTTATTGAAAATCCATTAAGCCCCAAAAATACCGCCCCAGCATAAGAACGCGGATCAATTTTGTTCTTTAATCTTTTAAATAAATGAATAAGGAAAAAAGTACCCAATATTGCCAATATAGAACGTTTGTAATTTGCCTTTACAATGCGAGAAATCATTTTTGCGGTACCTTCTACCGTTTTTAACATAACATTGCCTGTAAAGCCATCTGTGACGACAACTTGGACATTTCCAGCGGTAACATCATTACCTTCAACAAAACCTATGTATTCATATGGCAATTCACTAACATGTTCGGACAAAACTTTGTTCAATCTTTGTAAAGATTCACTGCCCTTTGTATCTTCTTCACCAATATTCAAAATTCCAACACGAGGACGTTCCATTCCCCCAATGATTTCGGCATAAACACTGCCCAAAATAGCAAAATCAAACAAGATTTCTTCATCGCACTGAACATTTGCACCCAAATCAAGCCCCACAACACGCGTATCGCCATTTCCAGAAGGCAACATTGTTGTTATTGCAGGACGTGATATTCCATCGACAGTTTTTAATGCCAATTTAGACAATGCCATTAATACACCAGTATTTCCAGCAGATACTACCGCCGCAGAATTACCTTCACGTACATCTTTAATCGCCATATACATTGATGTATCTTGAGCATGACGAATAACATCGCGAATCTTGTCAGTACCAGAAATTACTTCGTTTGCATTGATGATTTCACAATTGCGCGCAACACGTGGAAATTTCTTTAATAATGAACGTAATCTTTTTTCTGGGCCAAAGACACGGAAAAAGACACCGTCTTCGCCGTATTGGTATAAAAACTGATTCATACCACCAAACACAGCCGTTGGCGCCAAATCCCCTCCCATTGCATCGATTGAAATAATTCTTTTAGATTCTGTCATCTTTTTAATGCAAAAAGGGCAAATGAAATTATTCAATGCCCTTTAATTCCCATGTTTACAAGATTATTTTGAACCACACGCAGGGCAAACATGATGTGGACGTTTCTTTTCGCCACATTTTTTGCAAACCGACACCGGCATTACAGACAATGCATCATGTGAACGACGTTGTGCAGTGCGTGCTTTACTTGTTTTACTTTTTGGAGTTGCCATTTTTTTAAGTCCTTTTTATTAAACTTTCTCTATTCTATTCAATTATTCGTTATTTGCAAGTGAAAAATAAAAACTTCTTACTATCTTGCCATATTATATACTGCGTTTTTATTCGCAAAAGCCGGCATAGTGATTTTTACATTTTCAAGATATTCGTTCATTCTTTTGCGAATATTGTTTTTTGTTATCTCGTCTTTGCTTGCCTTGAACGCGATTGTCATAACATTATAAAAATGTTCAACAGACAATTTATCCGCGTGAACACGCAATATTTCATGTGGCCATTTTCGCGCAGCAAATTTTGCAATTTCAAAATATTCTGGTTCCGACAATTTATAATCACCATAGTGAATATCAATCATTATCCATTGCATTCAACCCCACCCTATGAAATTATCGATTCCGGGATATGTTAATTTTTCACCCTTCAAATTAGCCCACATGGCTTTCATAACATTTT
>JAEEGL012617279.1_pt1 | contig 15046 bp, 10 predicted proteins | sample 9134231 | NCBI WGS metagenome assembly JAEEGL01 (sample SAMN16246548, study PRJNA631951) | gut metagenome | biome: gut microbiome; feature: rumen; material: fiber-attached | host: Bos | place: Iran: Karaj | collected 2018-10 | reverse complement strand
ATTTCCCCTGCGGGATCTCCGGCACTGGTGGGTCGCACGGATGCGCAGCGGTCACAACTGCTCGCCCGCATGATGCGCATCCGCGGCATCCTCGCCAATGCGCCCAACGCCACGGAGCACGCCCGCGAGGCGGAAATCGTGGCCCAGGCGGGCCAGAAGGGGAAGGTGACCATCGCCACCAACATGGCCGGCCGTGGTACGGATATCAAGCTTACCCCGGAGGTGAAGGCCGCCGGCGGTCTGGCCATCATCGGCACCACCCGTCACGACAGCCGCCGCGTAGACCGTCAGCTCCGTGGCCGTGCCGGTCGTCAGGGAGACCCGGGAAGCTCCTGCTTCTACATTTCCCTGGAAGACGACCTCATGCGTAAGTTCGGCTCCGAGCGCATCGCCGGAGTAGTGGATAAGCTGGGTATGGCCGATGACGAGGCCCTGGTGAGCAGCATGCTTTCCAAGAGTATCGAAACGGCCCAGAAGAAGGTGGAAGAGAATCACTTCGGCTGGCGCAAGCGCACCCTGGAATATGACGACGTCATGAACTACCAGCGTGAAGCCGTCTATGCCCGCCGCCGCAACGCCCTCTCCGGTGAAAGGATCGAGATCGATGTCCAGAACATGATGGAGGACACGGCCAACATCCTGGTCCAGCAGAGCGAGGGCATGCCTTACGAGGCCTTTGAGGAGTTCGTTATGAGCAAGCTCTCCATGGACCTGGGCTTTGACGAGGCGTTTTATGCCAATGCCAAACCCGAAGACATTTCGGCCAAGCTTACCGCCCATATGCAGGAGGTTTACGACCGCCGCATGAACACCATGGTGGAGCGTGTGAACCCCGTTATCAAGACAGTGTACGAGAAGCAGGGCACCATGTACGAGAACATCGCCATTCCCATCTCCAATGGCAAACGCCAGCTTACCTTGAGCGTAAACCTCAAGAAAGCGTACGAAACCGAGAGCCGGGAAATTGCCAAGGCTTTGAGCCGCAGCATTATCCTGTACTATATCGACGATTACTGGAAGCAGCACCTGCGCGACATGGACGACCTCCGTCAGAGCGTGCAGAACGCTTCTTACGAACAGAAGGACCCGCTGGTGGTGTACAAGCTGGAAAGCTACAACCTGTTCACCGAGATGCTGGAGAACCTGAACGAGCATGTGCTGAGCTTCCTGCTCCGCGCCTTCATCCCGCTCAGGGATGCTGCAGACGCCCGGGAAGCCCGCCCGGCCCAGCAGCCCAACCGCAACCTGCAGCAGATGCGCCACACGGATCCGTCCCAGCTGACGACCAACGGAGAGCAGCGCTCCCGTATGCCCGTCAAGGTAGACAAGCAGGTGGGCCGAAACGATCCTTGCCCTTGCGGCAGCGGCCTCAAATACAAGAACTGCCACGGTAAAGGTACTGTTTAGAGAAAACTAATAACAATTAAAACATACGTATGGATACCAATGTTAACATGAACGAGGTGAGCCGCATATCTGCGGGCACCGTTTTCAATGGGGAAATCTCTTCCTCAAACGACATTCGCATTGACGGTCAGTTTGAAGGCCGCATCAACTCCAAGGGACGCCTTGTGGTGGGTGAGCGTGCTGTCGTGAACGGGGATGTGATTTGCACCAATGTAGACTTCAGTGGGACCATGTCGAAGGGCACTTTCTACGTGATGGATACCCTTTCCCTGAAGGCCGGTTGCTCTGTCGACGGAGACCTCCGCTTTAAACGTCTCCAGGTAGACTTGGACGCCAAAATCAATGGTAATCTAAAAGTGTTGAACGAGAAGGAATTTGATCAGATCGCCCAGCAGAAGGCTTCCGCAAAGCCCGCTGCTCCGGCACAAGAGAAGGTAGAAAATGGCACTGTGGGGAAAGAATAATGAGGACCAGCAACATCCTTATGTAGAAACTAAGACGAATCACACTGTTATGGCAAACACTGTAAACGTAAATGATGTTAACCGCATCGCTGCCGGCGCCAAGTTCACCGGTGACATCGCAACGGTAAACGATATCCGTATTGACGGTTCCTTCGAGGGTCGTCTCTTTTCCGAAGCCCGTGTGGTGGTAGGGGAGAAGGCCGTAGTGAAAGGTGATATTTTCGCTACCTATATCGATTTTAACGGTACCATGCTGGGAGGTAACTTCTATGTGAAGGACACCCTGTCCCTGAAGAGCGGCTGCACCGTAGAGGGTGACCTCTTCTTCCAGCGCTTCCAGGTGGAGCTGGACGCCAAGTTCACCGGCCGTTGCCAGGTCATGAGCGAGACCGAATTCCACAAGGTGGCCTCTCCCATGGAGACCATGCTGCGCAAGGCCCAGCCCGTCCGCCCTGTTGAGAAAATAGACTAAGGTCAACTATTAAAAAGCTATGAGAAAATTTCTTTTATTTGGATTCTCGCTTGTCGCAGGTGTAGTTCTGGTGAACTCCTGCAACAAGGATAACGAGAATCCATTTGTCCCCAGACCCGTTGAGAATGCGTTTGAGGACGCAGTGCCCACCGGCTATTACAGCTATGCAGAGATAACGGTCCCTGCCGGCACCGAGAGTGTGTTCATTGAGTACACCTATCAGGACGGAAGCATCCGGACCATCCAGCAGGCTGTCTCTCCCATCGTGGCCGAGCCCGAGAATGGCAAGGATGTGGAGCCCTTCGGCACAGTCAAGCTCCTCTTTGAGGCCGATAAAGCCTCCAAGGTGAGTGTTTATTACAATATCACCGAAGCAACCAAGGCAGAAGGTGACGAGAGCTTTTACGCCCTCACGGATTTCCCGGTGGACCAGATTACCTCCGGTGTCTTTGGCGAGACCCGCTATGTCCAGGTGCAGTGGAACTTCGCCTGGGAGAACAGTAAGGCTACCAATTGGCAGAACACCAAAACCTATCCTAAGGACGTGGTATTCTATGATGCCGAGCATAATCATACCCTCCGTTACACCTTCGTGTATGGTGGAGACAATGCCGTGGCTCCCGAAGGATATGTCCTCACGGATGCCTATGAGGTGAAAGACCATGTGGCCATCGCCACCAAGTACGACTACTGCGGCGGTTGCGGAAACTGCCCCAGATGTATGCCTTGGGGTTGCGACTGTGGCTGCGGCGGCTGGATCGGAGAAATCCCTGTGTTCAAGGCCAATCCCAACTTTACGCCTTCCGGTGATACTACCGCAACGTCCGAGGATGCCACTGTAGTGAATCCCTCTGTCCCCGGAACCACTCCAACCGCAGACGGAACCGGAGAGGTTACTGTGGGCTCAGATGGAACCATCATAGTGGATTATGCTCCCACCGATTTGACTCATGTCAGCCTCCCGGAGCCTGCCTCTTATGTGACCACCAGCGACGACATGACGTTCTATCACTCCAGCGGTACCGTCATGTTCGATGATGCCTGGCCCAAACTTCCCTCAGACCTTAACGGTACGGGCACCGGCTTCTCCTCCGACTACAACGACCTGGTGGTGGACTACGACATCGAGGCTGTGACCGTTCCCGATTCCCAGCTGATGGAAGAGGGTTGGCGCGAGCAGGTGAAGGTGGTCCTTCACATCCGTGCCATTGGCGGTAACGACGCCTGGCGTGCCGGTCTTATCCTGGAGAACTTCAACATGGACTTCGTGGACTGGGTGGAGGATTTCAAGACTCTTGACAGTTACCAGAACGACCATGGCACTCTGCCGGTATGGACGGAAACCACCCTTCAGGAGAACTCCCTCCATTATGATCCTTTTGCCGAGCAGTACAGGACCAATACGTCTACCCGCGCCTCCATCGAGGTGGGTGGCCTGCAGCGTCTGTGCGCCGAGGACGGCAGCTGGTCCAAGACCAGTGGCTTGAACGCTGGTAACGAGACCTACATCTACAAGAACGGTGGCCAGGAAAGCGAGCACGTTTTCAACCCGGCCCGTAAGCTGTACGATGCCTGGGGCGGCCCTCATACGGACCAGTACGACGAAGTGATGGCGGCCGTGACCAAGCCCAACACCCTGGCCCAGATCCAGAACTACAAGTTCTACAATACCATTCCGGGTTATGTGAATGTGGCCGGCGGTCTGTATACTTACACCGTAATCTATCACATGAGGGAGCGCGGCAGCATGGAACCCGAAGAGAGCCAGATGTGCCTGAGGAACATGATTGACGCCGTGGTCAACACCACCGCCCAGAACTTCTACATGGTAAAGAAGGATAACAGCGCCGTAGGTCTCAAGGGTTACGAACCACTGGACTACAAGGTGAAGAACTGTGACAGCTTCAAGAAGAAGTATGAGCAGATCCTGGCAGATCCCGATAAGAATGCCGATCTGGATCCTTCCACCTACTATCAGGCCAAGAACGGACAGGTGTGGGCTTTCAAGTGCCCGACCCTGACCCGTCACGCCTGGGAAAAGCAGTGTTTTGAAAAAGCATATCCCCTCTACGACGGATGGGTGACCAGTAACGGCAAGCAGAATGCCCACTGGTATAAACTGGAGAATGCAAACATCTCCTACCTCTCCTGCGAGTGGTAATATAGATTCCCCGTACCCTTTCCCAGGGCCCTGAAAGGCATGGGAAAGGGTGTGGTGGCTATATTAGTAAGGTAGTTATTAAAATTTTTTAGACACTAGCGAGAGCATTTTAGATGGAATACTATACTCTGAGTAGGTACGCCTACTGGAAGTATTACATACTGATATTTTACTACAAACTGGCCGAGTATCCACGGCCGGTGAGGGTGTGGCTTATCTTTGGTTCCATCTGCATGCTCCTGCTTATCATGATTGTGATCGGGAACGCGTTGCGAACCTTTTCGCATTACCGTTTCGAGCGTCTGGTCATGCACAATCGTGTGCGCTATTACGAGCGTATGAAGACGGTGGTGTCCCAGGCCCGTACCCTGGAACCCAGTGAAGTATCGGCCATCCTGGAACTGCCCAAGAACTTCAAGATGAAGGAGCGGCAGAACCGGAGTTTTGTGCCGGTGCTGATGGAGTTGAGGCGGGAGATGAGCAGCTCCATGAGCCGGCCCAACTGGATTCGTCTTACCCAGGCGCTTAAGATGCCGGCCTACTTTGAAAGCCAGATCCTTTCGCGCAGCATCCGCAAGAAGGTTCAGGGATTCAAGGATGTGGCCGATCTGGATGCCAACCTGAAGGAAGCCGTGGCCTCCCGTTACCTCTTTACCAAAAACCGCAAACTCCAGATGCACGCGCGTCTGCATGCCGCCCGTTTCGGCACTTCCTATCCTTTCAAGGTTTTGGAAGACGACCCCAACCTGGTGTTTACCGAGGAGATGGTGGTCAAGTACCACAACGTGCTGGTTTATCGGCAGAAGAACGGCCTTACCATGCCCAACTTCATCCGTTGGTGCAACCGGGTTCCCATCAATGAAGAGCTGCGCATCTTCGCCGTGAACGAGATTCGCCTGTTCAAGCGCAAGGAAGACTGTGCCGAACTCCTGGCCATGCTCAAGGCCAGCCGTGAAGAAGCCTTCTCCTGTGCCATTATCCGGGCCCTGGGAGAACTGGAGTACGTCCCGGCCGAGGCGGAATTCTGCCGCCGTTACCTCAGCGCCTCGTTTACGGAGCGCCAGGTGCTGGCCGATGCCCTTGGTGCCTTGGGAACCGGGAATCCGGAGACCTTGCGGTTTATGGTGGACGACTTCCTCCAGACTACCGACTATGTAACGCGAATGGTTCTCCTGAGGGTTATTTACCGCTACGGGGACAAGGGACGCGCGGCTTATGAAAAGCTCAAGGCCGAAGCCACGCCCGAACTGCAACCTTATTTCGCTCATATTGAGTGTGACCTTATAGACAGCCGCCGTTATGCTTGAGTGGTTCGATACTGTTTTCAGCGTCTTCGTGGCCATTTACTCGACCATCGTGTTGTCGAGTTATGTGGCTATGGCCATCCTGGCGTTCCTGGAGCACCGGAAACACTATACGTACCACGACGACGCCTATACCATTGACGAACTCAAGAAGTCGCCTTATACCCCTGGTATTTCCATAGTGGCTCCGGCCTACAATGAAGAAAAGACGGTTATCACCAACGTGAAATCGCTTTTGAGCCTGGATTACCCGGACTTCGAGGTGGTGATTGTGAACGACGGTTCCAAGGACAAGACCCTGGAGCTGCTCATCGAGAATTTCGATCTGGTGAAGGTCCCTTACGCCTACGTAGAGAAAATCAAGACCAAGCCTTTCAAGGGCCTTTACAAGACCAAGAGCGACAATCCTGCCTTCAAGCGCCTTACGGTAGTGGACAAGGTGAACGGCGGTACCAAGGCCGATGCCTCCAATGCCGGCGTCAACGTGGTGTCCAACAAATTCTTTGTGTGTACCGACGTGGACTGTGTGCTGGACCAGTATGCCCTGTATCGCATCATCTGGCCCACTATGGCCTCTACCCGCCGCGTGATCGCCGTAAGTGCCACGATGCGTATGAGTAATGGCAGTATCGTTGAGGAAGGCAAGATGGTGGACGCCCGTCCTCCGCACGACCTGATTCCTCTGTTCCAGGACCTGGAGTATACCCGTTCCTTCCTCATCGGCAAGACGGCCCTGGCCCGTATCAACGCCCTTCAGAACGTGTCCGGCGGTTTCGGTATGTTTGACCGCGATATCGTGATCAAGGCGGGCGGCTACGATGGTGACTCCTTCTCCGAAGACATGGATATGGTGGCCCGTATGATCCGTTATATGTGCGACGCGGGAGAAGACTACCGCATTGTGCAGATTCCTGAGACCTGCTGCTGGACGGAAGGTCCGCCCAACATCAAGGTTCTTAACCGCCAGCGTACGCGCTGGGGACGTGGCCTGTTCCAGTTCTTTAGCGTTCACCGGGATATGGTGGCCAATAAGAACTATCGTCGCTATGGCGCCCTCACGCTCACGTATGTGCTCTTTTTCGAGCTCCTGGCTCCGGTGATCGAGTTCATCGGCTATATTTCGGTTATTTGGTTCGTCCTCAGAGGTGCCGTGAACTACCATACCATCTGGATCGCTTTCGTGGGCCTGTACATCTTTGCCCAGCTGCTTACGATGGTCATCATCTCCTATGATACCTGGGTGGGCACTTCTTTCAAGCGGAAGAAAGATTACCTGTGGTTTGTGCTGGCCTCCTTGCTGGAACCCATTTTCTACCACCCCATGAATACGTATTTCAGCCTTAGGGGATATTGGAAGCATATCTGGGGTACCCAGATGGTCTGGGGTAACATGACCCGTAAGGGTGTCCAGTCGGCAAAACCTACCGGCCCGCGTCCGGCGGCGCCCACACCGGTTCAGCCCACATCCCAAGAAAAGAAGTCCGATGCGTAAATGGATGCTGGTCATATGGCTCCTTCTGGCTGTGTCTGCAGGAATGCAGGCGCAGAATAAGAAGAATGCCGTTATCCCGCAGAGAGATACTCCCGGCGAATATGCCGAGAAGGTAACCAACCTCTTCTCGCAGCACCGCTGGGCCAAAGGTAAGGAACTCCTGGACGAAGCCATGGAGTACTATCCCGACGAAGCCGGTCTGCATTATCTGGCTGGCCGATATTGGTGGAATGGCAAGGATTATGACAAAGCCCGTTACCATTTGGTGAAAGCCTGTCAGATCAACTACCATAATATGGATGCCAAGACGCTGCTGGTGAATCTGGAGGAAATCACGGGCAACTATTCCAGCGCCATCTGCTATGTGAACGAGCTCCTGGAAGTGAACCCGTACTGGAAGGGTCTCTGGCTCCGGAAAGTGGACCTGTACAAGAAGATGGGCAATTTTGAGGAAGCCAATTCCCTCCTCAAGCGTCTGTCCCAGATTTATCCCAATGATGCGTCCATCAACAGCGACTACTTCGACGTGTTGGAAACCACCTACCAGCAGGCCCGTCAGAGCGGGGACCAGACGGCCGCCGAGGAAGCCCTGAAAGAGATAGTCCGCATGACTCCGACCGATGTGGACTACCAGCTGGCCTATGCCAACATCCTTATCAACAAGGGTAAGATGAGCGACGCCCTGGAGAATCTTACGGCCGCCATCAACGCCAGCCCGGGCAATGTTCCCCTCATCAAGAAGGCTACTGACATCCTCATGGAGACGGGGCGCAATGCATACGCCCTAACCCTGGTTCGCTCGCAGCTGGCCCAGAATCGTTCCACCGGTCTGGAAGACCTGTATCAGATGCTCCTGGCGGAGAGCGCCAGAATGGAGAATGAGGCAGATGTCTACCAATTGTTTACCCGTACCTACGATTCCGAGAAGAGCCTCGAGTCCCTGCAGTACTTGCTGAACCAGTCTACCAAGCGAGGCTATTTTGAAGACGCCATCCACTATATTAACGAGATGCGCAAGAAGCAGGGAGATTCGCCCCGCTGGTATATGATGGAGTACGATGTCTATACCCGCATGGGACGCCATGAATCGGCCTCCCATAGCCTGAATACGGGTTTTCTCCTATATCCGGACGACTATGACCTCAATCTGGCCATCAGCCGCCAGCGTCTGGATGAAGCCTCCGGGTATATCAGCGAAGAGGCGTATGGACAGGCCATCCCGCTCCTGGAATTCGTGCGCCGCTCGTCGGTGGATCCGGACTTGAAAGCCGTGGCCATCCGGCGCCTGGCCGTGTGTTACCGGGAGACCAACCAGCCCGACAAGGCGGTGGTCATGCTGCGGGAGAGACTAAGGACTGACCCCGAGGCCCAGGTGACCTTGGATTATGCCTCCCTTCTGGTGAAGCAGGGCAAGCAGGAGGCAGCTCTCCAGTCCCTGTATTCGTCCTATCAGGATGCTACCGACTCCCTGAGCCAGCGCCTTCTCGCTGGAGCCTATAAGGAAACGGCCTATCCCTACCTGAAGGAACAGCTGCAGAGCGGAGCCCTCACGGGCCTTCACGCCATTTGCGAGACCATCCTGGAGATGGATCCCGAAGATTATTGGGGCCTGCTGTATGGCATGCGCACCGCCGAAGATCCGCTCCCGTTCGCCCTCCGGGGCATCGAGTCCCATCCCGGAGACCTGACCTTCCCCATCAAGGCAGCCTCCATCTATGCCGAGAAGGGTAGGGAAGAGGAAGCCCTGGCACTCCTCTCACCTTATCTGCTGGCGTTCCCGGCCGATGAGGACCTTCAGAAGAGCTATGCCGGCATCTCCGACTCCTTCGCCACCAAGCTTCTCAAGTCCCGGGACATCGACCGGGCGGAAAAGATCCTGGACGAGGCCCTCCGGGTGCGTCCGACGGATCCTGCCGTGCGCTATACCCGCGGACTGGTGTACGAGAAGCGGAAGGACTGGGATTCGGCCTATGTCTACCAGCGCAACTACCAGCCTTCTCTGCTGGAAGAGAGGGAATACAAGTCGCGGATGAATTCCATCCGGGCCAAGACCCTTCACAATACGGTGGATGCGGGCATTGACCTTATGCGCTTTACAGACCGTTATGCCCTGATGGGAGTAGCCACCATAGGGTATTCCCACAATTGGAAGCACGACGAGTTCCAGACCCGGGTGAACCTCACCAGCCGCGACCCCGAATATGACTCGGACCATCAGATGTATCTCTCGGCCGGTGGCCGTGGCCTCCAGTTCCAAACTTCCTGGACGCACCACTTCGGACGCCTCCTGAGCACACAGATAGCCGGATCCTTCGGCACGGCCTTTTTCCCGGTGATCAACGGAGACCTGGCCCTCACTTTCCACCTGCCCCGTGACTGGGACCTGGAAGTGGGCGGTGCGTATCGCTATTTGCAGGACAAGGCACAGATGTATGCCGGCAGCCTGAATGCCACCCATAACTGGGAAAACATGTATGCGGGTCTCAAGTTCACTTCGGGTACCGTATACGGAATCGTGTTCTTCAATGGATCGGCCCGGTACCGCTTCTTCCCTTTTGACGGGGGACGTTCCTACGTGGAAGCCCAGTTGGGTGCCGGTACCGCTCCGGAAATCCTCTTCCTCAACTACTACCAGACCTCGTCTGTCTTCAATCACCTGAATTCCTTCGTGGCCGTGACGGGGCAGTGGGCCATTACCCACAACCTCGCGGTCCAGTTGTCCGGCACCTGGAATACACTTTACGACCAGCGTGCCACCGTCAGTTACCGTAACCTCATCATGGGTCATGTCTCTCTTGCGATTTCTTTCTAATTTGCTGTTGGTGGCTTTTCTTGCCGTAGGCTGCAATCACCTGGTGCGGGGCTCGGATGCGGTCCACAAGTACTATATCCATCCCGATGTGCAGGGTAGGGCCCTGGATGCCAAGATGTCCGACTACCTAAAGAAGCACCTTCAGCGCCGCTGCGAGTCCAACATCCTGGACCGCGACGGCATCGAAGTGTCCATCCATGTGGCCAATGATTTCGGAGGGGATTTCGGCTTTTCCCACATCCCGGGCGGCGGTTATGACCTTCGGGCCAAGGACGAGCGCACCATGATCTGGCTGGTCTACCAGTTCATTAAGATGATTGGCAAGGAAGACAGCGGAATCTCTACGGACGATCTTCCCCCGCTGCTTTTAAGTGGCCGCGACACGGTGGTAACTTTCCCTTTCGAATACCGCGACCTCTATATGCCCACCAACCAGAACCTGGACATGACCTATCTCCTGGCCCTTAACAATCTGGAGATTGACTGGGGCATCTGGGGACATAACCTCTCCCGCGTACTGGGCAGTAACGGAGACCTTTCCTTCGGTTACCAGAACATGGACCAGGAACTGTTTGCCCGCGGGGCCGACGGCGTGACGCACCAGAATCAGTTCTGCTTCTCTTCCGACAAGCTTCTGGACCTGACGGAAAAGTACATCATGGACCAGTACGGAGACGGAAGCAAGGTGCCGTATCGCATGACAATAGGTCCGGCCGATAATGACTGGGTATGCCTGTGCCGCCGCTGCGAGACGGCTGGGAACACCAGGACCAGTGCCACGCCTGCCGTGGTCCAGTTTGTGGAGCGCCTGGCCGCCCGTTATCCTAACCATACGTTCTTCATTCCGGGGTATTCCACTACCAGGGATCTGCCGGACCATCACCTCCCGCATAACGTCGGGGTCTTCCTGTCGGCCATTGATTATCCCCGTTCCTGGGACTCCGGGGACGAGCGCAGCCAGAAGTTCTTCCGGGAGCTGGAGCAGTGGCAGAGACTGACGGACAACGTCTATGTCTGGGACTACGTGTCCAACTTTGACGATTATCTTACGCCTTATCCCATCTTGTACGTGATGCAGGAGAGGTTCCGCCAGTACCGCAAGCGGGGCGTAAAGGGCCTGTTCCTCAACGGGTCCGGTTATTTCTATTCCATGCAGCAGGAGATGTATTCCTTCCTGCTGGCCAACCTGATTATCAACCCCGATGCCGATGTGGACCGCATGGTGAGGGAATATTACGAAGACGCCATGCCCAATGTGGGCCAGTTTTACGCCAGCGTGGTGCTGTCTATGGAGCAGCACGCCCGCCGCTCGGGTTCGGAACTGCCCCTGTACGGCGGAATGGAGGAGTCCCTGCGCAGCTATTTGTTTGAGCGGGATTTCCGTGAGTTCTACTCTGTGTTCTTGCGGGCGGCGGCCATGGACATGACCCACCGCGAGCGCGTGCTGTACGAGAAAACTCGTCAGTATGTCTCCTTCTCCTTCTTGGAAATGTGCCGTATCCACGGCCTGGGCTCGGGAGGATTTGCCGAACTGGTAGGTGACGAATGGGTGGTGAAGCCCGAAGTATGGTCCGCTGTGGAAGACCTCAAGATCATGACCCCGGAAGACGACCTGTGGATCCTGACCGACAACGAGGAAGCCTCCATGGACCATATGGACCGGGTGAACGAGCAAGGTGTATATGTGGCCGACTATGAGAACGAGGTGGAACTGTGGCTGGCCAGCGGCGCCTGGAACAACGATCTTCTGTTGCGGCACCCGCTTACTGTTTACTACGACGGCGGCAGCGAAAAAACCACCAAACTGACCGATGCCGTGGCCGGCATTTCCCAGAATTACCACTGGGGCTGGCAGATTTATCCCCAGAAAGACCTGATGATAGAGCTTCCGGCCGAGGTCTTCCAGGGTGTGTCCGGTGAGTTTACCATGTCTTTCCTCAACAGCGAGCGTCACCGCATGGCGCCTCCCAAGTCGGTGGAAGTCTGGGCCGATGGGCGAAGCGTCGGCGTCCTGCGCCGCGAAGGCATGGTGGACTATGTGGACGAGGGCGAGAAGGTAATCTTCAAGGGAACTGCCGGATTCGGCCGTCCCGAAAAGGTGGAACTGCACATAATCCCTTCCCATACCCGCAATGTAGGTATTGACGAAATCTATTTCAGATAGCATGAAACGAGTCCTTCTTCTGGTTCTGTCGCTGCTGGCCCTGGTGGGATGTTCCCGCAAGGTGCAGTTTACCACTGTGGAAATCAAGGACCCGGTGCGTCACTATTATCCCATCCTGCAGGGACAGGAACTGTCCGTGATGATCCGTCTGCAGAACAAGGGCAAAGTGCCCCTGGTCATCAAGGATATCCAGCCTTCCTGCGGCTGCATCATCCTGGAAAGCGATCACGAAATGGTGGTCCCTCCGGAGCGTTCCATGATGGTGACCCTCCGTTACGACAGCCGCAAGAATGTGGGCAAGGTAGAGCATTCCATCCGCTTCTGGGGCAATATTTCGCCCAGCGGCATGGCCGAGATGCGTTTCGACGTGAACGTGGTTCCCGACGCCTCCTACCACCACGACTACGAAGAGATGTACGACAAGGAAGAGAGTGACCGCCTCCTCAAGAAGTACTTCGAGGAGAGCGGCATCGACAATGCCCTGGGCTACTACGTAGACCGCTGATCAGAGTTTTACCTTAGGAATATCTTCCCACCGCGTGGTGTAGTGCGGGGACTGGTGTTCCCTCGTGCTGTATACCTCGCCGGAGCCTTGTACCCCGAAACGGATGGCGCCGGGGCCGAAAGAGCGGTTGATGCTGTCGATGACACCGGACAGTTGCGCATCACGTTGCGCGGCGGCATCGTCGGCAAATAGGGAACCGGTGGCACCTGCAGCACTCATGAGCCGGGTAACCACCACGCCGGCCTTCTTGTATCCGTAGCCGGGCCGATACAGCTCGTGGCAGGCCCGTACGGCGGCGGGGACTATCTTGCGGTAATCGGCCTCTCCTTCAGGGAAAACTACCACGCGTGATTCGTGCGCCTGGGGCGCGTCTTCCTTGAAGCGGTTGGTGAAGGCGAATACGGCCATTTCCAGGGCCAGGGAGCCTTGCTTACGCAGCTTTTCCACCACGGCCTCGGCAAAATTGGCCACTTGTTCGGCCAGCAGGGGAGGGTCCTTGATTTCGTGCGAGAAGCTGCGTGAAACGCAGATGCTCTGCCGGTCCTGCGGCAGGTCCTCGAATTCCACGCAGGGGATGCCGCGGAGTTCCTGCTGCGTACGCCAGCCGGGCAGGGCGAAGAGTTTCCGCACCGTCTCTTCCGGCAGTTGCGCATAGTCCCAGGCCGTCTTGATGCCCATCAGGTCCAGCTTTTTCACGCTGCGCCGGCCTATTCCCCACACATCGGCCACGGGAAATTTGCGCAGCACCTTTTCAATATCCTGGGGCCGATGCATGTAGCAGCCGCCCTGGAGCTTGGGGTATTGCTTGCAAAGCTTGGAGGCAATCTTGGCCAGCGTCTTGGTAGGGGCGATGCCTACGGACACCGGGATGGAGGTATCCCTCCAGCAGCGGGCCGATATGGCTTTGGCGTAGGCGTCAAAATCGGCCTTAATGCCCGTTAAATCGAGGAAAGCCTCGTCTATGGAGTATTGCTCCACCAAAGGGGAAAACTCCCTTAAAACGGCCTGTACACGGGCCGACATGTCTCCATACAGGGGAAAGTTGCCGGAGAACACCGCTACGTTGTTGGCCTGGACAATCTCCCGGATTTTGAACAGGGGAGCGCCCATGGGGATGCCCAGGGCCTTGGCTTCGTTGGAACGGGCCACGGCGCAGCCGTCGTTGTTGGACAGCACGATGACGGGTTTTCCGTTCAGTTCCGGACGGAAAACCCGTTCGCACGAAGCGAAGAAGTTGTTGCAGTCGGCTAGGGCGTACATTTCTTGATGACCCAGGTGACCACACCCCACACGCTGAAATTGTTTTCGGGCCCTACCGGAATGGGTTTATAGGCCGGGTTGGCGGGCCTGAGCAGCGCACCGTTCTCGGAGATTTCGACGGTCTTCACCGTGAATTCCCCGTCCAAGAAGCACACGGCCCGGCAGCCGTTATAAGGCTCCAGGGCGCGGTCTACGATGAGGATGTCGCCTTCGTCCATATCGGCCTCCACCATAGAGACGCCGTCTACGCGGAAGAAGAAGGTGGATGCCTTGTGGCGCACCAGGAGGCTGCTCAGGTCCAGGTGCTCGCGGATGCTTTCGGCCGGTGAAGGGAAACCGGCTTTCACGGCTCCCAGGAAGTCAAATTCCGGGGAGTTGCTTTCAAACAGGGGATTGGGTTCCATATTCCAAAGATAAGACTTTTTCTGCTGTGCACCTCGGGCTGTTGATAACTTTTGGAGAAAAAATAGGGAGTTATATTGTATTAAAAATATTTAATAACTACTTTTGCGCGGTTATAATGGGACTGATTTGTTAGGAATACTATAACAAACCTTATTATATGTCACAAAATCAGCAAGCTATCTATGACGCCCGCCAGCTTGGCAAGGGCAAGATGCTTACCCTGGGCCTCCAGCACATGTTCGCCATGTTCGGAGCCACGGTCCTGGTCCCGGTGATCACCGGCCTCTCCATGAGCGCCACCCTGCTGTTCGCAGGACTTGGCACCCTCATTTTCCACGTCCTCACCAAGATGAAGGTCCCGGCATTCCTGGGCTCGTCCTTCGCTTTCCTGGGTGGCTATGCAGCCATAGTCTCCATGGGTGAAGCCCAAGGACTCAGCGCCGCGGAATCGCTGCCTTATGCCTGCATCGGAGTATTCTCGGCAGGCATTATTTATTTCATCCTGGCGGGTCTGTTTGCTGCTTACGGTGCCAGAAAGGTGATGCGTTTCTTCCCTCCCATCGTGACGGGGCCCATCATCATCGCCATCGGCCTTACGCT
>JAEEGL011169956.1_pt1 | contig 15046 bp, 15 predicted proteins | sample 9134231 | NCBI WGS metagenome assembly JAEEGL01 (sample SAMN16246548, study PRJNA631951) | gut metagenome | biome: gut microbiome; feature: rumen; material: fiber-attached | host: Bos | place: Iran: Karaj | collected 2018-10 | reverse complement strand
CTGCATCGTCGTACACACGCTTCAATTCCCCCAATATATTTTCTTTATCGCGCCGACCGCGCAAGTACTCGTTCAGAATCGTTTTGATGTGGTTATCCCATAGGCATCCAAACGCATTAGCACAATCAGCATACTTAATATACTTGGCAAAGATTGCACCGCCAAGCTGATATTCTGCGCCTAGCCGAAGATTCGGTTCCGCAATCCTTGTATTAATATTGTTCATCGCGTCAATCAGTCGCCGCCTTATATCCTCATCATTAATTTTTGACTCAAGGATACATAACGACTCGTCAGCCGAAACCTCTCTCCACGCAAAACGGCGGCGAAGTGCAAAATCCATACTCTCTACACTGCGGTCAATGTCATTCATCGTGCCAATTATGTAGAGATTTTCAGGGATAACAAAAGGCACACCGTTCGGAAGCGTTATACCATGTACATTCCCACGCGCACCTTCGCGAATTGGATATCGATAGTCTTCCTCAAGAAGCGAAAACAGTTCGCCAAAGACGCGCGACAAATCCGCTCGGTTAATCTCATCAATCAGAAACACAAACTTGGGGACTTCGCCCCCGTCGTGCACTGCCGCATCATATGCCAACTTTGCCTTTTGGGCAAAATCCTTGAAGATTCCATCCTTCCAGCGGAAAGACACGTGAACATTGCCATTGCCAGCAACATTACCATCTTGCACGCCAGCAACCTCATCTCCCTCAGCATCAAGGACGACAGGTTTCAGGCCAATCACGAAGTCAGAATAATCATATCCAGGATGGAACTGGACAGATTGAATGCGATCCCGAATAGCGGCTTTCCTATTTTCATCGCCCTCGACCCCCTCGCATACCAATTCCTCGGCTACTTGCCTAGCTGTAAATGTCTTTCCTGTCCCTGGCGCACCAGTGAGAATGACCTGAAGATTGGATTTTACCAACTGTTTGATTTGTTCTTGCATATCCGGACGCACCTCCTCGTTTGGATTAACATTCAACCTATTTGCGTTATCACGCTGATCATTTCCCGGTTCGTTATTCCGAGGCACCCACGAGCGGACCAATTCATCATCAAGAATCTGCCGACCAACCCGTCTACCATATTCAATCATGCCTTCCCGCAACGAATCAATGTCTTGTCCATACCCGATATTAGTGTTAAGATAATACCGTACATTCCGCTCATTCGCCAATAATGGGATCACAAATGGTTGGTTAACATCAAACCGCAATCCTGGATTCTGCCTTAATTGCCCCGCCTCATCCTCTGGACACTCCCAAAACAAAAGCCATCCTCTATCTTGCCTTTCCCGTGGACCGAAGAAAACCGGGAAAGCATTTGTAGCCACATTACCTTCTCTGCGTGTGTACTGACGATTCACACGTTGAAGCAATTCTGCAAAGCCATTAGGGATTGCACCATCCTCAACAACACTATTATTGAGAACCGCCAGTATTTCATCTCGTAGTGCCATCTTTCTATTCCTTTTCAGTTTTTGACAAAGCTCATCTTCCCGCCGACGCAATCGACGACGAAGCTGAAGTTGTTGAAATTACTGCCCTTCCTGCGCATCCAAGAAGCGCTTCCACCATTTAATTCCATTTTTGAGACTGCCGTGATTCTCTAACGCCGCGAACTCGGCAGGATGCTGCTCTTGGGCACGATTAATCTGCCGCATGAATTCATCAGCTCCAACGTCAAAAACATTATTGCCGACAAGTCTTGCCCGGACAAGGCGATTAATAAAGGCAATGAATGTCCTCGCAGAGTCTTCCTTATACGGGCGTCCTGCCTTTGGATTTATTTGCCCAATATACCACTCAACAAACCGATCTTTGTTATTCATTTTTCTCCTTTCAGTTCTTGATGAATGTCATTTTCCCGCCGAAGCGGTCGACGACGAGGGTGAAGTTGGCGAAGAAGTCGTAGCCGATCACGCCTTCGGGCGGGACGGCGCAGCAATCCAGTCTCGCCTTGTTGTCGCGGGCGTCACCACAAAGGATCTCGAACGGATAGCCCGCGAACTCGCACGGGACGCGGCGTATCGGCGCCGTCCAAGGCCTACCGTCAAAAGAGCACTCGTCGGCGATGCCGGCCGAAGGGAAGTCCTTTGAAAGGTTATGCACATACGAGAACGCCGCGCCGGTGTCGATGTAACGCATGCCCTCCACGCCGCCGACCGTCATCTTTACGAGCCAGCCGTTCGGGCGCACCTCAAACGGAACGGTAGTGCCCCCCTCAAGCGAAATCGGCTCGTCGGAGGTTATGATCTCGCAGTTTGGATAGTCGAACTTCGTGTACCGCTTCAGCGACAACACGCCCGCGAAGTGAAGTCCGGGGATCTCGAAGAATTTCTGCACCCCAGATTCAGCCGACATGAATGCGCCTGGAAAGCCGGTGTCGAGAAAACACCGCTTCCCGGCGATTTCAACAATCGGAACCTTTTTGATTAATTCGAATTTCATGATATTATCAACAACCCCGACCATCTTGGAATCTTACTTCATCCGCACATCGCCATTTTCTATGCTTGGATTATACCAAATCAACGCACGCTCCGCAAGGGACGCGCACACAAGCGTGATCATCGAGGCGCACCGAGATTTTTATGTGCGAGAACACGGCATATCAGTATCGGCGCGCTTTCACATATACGGTTCCATATGTGCCGGCAATTGCGTTTTGCGCTAACGCGCGACCACAAACCGCGGCGCATCTGACACGCGGCTTGGCCGCTTGAGACAGTGCCACGCCTCCGCAACCTGAAGGTCGCGTTAGCATTTCTCACGCGTTCGTTGCCTTTCTATTTGCTGCGACATTCGCGCGTCAGCACCTACCATCGTATTGGCTTTGCATAAATATCCCGTTGCACCCTGATCATCGCGAGTAAGGAACGTGCAGATGCTATCCTTGGGCTTGATCCGCTGCCAGCATACCGAGAAAGGCCGCGCCGAGTTCGCTGACGGAATTAGCCATTAGCTCGTCGAATGACGAGAGTCCTGACGAGACGTCCTTCGGACGCGGCTTGCGCATGAACACTCCGCTCTTCTCGAACCGCAGGGCGGATGCGTGCACGAGTTCGTGGAAAAGCGTGGCGATGCTTTCCGGCGAGCCGTCGAGCCTCTCCACCCACACGAGGCATCCGAACGTCTCGGCCGGCATCGTGTCCGCCGACACCGTCGCCCCGGCCTTGTAGGTGAACACCGGATCGCCGCCGAACATCGCCTGGTTCAGCTCCTCCGCCGGACCGATCCGCAGGTCAACCAGAAAACCGTCAAACTTCGATTCATACTGCAACTCAATCATTTTCATGTTCCTCCATAAAATAAGAGCGGCGCCCGAAGGCGCGCGCGCGCTGGATGCTCGTCTCCCGTCACGGGATGGCGCGAGCCTCGTCCGACTCGGGATCAACAAGCTTGAGCCTCGTCCAGCATCCGCCGAATTTGACGACAAAAGTTCTTTCATCGCAAAGCCCCAGCCAGCCAAGCGAATTTAGCCTGTCCTGAAGTCGCCCGAAGCGCTCTTTCTTGACGGCCTCCGAAATCGGCATCTTGCGCAGCATGCCGTTCATCTCCGCCAGAACGCCAAGCGCCTCGCCCTTGGTCTGCGTCCTGTCGGCCTTTTCCATCTCTTTTCTGCCAATCATTGCATTTCCCTTTCCTTAGTTGTGGTTTGGCGACTCCCTGTCTTCCGTATTTCCTCTGTCCAGATTATGCCGCGGGCACGTAGGGGCGGGAATGGGGACAACGGGCGACAGGCAGCTCCTGACCGCGAGCGGCGCCAGCCGCCTTCATCCGGCGGAGGTTGTCCTCGCGCATCTTGACGATCTCGGAGGCGGCGTATTTTCCGCTGTCCCACATCGCGTCAATTGCGGCCTCGTGATGCTTCCATTCATAATATGCCTGTTCGCCGTATTCCCTGATGTAGAGATCGGACACCTTCATGACTTTAACCGCCGGCCGCTTATTGTATGTACGGCGCGGAGCAGGCGTTTTCTTTGCCATGCTCGCGGCAGCGATACGATCTGGATTCCAGCTAGAATGAATACTCATTTTTACCTCCTTAATTATTTAAGTGATTAAAAAATATAATGGTGAACCTTGCCAAATCTTACATCTATCGATGCAGCGGCAAGATTTGGAACTACAGAAACACGAAACTACACGGAATTCAAGCCTTCCAGCATTGAATCGTTATACCACGACCCGCATTCAAGATAGAGAATCTTGATGCTTTTTCCTCTCGATGATGTCCAGCGTATGCCGGAGCGTTTCCTCGATTTCCCTCGTTCCGTCTTTCAGCGCAAGCCAGCGGCCCTGCTGGTAGCGAAACATATTCTTCGCCGGGGCCACCCGTTCGAACAGGTATTTTGTATTCGCGCTCTGGACGATGTTGCACGCATCCTTCCCTGGTGCAATCCGCAGTCCGCGCCCGCACATCTGGATGGTAGGCAGGCGGCTCGCGTCACGGGCAAACACCGAAGTCACATCCGGCTGGTCAAAACCCTCGGTCAGCATCGCGACATTGGCGACGACCCTTACCTTGTTCTCAAGGAACCTCTGCAGCTGCCGGTCCTTGTCGCTATCCGCCGTCACCACCTCGACTTCAATCCCGCCCGCGGCCATGTAATTCTTGAACTCAAGGCATTCGGCTATGGTATGGAAGTAGACAAGGCTCTTTCCCCAGCGCTCCGGGCATTTAAGATAGTGTTCGGCGACATCCTTCGGCGCATACCTCGGCATAAGGTAGGAGTTGAACCTGCTGAGGTAGCCGTCCCTCATCAGCCGTCCGATCGAGCATGTCCGAACCGTCTCCTGGAAGGAAAGCTTCATGCGGTCCGTCCGAAGCGGCGTCGCCGAGAGCCCGAGAATGTACTTCGGCTTCATCCTGTCGTAGAGCATGACGCAGCTCTGGGTCGCCTCGTGATGCGCCTCGTCCAGAACGACAAGCTCCACCTCGGGGGGATTGCGCTCAAAGAGCGATATCGGCCGCACGTTGTCGCGATGGAGGTCGCGGTTTTCCTCCATCATCTGCTCCAGCAGATGGTGCCTCGGCGCGACCCAACCGACCTTGAGCTGGCGGCCTAATCTCTCCTGCAGGCGATGGACCAGCTCAAGCGCCATATATGTCTTGCCTGATCCGACTGGCGATTCCAGCATCACCGAGGACTTTCCGCCCTCGGTGAACGCCTTCAAGCACTTCTCTACCGCCTCCTGCTGGTATCTGCGTTCTTCGTATTTCCGCATTTACACCTCCTCAAGCTGCCTGGTCGATGTCCAGGTCGTTCATGTAGAAGCGGCTCGTGCGCTGGGAATTGGGGTAGATGTCCTCAAGGTCGAACCCCCTGGCGAGCAGCGTGCCAGTATAGGCATGGAGTGGCTTCGCGTCGGTGATGATGCGCGCGTGGTGCGTGGCCAGTTCCGAGGCGAAGTTAAGGAGGTCCGACACAGAGCAGTCGACCGGGAGGAGCGAGCGCTTCTTCTGCCCTATCTTGCCGAGTTCCGTAACGCCATAGCGCACGCAGGGATTGAGCGCCATCTCATGGAGGCGGTCCCGGAGCACGAGCTGGTTGTGTCCGGCGGGGACTATCTTGCGCACGACCTCCTCCAGCGCATAGAGCTCGCCTACGGAAGCCTTCGTCTCAGCCGCCTGGGTCATGCGCTCCTGGAGCAGCTCGACGCCCTCGGGGTTGGCGAAGCTCTTGAGCAGCCGGGCGAAATGGCTGCCGTCGTTGTCCTTGATTTCCATCTTCGTGCGGAAGATGGGCGCTTCTGCGACCGCGCCGTTCTCGCACACCTGACGCCATGTGGCCAGATTCATCTCCGGCCTGCCGTATCCATCGACAGGAATCCGGCATTCGACATGGATGTGGTATGCGCTGTCGTTCTTGACCTCCCATTTCTCGCCGAGATTCAGTCGAGCCGTGAGGACGCCGTTGCGATACGCGATCTCCTGAAGACGCGGGTCGTTTCCGAGAGTGTTCATGATGTAGCGAATCGGAACCGGCACACCCTGGCGCTCGGTCACGCCCAGGGCCATGCCCTCCGCGCGGTCGACAGTCAGTCTCAGCTTTAGGTCGGGCTGCGTCGTCGCAGCGCGTTCCATAACCTCCTGCGGCGAAAACAGATTATAGATTCCGGAAGGGACTCCCAATTGCGTGGCGAGGCTCTTGCGGAAGCGGGGCGTAATCTGGTATTTCTCGCCGCTGTAGTTAAGGGATTCAACCCCCTTGTCAGAGTAGTCGAGCAGCTCAACGAGCTGCTTGGGCGTGCAGGCCACCGGAACGAAGCGAGCATCGTCGCCTACATTTGGATGTTTCATGTGCATTGTTGTTTGCCTTTCTAAGGAATATATACCCTCGCTCCCCGCGAAATATTACAAAGGCGGCGAGAGAAAAATGTCCGCGGCATTAATGCCGCGGACACGATGGCGTCATGTACGACTCCTCACAACATCATGCTCTCGGCATGCCGAGCACCTCGCGCATAATCTCGTTTTTGGCAATGTAATGTCTGATTGTCATGTCCGGACCATCGCTGAAGAACTCGCGCGCTGAGACCATCATGCCCTTTTCCGGAATGTTTCTCTCCAGGCGTTTATTCATTGAACGAATCAGGCTGGCCATGTCTTTCTTATCATGATAACCCGCGTAGGAAAAACCGAAATTACTTGTAACCGCATAATCCCAGTTGAATATCTCCTTCTTGGAGACATTGGGGAAATTCAAGTAGCAAGAGTCCCCCACCACATAAAACACGTTAGCATCCTCAAGTTTCTTTTTTGTCGTGTTGACAAGCGTAACGTTGTCCCAAAGAAACACCATCGCCGAATTTTCTTTTCTTCCAGGACCAATGACTTCACCTTCTTCATCCGCGAGAAACGCCTCCATGTTCACACGTATGATACCAGGTCCCTTTATCACGACAAACCGCTCTTCTCTCAAAGCGACAGGATCTTTTATCCTAATGGATCTGCATGGAGAGAGCGCTGAAAAATCAAGGAACATCTGCCCAGCCCCTGCATATATCGCATCTGAAGGGGATTGCGCATTTTGCATTCGCTCTTTCAATTCTTCCCACTTGAATGCGACTGCTTTCTCCCGTGCCATCTCTTCTTGCATCCCCATGAATTTAAGGCGATCCTCATATATGCACTTGCGCATCTCCTCCCTGCCGAGCCTATCGACGTTGCGAACATCTCGCTCAAGGGAATCAATGTCAGGATATCGGTTTTCTTTTGCATTCGCGATACACTTGTTGATGATAAGGCTCCATTCCAGCGGCACGTCCCTTCCGAAGCAGTCCCGTATCACATGTCCGATCTCATAGATGTCAACCGCCACCGTATGTTCCCCCAGCTCAGGAGGGGCGAATCCTCGTGTTCCAACACGAATGCGCAACTTTCTCCCGTCGTCGCAGATGATCATGCTCAGCGAATTCTCGTCGTCTCTCCTGCGTCCAGCCCGCTTGGCGTCAAACCTATGCGCCGTTCCAAAGTCCGATAGCACAATCGTGCCGTCCTTCTTTCGCATTATGTTATCCGGCTTGATGTCGCAGTGGGCAATCCTAAGCTTGTGCAGCGACTTGACGGATTCAAGCAATCCCAGGACAAACTCCTTTATCTCATCCTCCTTGTCCGGCAAACCGTGATAGCCCGTGCCATTAAGCTTGAACAGGCGCTCCATCACGAAATAGTATCTGCCGTCCCCATTCTTCCCCATGAAATAACACTTCGGCAAGTTGCTTGAATTGAATTTTCTGACAATGGTTCCCTCGTGCTCAATTCGCCTGTTTTTATTTACAAGCAAAGCGTCGCAGCTCAGTTCAGCTGCGTAAATCTTGATTGCCACCGGCATTCCCGACCGAACATCTTCCGCAGCATATACGGCGCCGCAACCGCCTTCTCCCATATACTCTGTCACGCGATAGCGGGAATGCCCCTCTCCCAGCACGTCACCGCGCCGAAGTACGTCACACGGCCAATCGTTGGCATCGGATGTTGCTGCTTTACCCATTAATTATTAGTGACATTTGAGAATCCAGCTATCAGGTTCCGTATGACCCTAAACCGAATGTCTTGTACACGACTCTTTCCAACGAATTCAGCCAACCGGTCCCACGCTTCACCTATCAATTGCGCTCGACTCACTCTTTTGCCGGACTCCATCCTGTCTTCCCCTTTCCGTCGGATTGTCGCCTCGATCCTTTCGCATGCGTCAAGAAAACGTTTGTTCCAATCGCAATAAGCCTTGTCAAACGTACCCACCGCAATACCTTTCTTCAAGCACTCGGCCTTCACGACCTTGTAAGGCAACCCCTTCTCGTACAACGCGACGAGCACATCACGGAACCACGATCCCTTCCGGAGCCGCTCAAGCGCGGACACATACGCGATATACCGGAGATCAATTCTCGCCATCCAGAACGTTCTTTCGGCCTTTTTTCTTCTACGTCTTGCCTCAGGGGATTCAGGAGCCTCCAGAGTGTCTTCAATCGTCATGTCGTTTTCCGGATCATCATCATCTATTTTCGTGGAAGAAGAGACATCACGAACATAACAAGGCACTTTTCGTCCCTCCCCGTCAAGGACATATCGGCCTTGCTTATCTCGTTGATAGATGACATGTCCTTTAAGGTCTTTCAATATGATTTTAGGCACACGGCACATGTCAAAGAAGGCACACTTCACGATCAGGCGCAACCAATGTCGAAACGCGCCCCTTCCCACCCTGTCGCGCGAAGTGTCAAACCCTAAAAGCGCCGGTTTTTTGCCACCAAACAACCTCATATATACATTCGAATAGACTTCCTCTGCCGTGATTATTCGCCCATCTTCCAAGTGTTTAACGGGAATACATATGGTTCGCCTAGCTGGACTTTTCGGACGCTGGCCTTCTCCCTTATCGCTGTCCCCAGCCGAATTGCTCCCCTGCTCGACTTCAGTCTCCATCACAAACCCAAGCCCACCTTTATCACGGCGCGCGACCAGAACCTTATAGACAAAAGGACGATATATTTTGTCGAACTTGATTTTTGCGGAATCGCCCATTCTAAAATCGGCATCACCAATATAAAGCGATGCGATATCCTTGTTGTCGGCTCCAAGTGACACTTTCGGCCTAAAAGCCGACTGGACGAGACGGATGAAATCCGGGTCTGTCTTTGGCGCTGGACGCGAAAGATTGGGCATTCGATAGTTTTCCTGTGCAGCAGCATTCTTTTTCATGTTGCTCTCCTACCAGAGCCAAGTTTATAATTTATTTCTTTCTTGCGGTATTATATCACAACAATACCGCGAAGTCCACGCGGGAAATGCGACGGCGTTTACGCCGCGCGGTCGAGGCCAGGCCTATTGTACAATTCTCGCCAAAGCTGCGGCCTCCTTGAAAGTCGCGCCTACGATGTAGCATTTCACGTCATATCTATCGGAAACTTCAGAATCGGCAGGAAGATCAAGGTCGGGAAACGGACACAGCTCCACATCCGAGAAATCCCTGAGGCAAGGGAACGCCTGGAAAACCATTTCGCAGTGATTTCCAGTGCCAACTTCCTGAACTCCTTGATGATCCGAGTAATACCAACGGACGCCAAGGATACGTGCAATTCTGCGCATGAAGCTGCCGTCGACATAAGATGCATTAAAACCGACATGGTAGGCCGCTTGATACATTGCCGCCACGCGAATATCATGGGGAATCAGGAACTGCATCGCAAATTCAAGCGATTCTGCGACAACGAAGATTACCGTGCGCGTTATTATGCCGCGATCACGCGTGTCACATGTAACACGACATTCCACCACCCGGCCAAGATCAGGTTCTATGTGCCCCCTTGCCTGATCCGTCGGCATGTGCAAGACGCCGGTAAACCCATCCAGCCGGCTATATTCCCTTATGTGCTCAATGCGGACCCTCCGAATTTTATCGTCCTCGGAGAGAGCTGTAATCTCCGTCCCGTCGGCAGGAATGACAGATTCGGGCATACGGTTCTCCGTCCGTAGCCATATGTCCGGCATAAACCCTTTCCTCCGATCCCCGACGAGCAAGTCTTCGTATTGCTTCGTTCCCGAAACATCAACAAACGTTGGCCTCCAGAGAATTTTCTTCCCCGCAAGCTTCTTCTCAAGATCTTTTGACGTAATCATGTTTTTTCTCCTTTTTAGTTTCACTGCTAATATAGATAATGGATTTACACCATCTTCTCTTACTAGGAAAGTTACTTCACACCCTGAATGGTGCTCGAGGCCGATTTTTCGGCATTGCAATAATTGTGCAAAATCGCACATTTTTGCAACATTTCCAACTCGGCTTCAAAAAAGCGAATTCTACTTTTCCAATTCCTATAATTGCGGCGCCATGGAAAATAACCACTCCTCAAGCGCTATCACGCGCAACAACGAAAATGAAGTCGCGTACTTCATGAACAAGCTTCTTTCCGCTGATGCCTCGCGCCGCCAGGCCGATGTAGATGATGAGGTCGCGGCGAAGCTTGTCGAGCGCGCGGGCAAGGGCGCGGGCACATCAAGAGTCATGCAGTATCCTTTCTTTTGTGTGTTGGTGGTTTGGCGGTAATATGGATATCGACAGGGTTTTCGGAGATGCCCTCCAAGTCGGCAAGCTGCCGGTATGACCATTTCGTTCCGTCTGCGAAGCCGCCGTTGAGCGCGAAGATCCGCCAGTTCCGTTCGGAGACGCCCATCTCCTTCAGAATGCGCTCCGCCTTCGGCGCCCAGCCTACCCCATCGAGACTAAGGTCTCGTCATATCGTGACACCCCCAGTCTGTGATGTTGCCCGCGTCCGCGCCATCCACGCGACGACGCCCTCGTGATACCAGTAGAGCCGATGGTGCTCAAGACCGCGCGTTCCCGGCGGCGGCGCGACAATGCGGCATTCAACATTTGGGAACTCCGAGCCAAGGTCGGCGGACAGCCTGTCCTCCTTGTTGCGAAACGCCACCGCCCTTACGCCGTTCGGAAGTTGTCCGAAGTCCACATCTGCCATCCCGGAGATTTGGGCCGTAACTGCACCGACTACATTCAGCAATCCACCGAAACCCCGCTTTCCGCCGCCCAGCATGTTCTTGACCAACAGGTCCGGATGCCTTATCAGCCCCATCGGCGCGCCCATCATGAGCAGATCGCGAACATCGGGCGCAAGCCCCCGCGCAACAATGTCGTAGGCGATCGCGGCGCCAAATGAATGCCCGACGAGGACAACGCCGCCATCTGCCTTCGCCGCAGCGTCGGCTATGGCGCCGCGGACGCGCTGCCGGATCGCAGCCCCCGCATTGCCGTTGTAGAAGGCGCGTACGGCTTTCTGCGCGTCAAGCAACATCGCCGCCGAACTCGATATGTCCGGTGAGCCGAGCAGGTCGTCCCACAGCACTTCATTCCAGGCCACCGCCGCGACAAGTCGTCCCTCGACAGCCGTACGCAGCGCCGACGAAAACCCGGCCTGGCGACCCCCAGGATGCCGCCCAAAGCCATGTATGCATACAACAGACTTCATCTCTGACTAATCCGAATCTGTTCGCACTTCCGCAAACAGCTCGCTCAGGCAGCCGCTATCAAGAAGAAGCAGCATTTTCTGCATGTCTTTGGACATCTGTTTGAAAATATCCACAAACGAATCGGAGGTCAGCGCAATACCCCTGTATCTGAACGTATATTCTTTGGTGCAGAAGCCGCAAATTTTCTTGTTCAAACTCAGGCTTGGATTCAGGAATTCTGCGTCCTCCAGCCAGTTGTCCTTGAAATGATCATCCAGCCACCTGGCCGATTTCTTCTTGTCGAACGAATATACGCACCGATTGTACGCATCGCCCTGCAACTGGATGCCGATGCCGGCGCGTTCCTTCCACTTGCCGTCGTCAAGTTGCTGCATGACGATGCGGAAATCGACAAGCGCCTGCTTGTGGCTGAACCCTTGAGCGACCTCAAACCTGAGACGGCGCGTCGGCGACGTGTACTCAGGAAGTTCTTCTATCCGCCTACGCCATTCGTCCACCATTTTCATAGAGTCAATTGTGCCGTCAACGTTCATCCTTGGATGTCCATTGACATAACCAACGAACTCTGCCGCCTTGAATTTCTGAAAGACGTCTCCAAGCTTCATGTCCTCAAGCATCGCCACGGTCCCCTCAAGCGGCCATCGCAAACCCAAGGATTCGGAAAAACCATTCAGCACACCTGCCAGGACACGCGTCATCTTAATGTATTCATCAAGGATGGACCTTTCTGCCTGTGTCAGCGCAACATCTTCATTGTCCAGCACCCGCGCAATCTGGTTCAGAATGTCATCCTGTGTGCAAACACGCCATACGCCCCCGTCAAAGCCAGTTGGTATCTGCAAAGCGACCAGCAGTCCTTCCGCCAAGTCTCCGCCGAGCTTTCGTCCATATTCTTTCAACTGTTCCCTACGAGGAATCGACTTGAACTTATTCTCGACGACATAGGCCATTCGCCGTCCATCTACGCGCGTCCAGATGGTCAGGTCGCGATTCCCCTCCTCGCGCTTCACGGACTCAATCTCACCTTTTATATTCGGGAAAAACGCGCGAACGAATCTCGAATCTTTTTCAATCAGCCAAGCCCATATATTGGAATGGAATAACTCGTGAGAGCCTTTCGACATGGCAAAGACAACAGACGGCTTCAACATCTCCTGCGCCTTGGAATAAATCTCCGGGACTGACATTTGCGCGCGCGACGGATCGACACGTTCCGTATTCCGTGCCCCAACAGAAAGACAAACTTTTCCGTTCTTTCGTTTAGCCATTGTAGCCTCCTTTGATATCAGTTTATTTATCGAAACGTTTTTGTGTCCATCTGCCGAATCGCCTCCGCGAGCGTAATCGGCTTCCAGGCATGCCACTTCGCGCAAACGCAGATCGAGTCGTGGGTCGTGGGCGGTGGCCCTGACATAAGCCGATGCTCGTGTCCGTAGATGACGCGCTCGCCGGCTTCAAGATTCTTCGCCTCTTCTTTAACATGAATCAGCCTGAGATTCAGGTCAGGGATGCGCATTTCCGTCATAACATCCTCGAACGCACAACGATACCATTCGTCGTCGATATGGTCATGGTTTCCTTTTATTAGAATCTTACGCCCATTCAATTTCTTACAGAGCTCTTCAAGATCGCCGACGCCGCCATCGCAGAAATCGCCGATGTACAGCACAAGGTCATCCTTTCCGACAACGCTGTTCCACAGCTCAATATGCTGCCTCTCCTCCTCTTTTGTGCTTTCGGCCAGCGCGCCGCCAAAGAAAGTCCAATCCCTGAAATGATAGTCGCTCGTCACGAATGTATGATTGACATCCATCTCGTCCTCCTTTCCTACTTTACCTTCGCCGCCGCCTTGAGGGCCCAGTCGCCTTCGCCGACTACGTTGAAGCGGATATCTCCCGCGCCGCAGCATCCGCTGCCGTGCTCCGCGCAGTTCCTGCAATGCCAAACGGTGATTTCCTTCTCCGTTTCGCGCTCGGCGCGCTTGTTCGCCGTCTTCGTGTCGATGCCCTGTGCGCGAAGGGCGCGCGCGATCTCGTGCTTGCGGACGAGGAAGCGGGCGAGGGACTTCTGGTACGGACAGTTCCCCGAGCCGTCCCATACGACGTGCGTCACGTCAAATCCGAGCTGGCGGGCCTGGGCCTCGTTCGCCTCGTCGCCCTTCCAGGCCGAATAGCGGACGTGAAGGTTCGCGGGGTGGTCGACAAGCGCGGGCAAGAGCTCGATGCGCTTCGTGTAGAGGATCGCGTGTACCGTCGGGTGGCGGCGCGCGGCGGCTATGCAGGCCTTCATCTGCTCGGCGTTCTCAAAGTCGCCTCCGTCCGAAAGGCGGATTGGCAAATGCAGGCGCTCCGCCTCGCGATAAAAGTGCTCGTAGTATGCGTTCGGGTCAATGCGTCGAAGGACCGTGTTCCGCGCCTCGCACCTGCGGCAGTTCGGCCGCGGCTTCGTGCAGATGTTGATCACGTAGCAGGTCCCCGCGCATTTCTCAAGGCACGAGGGATGGCATGTGATGATCGGAAGCGTCGCCTCGTTTACGCAGCGCGTCTTGCGGTTCCCGAGCCCGACGTGCGGCGTTTCGGCGAAGCGCCCCTGGTACTTCGCCTCGAATTCGGCTACGTCACTCTGCATCAGTTCAATGCATCTTGCGAGTTGTTCCCTTTGGTCTTTCTGCATGTATTGTCTCCTTTTCCCCATTGGTAACTCCGCCAATTGCATGACCTTACAGTACAGGCGTTTGATTTACATAGGGAAAAGGACCGGCAGCAGCTCCGCGTCCGCCGGACAGAAGTCGAGCGCGCCCATCTCGTCCGGCGCGTACCATCCGAGTGCCTCGTGCTCGAGCGCTGTCGGCTCCGCGCCGGGCGCGGGCTCGCAGTCGATGAGCGTCAGGTGGATCGTCCGGTCGGGGTAGGCGTGCGTGACCGCCGTTCTGACGCGCGCGTTGACGATCTCGAGCGCGATCTCCTCGCGGCACTCGCGCGCAAGCGCCTCGCAGGGCGTCTCCCCCGGCTCGATCTTCCGCACACGCTTGCGCGCCCTGCGGGTTCGGCTTCGCCGAATGTTCCCTTCGAAGCAGAGCTTCTTCGGTGCATTTCCGATGAACTCCCAGTGTCCGCCGAGCGACTTGCCGAGCGGACGCTTGCCGAGGAGATATTTGTCGTCGCGGCGGATCATCCCACCGACGACTTCTATGACTTTGTGTTCAGTATTCATGTCCGTTCTCCAACTATTCATATTGTATCATAAATTCAGGCGCTGTAAACCCCGGCGAAGGCGATCGCCCCGCCGGCCGCGCGCGCATCCTACGCGCAGCGGCACACCATCTTCGTCGTCTTCGTATCAGGAAGTCGGCGGTTGCGGCATTGAACGTAACTTGACAGCGAGTGAGTGTGTTGAATAACCTACGTCCGCCCCAGACAATGAGCGAACGCCGTTCGCAGCCGCAACACACCGGCCGACCTGAAATAGAAAACGGACTGGATCTGCGATCTTACATGCTCCTGCAGAAAAGTTAACAAATTTTTTTTCCTTTGATAGAGTT
>JAEEGL015107885.1_pt1 | contig 15047 bp, 8 predicted proteins | sample 9134231 | NCBI WGS metagenome assembly JAEEGL01 (sample SAMN16246548, study PRJNA631951) | gut metagenome | biome: gut microbiome; feature: rumen; material: fiber-attached | host: Bos | place: Iran: Karaj | collected 2018-10 | reverse complement strand
TCCGCATACAACAATGACGCAGTTTTTATCAGCGATAAGCAGTGCGGTATCCATTGCTTCATAAACACCGCCTATGGATGTGACTGTATCATTATACCTCGCAGCGACCTCCGAAAGCAAAGAAGCATTCATTCCCCTTTGTCCCTGGGTTGATACACAAAGAACCTGAAAGGCATCTTTGATAAGCAGAGACAGCACTTTGTCATGATCCTTATCTGCTAGCATTCCGATCACGAAGATTATATCCTTTTTACCCTTGTATCTGTCATAAAGGGCTTCGCTTAAGGCTTTGGCAGCTCCGGGATTGTGAGCTCCGTCAATAATGATATCGGGTTTAGTATAGATCAGTTCGAACCTTCCGGACCATTTGGTATTATGTAAACCATTTTCAATGATCCTGTCGCTTATAGTTACACATTTACCGCTCAATAATTCCCTGCCATTTAAGCCTTTTACCGCTTCTACAGCAAGAGAGGCATTTTCAAGCTGGTAGCTTCCCATGAGGGATATGATCTTTGCATACTTCGAAATGGGTTTAGTTATGTTAATCGTTCCGCCAACCTTTGATGCTTTGTCCTCCAGAGCGTCCACTACTGTTTTATCACTGTTTGAAGTGTATATCAAAGCTCCCTTTTTAATGATCCCGGCTTTATTACTGGCGATTTTATGTAAACTATTTCCGAGATATTGCATATGATCCATTGAAATTGAGGTAAAGATACACTCAAGCGGATCCTCTATTACATTTGTCGCATCGGACTCTCCTCCCATCCCGCATTCAAGAACGACTATATCACAGCCCCTGTCCCTGAAATATTCAAAAGCAAGGCAGGTCTGTCTTTCGAATTCAGTCGGTATAAGAGAGTCATCTACGATTTCATCACATATCTTATCTATCCGCTCCATATAGGAAGCTAAGTCCTTCTTTGAGATCTTCACGTTATTAACGCGTATTATCTCCGTTTCAGAAAAGACCGCCGGGGAAGAATAATGCCCGACCTTCAGTCCCGAGCATTTAAGGATCGAAGAAATAAAGGCCCCCACGGAGCCCTTTCCATTGGTGCCTGCAATATGTATGAAATCAAGATCCTTTTGCGGATCACCGAGTTTTTCACATAAATAACGTGTGCTATCCAGTCCGAGACGGATCATATCATTATATTCTCCAAAGTCTTCTTCTCTATTTCTTGTTAAGATTGTATCCTACCGTTGCACCGACTATACCTCCGAGGATATGTGAAAGGTTCGAGACATTATCCTGAAGGAACAGACCTTCATAGATCTGCTGACCGATAAAGATCACTGCGACCAGTATGAATGTTATTGGGAGTTCTCCACCCTTAAAACTTGTAAAGGATGTGAGCAGGATGAATGCAAATACCACTCCGCTCGCACCGCAGAGGGCCACATTCCAGAAAAAAACATAATTGATAACGCCCGTTATAAGTGCCGTTATCACTATAACTTCAATGATCTTCTTCGAACCGTACTTTTCCTCGAGTATGGGGCCGAGAAGAAGTATATATGCCATATTGCCTATATAATGATCCCATCCCGCATGACCAAGGACGTGGGTAAAGAATCTAATATATGTTAGTGGATTCTTTAATGACGAATGATACGTCATGAATAATAATTCATTGCTTCCTCCTAATGTTATAAAGCCGATAAGCATTACCGCAAAGCTTATGAACACAAATGAAAGGATAACCGGCGAATTAAAGACTATCTTGATTCTTCTTGTCTTCATAGAAATTCCTCCATAAATACATAATGTGATTATATCACAAGGATGCTTTACGGAGGAATGTATATATTATCCGCTGTATGATCTTTAAGAGCCTTAATTACATCGAAACTATCCTGTCTACGGCTTCCCTGGTGTTTTCATGGCTTCCGAATGCAGTCAGTCTGAAATAGCCTTCACCGTGAGGACCGAATCCGGAGCCGGGAGTTCCGACAACATTAGCATTGTTAAGCAGATGATCGAAGAATCCCCAGCTAGTCATTCCGTCAGGAGTCTTAAGCCAGATATAAGGAGCATTAACGCCTCCGGAAACAGTATATCCGGCCTTTTTAAGACCGTTTAATATATATTCGGCATTTTCCATATAATAATCGACAAGAGCCTTTACTTCGGCTTTGCCCTGTTCGGAATATACTGCACTTCCCGCTCTCTGAACGATATACGGAGCTCCGTTATACTTGGTACTGTGTCGGCGTGCCCATAATGAATGAAGACTCACTCCATCACGCTCAAGTTTTTTGGGAATGACTGTATATCCTAATCTTACTCCCGTAAATCCGGCATTCTTTGAAAATGAATGGAGTTCTATCGCACAGGTTTCGGCTCCCTTGCACTCGTAGATCGAATGAGGAACGTCATCCTGTCTTATATATGCTTCATAGGCCGCATCATAGATGATCACTGAGCCCTTTTCGTTAGCATAGTCAACCCATTTCTGAAGTTCCGCTTTGGTGATCGTAGCTCCGGTAGGGTTATTTGGAAAACAAAGATATATGATATCAGGGACTTCCTGTGGGATCCCGGGAGCAAATCCGTTATCTGCCGTACAGGGCATGTAGATCACATTTGAAAAGCATCCCTTTTCCTCGATGTAATCCCCTGCTCTTCCTGCCATAACATTTGAATCCACATAAACAGGATAAACAGGATCGCAGACAGCTATCTTATTATCGCGGTCAAAGATCTCCTGGATATTGCCCGAATCACACTTGGCACCATCTGATACAAATATCTCATCGGGACTTATATCGCATCCCCTGCTTTTATAGTCATTATCGGCTATTGCCTGCCTTAGAAAATCATAACCGAGATCGGGTGCATATCCCCTGAAAGTCTCCTTATGAGCCATCTCATCAACCGCTTCATGAAGCTTTGAGATAACTGCTCCGGGCAGAGGCTGCGTTACATCACCTATACCGAGTCTTATCACCTTTTTATCGGGATTTGCCTCAGCATATGCATTTACTCTCTTTCCGATCTCCGAAAAAAGGTAACTTCCCGGAAGTTTAAGATAATCCTTATTTATCCTGGTCATAATCTATTTCTCCTTCAAAAACTATTCTCGCAGGTCCTGTCATATATATCGTATCATTAGTTCTGTCCCACTGAACCGTGATATCTCCGCCCCTTACATGGACCGTCACTTTCTCATCGGTCAGGCCGTTCAGAATACATGCAACGACGCTCGCACAGCATCCCGTTCCGCAGGCAAGGGTTTCTCCCGTGCCTCTTTCCCACACGCGCATATTTATGTTTGAACGGTCTGTGACCTTGACGAATTCCGTATTCACTCTTTCGGGAAATCTCGGATGATTCTCAATGACCGGTCCGATCTTTTCTATCTCGATCGCATCCGGATCCATAAAGATCACTGCATGAGGATTGCCCATTGATACACAGGTAATATGATAGTCTTTATCATCAGTACAAAGAAGCTCATCCACAACCTGTCTGCTTTCGGAAACCACCGGTATCGACTTGGGATCCAGGATCGGGGCACCCATATTTACTTTAATGAGTTTAGCCTCACCGTTTTCGGGATATATCGTAATATCCTTTACGCTTCCGAAGCTTACTATCTTAAGTTCGGTCTTGTCGGTAAGATGCTTGTCATAAACATATTTGGCAACCGATCTCATCCCGTTCCCGCACATCTGTGCTCTGGTTCCGTCGGCATTCCACATCTCCATCTCGAAATCGGCCACATCAGAAGAATTTATAAAAATCACTCCGTCCGAACCTATGCCGAAATGTCTGTCGGAAAGTGCCCTGACAAGATCAGGTTTAATATCCTTATCGATCTTTACTTCAGCCCCGTTAATGTACACGTAGTCATTTCCGCAGCCTTCCATTTTTGTAAAAGCTATCTTCATATCAGAAATCCTCATTGAGCGTTATTATCATCTGCGCGGTCTCTACCAGCGTCCTGCCATAATCCATACTGCTCTTCTGGATATAGCGGAACGCATCCGGCTCACTCATTTCATTATTATTCATCAGTATGCCCTTGGCCCGGTCTATAAGCTTCTGCTCTTCCTCGCTCCTCGGGATCTTTCTTTTTCTTACCGTATACCCGTTTCCGGGCAGCATCATCTTTACGGTTGCAACCAGATCCTTCGGTTTGAACGGCATCAGGAGTTTGGTTATATTGCTTGAAAAAGGAAGCAGTCCTGCATCCGATGTCAGCAAAAGCATTTTGACTCTGGAAGGAAGATAATCCGAAAGTTCCTCATACCCCAGATCTGAGAGTCTCTTTGTGCAGACCACTACATCGACTTCACCGTTTTCCACCTCGAGTAATATATCATTACCTCTGCGGCAGATCCTTACCGGTTCCCAGATATCGCTTTCCTTAAGGTGAGAGGCTATTCGTTCGGCATCATCCAACTTGGGCATGGCAATTAAAATACTGCCCATAAGCCCTCCGCTACATTCTGCCTAAATACGTGTCAAGTTCCCATTCGGAAACCTGCATCATAAATGCCTTCCATTCAGCCTTCTTTATCGTCACATAGGCTTTAGTGAAGTTATCTCCAAGTGCTTTTTTGATTACCTCGTCCTTATCAAGACAGTCAAGTGCCTCTCTTAAGTCCTCCGGAAGAAGATTTACATCCGAAAACTTTCCGGCCTCTCCCGGATCCAGACGGTTCTTTATACCATCCAGTCCTGCTGCAGCGGTAGCAGCAAACAAAAGGTAGGGATTTGATGCCCCGTCGGGGAACCTTAATTCCACCTTTGTATCATCCATATCGACGTTGAGCTTTATGAATGCGCTTTCTCCGCATCTTGCCCAGAGTGCGGTATCAGCAGGATCATATCCGTTAAGGAGTCTTTTATATGAATTGACGGTAGGATTTGCTATAGCCGATAAAGCTTTGGCATGCTTGATGATACCGCCTATAAAGAAAAGAGCTTCTTCTGTCTCTTTGCCGTCATCTGATCTGAAAATGTTCCTGCCGTCCTTACAGATCGTAAAGTTGGTATGCATTCCGGAACCTGCTATATCTGTCTTGGGTTTTGGCATAAAGGTCGCATAAAGTCCGAACCTCTTTGCGATGGAACGAACGGCAAAGCGGAATGTCTGGATCGAATCGGCTGTCTTTAATGCTTCTTCTTCCTTAAAATCTATCTCATGCTGGGCAGGTGCACTCTCATGATGAGAGGATTCTATCTCAAATCCCATGTCCTCCAGCATAAGGACTATATCACGTCTTGCGTTTTCGCCGAAGTCAGAGGGGCCTGCCTCCATGTATCCGGCATTTTCATGGCTTGTTGTAGTAGGAAGACCATTATCATCAGTATGGAAAAGGAAAAACTCGCACTCGGGATCTGCCATCACAGTATATCCCTCATCTGCTGCAGAATTAAGGACATTCTTTAATATCTGTCTTGAACTGCAGTCAAAAGGCGTGCCGTCCATGTGTCTTATGTCGCAGACTATCTTGGCAACTTTGCCCTGCTGCGGTCTCCAGGGGAGTATGATGAACGAATCTATATCGGGATAGAGGTAAAGCTTTTCCTCATAGCCGTACATATTGCCGAAAGCCGCATCTCCGTCAAATGAGTATCTGTTATCAAAAACCTTGTTCATCTGACCGGGTGTTACCGCTATGTTCTTAAGTCTGCCGTATATGTCGGTAAACTGCAGTCTTATAAATTCAACGCCTTCCTCCTCTATTAATCTTAAGATATCCTCTCTGGTCTTCATGTTAAGCCCTCCGTTTTCCTTAGCATATGTGATGAAACCTGTAGTTTCATTTTTTTATTTCATACGGAATAATTTTAGCAAAAACCCGATGCTCATGTATACTAGAGATTTGAGTATCCCATAAGCGACTCGTCAACACTTTTTGCAGCCTGACGGCCCTCTGCTATCGCCCATACAACGAGCGACTGTCCGCGGTGCATATCTCCTGCCGTAAACACGTTGGGAACAGATGAAGCAAAAGCTCCCGGCTCGGTCTTAACATTGGTGCGTCCGTCTCTTTCCACTCCGAATGTACTGCAAAGATAATCGGATGAGCCCAGAAATCCTGCCGCGATCAAAACGAGGTCTGCTTTTATCTCTTTGGTTGTCCCCTTAACAGGCTGCATCATCATACGTCCGGTCTTTTCATCCTTGACGGGCTGGAGTGAAACGATCTTAACAGCCCTTAAGTGACCCTTTGAATCCTTGATAAATTCTTCGATCGTGGTCTGGTAAAGTCTCGGATCCGAACCGAAGCATTCTATTGCCTCTTCCTGGCCGTAATCCGTCTTTAAGACCTTAGGCCATTCGGGCCACGGGTTAGACGGTAGTCTTTCTTCAGAAGGCTTTGGCATCATCTCAAGCTGGATGACACTCTTTGCCCCAAGTCTTATACTCGTTCCAACGCAGTCATTTCCGGTATCACCACCGCCGACAACAATGACATTTTTATCTTTAAGCGTCTTAAATGAAAAGTCTTTACTCTCGATAAGTGCTTTATGATCATAATCGAGGTCCATCAGTTTTTTGCTGACTTCGGTAAGAAAATCAACAGCAAAATAAATACCTTTGGCATCCCTTCCGGGTGCTTCGATATTTCTCGGAGTAGACGCGCCCGCACATAATACAACGCGGTCGAATTCCTTCATGATCTCTTCACCGGTGATATCGATCCCGACATTGACATTGCATCTGAATTCAACACCCGCTGCTTTTAACAGATCGATACGCCTGTCAATTATCCTCTTATCGAGTTTCATATTTGGAATACCGTATCTTAAAAGTCCGCCGGGTCTGTCATTCTTTTCAAACACCGTAACCGAATGCCCTCTCCTGTTTAAGAGCTGTGCGGTGGAAAGCCCTGAAGGTCCGGAACCTATGACTGCGATCTTCTTTCCGGTTCTTATCTTGGGTTCCTCTTCTTTAACAAGACCGTTTTCAAAAGCGTATTCGATTATCGCAAGCTCATTTTCCTTTGTTGATACCGGCTTGTCATAGAGTCCGCATGTACATGCATTCTCACAAAGGGCCGGGCAAACGCGGGATGTAAATTCGGGCAATGTGTGTGTGGTGCTCAACCTGTAGTAAGCCTGCTCGAAATTACCTCTGTATACCAGTTCGTTAGTCTCCGGAACCAGATTATGCAAAGGACACCCCGACGCCATTCCGGCTATCATCATCCCCGCCTGACAGAAAGGAACTCCGCACGCCATACATCTGGCTCCCTGGAGCTGCTGCTCCTCATATGAAAGCCTCTTATGGAAAAATGCAAAATCCTTTATTCGCTCAGAAGGGGCAACGACCTCGGCATCTTTTCTTTCATATTCCAAAAAACCTGTTGATTTTCCCATGATCAATCCTCCTTGCCCATGCACTTGTAGAAAGCTTCTATCTGGGCATCTTCCCTGCTCATTCCCTGTTCCTCGAACTGTCCCGTAACGGATATCAGTTTCTTGTAATCCTCAGGTATGATCTTTTTAAATTTCGGAAGTGATTCATCCCATGTATCAAGGATCTTTGAAGCCTTGACTGAGCCGGTATATTTAACATGTTTCTTAAGGAGATTCTTAAGTTCCTCTATATCGGTCTTATTCTCAACCTTCTCCATAAGTACCATTTCCTTGTTAAGATGACGGTACAGGCAGTTTGCTTCGTCAAAGACATAAGCTATGCCTCCGCTCATTCCCGCTGCAAAGTTCTTGCCGCAGGGGCCTAATACGACTGCTCTTCCTCCTGTCATGTACTCGCATCCGTGTTCACCGACACCTTCAACAACTGCATTGGCACCTGAGTTTCTGACGCAGAATCTCTCGCCTGCCATACCTGCGATATAGACTTCGCCGGATGTCGCACCGTAGAGAGCTACATTTCCGACTATCACATTATCTTCTGCATCGTAAAGAGCATTTTCGGGAGCCTTTACTATTATCTTTCCGCCGGATAATCCTTTAGCCAGATAATCGTTTGAATCACCTGTGAGGTTTATCGTCATGCCCTTCGGTATGAATGCTCCAAAGCTCTGTCCGCCCGAACCCTCGGCATTTATAAGGATCGTATCGTCCTTAAGATCCTTATCATTGTTCTTTGTTATATAAGAACCTGTCAGCGTACCGAATGTACGGTCAACATTTCCGACCTTTACATCAAGTGTTGCATTTGTTCCTGAAGTTATGGCTTTTATTACATTGTTATCCTTAAGGATCACTGATTCATCCTTGGTCTTTTCAAGTCCGAACGAATAAACCTTATCGGGATCGAACGTGCAGTCTTTTTCCCCTGTTATCGCGATGATATCGGAAATATCGATCTTTCCGGCTCTCTTATCGAGGTTATCCTTTTTCTTAAGAAGGTCTGTCCTTCCTACAAGTTCATCAACGGTGCGTATCCCGAGTTTAGCCATGTATTCTCGAAGCTCTCTTGCTATAAAGAGCATGAAGTTCTCGACATACTCGCTCTTACCCATAAATCGTTTGCGAAGTTCGGGATTCTGTGTTGCGATACCCATCGGACAGGTGTCGAGATTACATACTCTCATCATCACACATCCGAGTGTGATCAAAGGAGCGGTTGCAAAACCGAATTCCTCTGCTCCGAGCATCGCTGCTATCGCAACGTCCCTTCCGCTCATGAGCTTACCGTCTGTTTCTATCACAACGGAATTTCTAAGTCCGTTCTTAATAAGAGTCTGATGTGTCTCTGCAAGACCGAGTTCCCACGGAAGTCCGGCATTATGGATCGAACTTATCGGAGCGGCTCCGGTTCCTCCGTCGTAGCCTGAGATAAGAACAACCTGCGCTCCTGCCTTTGCAACACCTGCAGCTATCGTTCCGACTCCGGCCTCCGAAACGAGCTTTACCGAGATCCTGGCATCCTTATTCGAATTCTTAAGGTCATAAATAAGCTGCGCAAGATCCTCGATCGAATAGATATCATGATGAGGGGGAGGTGAAATAAGGCTTACACCCGGCGTAGAATGCCTGGTCTTTGCTATCCAGGGATAAACCTTTCTTGCAGGCAGATGTCCGCCTTCACCGGGCTTTGCTCCCTGCGCCATCTTTATCTGTATCTCACGTGCAGAGCAAAGGTATTTGCTCGTTACTCCAAATCTGCCCGAAGCGACCTGCTTTATCGCAGAGCTCCTGTCATCCTCTGTTCCGGCTGATCTAATCCTTTCATCGGATTCTCCACCTTCACCTGAGTTTGATTTGCCGCCGAGGTTGTTCATCGCAACTGCGAGCGCCTCATGAGCTTCCTGTGAGATCGAACCGTATGACATTGCACCGGTCTTAAATCTCTTTACTATCTCATGCTCATCCTCGACTTCGCTGATATCTATACCTTCTTTGGGATAGTTAAAGTCCATAAGGCTTCTTAAGTATCCGGTCTCTTCACGGTCTACCATTGAGGTGTACTGCTTGAACTCATCATATGAACCGTCACGTGTTGCCTTCTGAAGCATATGTATGGTTGCGGGATTATATCTGTGGCTTTCTCCCTGGCTCCTTGACTTGTGCATTCCGAGTGATGGAATGCTGAGGTCCAGATTAAGTCCCAGCGGATCGAATGCACGGCTGTGTTTGATATCCGTATCCTCTGCAATATCTTCAAGAGTGATACCGTCTATCGGGCTTACGACTCCCGGGAAATAATTGTCTATAACTTCACGTGATATACCGAGAGCCTCAAAGATCTTGGAACCCTGATATGACTGGATCGTTGAGATACCCATCTTGGATGCGATCTTAACGATGCCGTGAAGTATCGCTTTGTCATAATCGTAAACCGCTGCGTAATAATCCTTGTCGAGTATACCCTGGGTACAGAGTTCTTCGATCGAAGCATGTGCAAGGTAAGGATTGACCGCAGATGCACCGAATCCGAGAAGTGTTGCAAAATGATGCACGCTCCTTGGCTCACCCGATTCAAGGATCAGTGACATCGCAGTACATTTCTTGGTCTGAACAAGGTGCTTGTGAACTGCAGCCACAGCAAGAAGTGAAGGCAGCGCAACCCTGCTTTCATCAACTCCTCTGTCTGAAAGGATAAGGATGTTAGCACCTTCGTTATAAGCCCTGTCGACTTCTACGAAAAGGTGCTCGAGCACTCTGTCTATCGGTGTGCTCTTATAGTAAAGGATCGGAACCTTTGAAACCTTGAATCCCGGTCTTTGCATCTGGGATATCTTAAGGAGGTCAAGGTCGCTGAGGATCGGATTTTCGATCTTCAGAACATGACAGTTCTCCGGCTTTTCATCAAGAAGATTACCGTTCTTGCCGACATAAACTGCCGAAGATGTAACTATCTTCTCCCTTATCGCATCTATTGGCGGATTCGTAATCTGCGCAAAAAGCTGTTTAAAGTAGTTAAAGAGCGGAGGCTGTTTCTTTGAAAGAACGGCAAGCGGCGTATCAACACCCATCGCCCCTATCATCTCGGTCCCGTTAAGAGCCATGCTCTGTATCTCTTCCATATACTCTTCATAAGCGTAGCCGAATGACTTTAACAGTCTGTAGAACTGTTCATGGTCATATGAAGGAGTCTTATGGTTGGGTATCTTTATCTCCTTTAATGTAAGGAGGTTTGAATCAAGCCATTCACCGTAGGGTTTTGCGCAGGCGTATCTTTCCTTTAATTCCTCATCGGAAATGATCTTGCCTTCCCTGGTATCGACAAGCAGTACCTTGCCGGGATGAAGTCTTTCCTTGCGAAGGATGTGAGCTTCATCAATATCAAGTACACCGACTTCGGATGATAGGATAAGTCTGTCATCATCCGTCACACAGTATCTTGAAGGACGAAGTCCGTTACGGTCGAGGATCGCACCCATTACGTCGCCGTCAGAAAAAAGGATCGATGCAGGTCCGTCCCAGGGCTCCATCATCGTTGCATAGTACTGATAGAAATCCCTTACTTCCTGAGAGATCGTATCGTTATGTCCCCAGGGTTCGGGTATGAGGACCATTGCTGCAAGAGGAAGTTCCATTCCTGACATCATAAGGAATTCAAGGGTGTTATCAAGCATTGCAGAATCGGATCCCGAGCTTGAGATGACCGGAAGGACCTTCGTCATATCCTCAGAAGAAAAAGCATCCGTATGCATGGTCTCTTCACGGGCCAGCATCTTATCGACATTACCCTTTATCGTATTTATCTCGCCGTTATGGACGAGCATCCTGTTGGGATGAGCACGCTCCCAGCTCGGAGTCGTGTTGGTGGAGAATCTTGAATGTACCATCGCAATGGCCGATTCATAATCCTTATCCTGAAGGTCTGAAAAGAAAGTCCTTAACTGTGATACAAGGAACATTCCCTTATAAACTATGGTCCTGCAGGATAAAGAGACCACATAGGTTTTATCGTTACTCTGTTCAAACACACGTCTTACAACATAAAGACGTCTCTCAAAATCGATATCCTTTTCACAGTTCTGGGGCCTTTCTATAAAAGCCTGCCAAATCGATGGCATGCTGTCTTTGGCCTTTTGTCCGAGAACATTGGAATGGATCGGAACATTCCTCCATCCGAGGAATTTAAGTCCTTCTTTTTCGACTATCACCTCGAACATCTTCATGGCCTGGGCACGGCGCAGTTCGTTTACGGGGAAAAAGAAATTACCTACCGCATATTCCCTTTCGTTCCCGATCTTAATACCTGCTTCTTTGCAGATCTTTGTAAAGAACTTATGAGGGATCTGGGTAAGTATTCCGACACCGTCACCGGTCTTGCCTTCCGCATCCTTTCCTGCACGGTGTTCGAGATTCTCAACGATATGAAGTGCATCATCAACGATCTGATGTGACTTGATACCTTTGATGTTTACTACCGAACCTATACCGCAGTTGTCATGCTCGAAAAGCGGATCATACAGTCCTTTTGAATTACCGTTATTCTGTTCCTCTTCGATAAACTCTTTCATAATCTTCATACTCCTTGATATGATCAACGGTCTTTGGCGACCTTAAGCGATGCTTCTATAAATCCCCTGAATAACGGGTGCGGTTCATCGGGACGTGACTTGAATTCCGGATGAGCCTGGGTGGCTACAAAGAACGGATGATCCTTAAGTTCTGCCATTTCAACGATCCTCTTATCCGGAGAAAGCCCCGGGAGCATCATCCCGTTATTTATAAGTTCATCTCTGTAATCGTTGTTTACTTCATACCTGTGTCTGTGGCGCTCCGAAATGTTCTCTTTGCCGTATAGAGCGTAAACTTTGCTGTTCTTATCAAGAACACACGGATAAGCACCGAGCCTTAATGTTCCGCCAAGATCGGTAACGCCCTCCTGGTCGGGCATAAGGTGTATCATCTGATGTGCACTTTCCGGATCAAATTCCGTACTCGTTGCATCAGCATGATTAAGGACATGTCTTCCGAACTCGATGATCGCAAGCTGCATACCGAGACATATTCCAAGGTAGGGTTTCTTATTGACTCTGGCATATTCTATAGCGGTTATCATGCCCTCTATTCCTCTTAAACCGAATCCGCCCGGAACGATTATGCCGTCCGCATCCTTAAGATACCCTTCGACGTTTTTGGGTTTTATCTCTTCCGAATCTGTCCATGTTATGTTAACCTTTGCCTTACTTGCAACACCGCCGTGTCTTAATGCTTCGGCTACACTTAGATATGCATCATGAAGTGAAACATATTTCCCGACAAGAGCGATATTAACGGTATGTTCAGGTGCCTTTAATGAGTTCACCATATCCTTCCATCTGGTAAGGTCAGGCTCAGGACACGGAATATCAAGACATTCACAGACCGCTCCGGCAAGGTTTTCTTTTTCAAGCATCAGCGGAACTTCATAAAGTGATTGTGCATCGAGATTCTGAAGAACATGCTCCTTTTTAACATTACAGAAAAGAGCTATCTTGGCCTTCAGATCATCATCAACAGGGTAATCGGAACGACATACTATTATGTCGGGCCACAGTCCCATGCTCTGTAATGTTTTTACACTCATCTGAGTAGGCTTGGTCTTAAGTTCGCCCGATGCTTTGATATAGGGGATCAGTGTGACATGTATTATCACCGCATTGTTTCTTCCGACCTCAGACTGGAACTGTCTTATCGCCTCTAGAAAAGGCTGGCTTTCGATATCTCCTGTAGTACCGCCTATCTCTATTATCGAGATTATGTTCTCATCCTCGCTTTGAGGTTTGTGGAATCTGCTTTTTATCTCATTTGTTATATGGGGAATTACCTGAACGGTGCCTCCGTTGTAGTCGCCGTGACGTTCTTTATTAAGAACACTCCAGTATACCTTTCCGGTCGTGACGTTTGAGTTGTGACCAAGAGATTCGTTTATAAACCTCTCATAATGACCAAGATCAAGGTCCGTCTCGGTTCCGTCGTCTGTTACAAAAACCTCACCGTGCTGTATTGGGTTCATCGTTCCCGGATCCATATTGATATACGGATCGAACTTCTGCATGGTCACGTTATAGCCTCTGGACTTAAGAAGGCGTCCGAGTGAAGCCGCCGTGATGCCTTTACCGAGGCCTGATACAACGCCTCCGGTAACAAAAACATATTTGACCATAGTATTCTCCTTTTCCCCCGCAAGATCGTGCCCTTTTATGATCTTTTATCACAAAAGGAAAGGCGTCAGAGAGCCTGAAGCTCACTGACGCCTTTGTCACTGTATAATTGTATACATGTGAACAAAATTTGTCAAGTACTATTATCTAAAAAGGGAGGTTAATTATTCTACATCCTGGAGGGCATCGAAATCTTCTTCGCCGGTCCTTATCTTAACGACTTTGTTTACGTTGTAAACGAATATCTTACCATCGCCGATATGTCCGGTATAAAGAGCTTTCTTGGCTGCCTCGATAACTTTTTCTACAGGGATCGCGCTGACAACAACTTCCAGTTTAACTTTGGGAAGTAATGTTGCGTCGATCTCAACTCCACGATATCTTTCGCCGGCACCCTTCTGGACGCCGCATCCCATAACCTGTGTAACAGTCATTCCGGTAACACCGAGATCATTCATTGCTTTCCTTAAAGCATCGTACCTTGAAAGCTTAGCGATGATAACAACCTTAGAGATACCTGAATCGTAACCCGGAACAGGAATGTTGTCCTGTCTTTCAACCGGTACTGCGGCTTTCTTCATAGCCTCTGAAGCTTCGTCGTAGTTGTCCTGACCGAGGTTGGTGTTCTCGTTTACGCTCATTGTCATGGTATTTGAAATATCCATGATGGCAAATCCTGCATAAGCTGAAGGAAGTCCATGCTCTGTAGCATCAAGACCTGTGATCTCCTCTTCTTCACTAACACGAAGGCCGATGGTCTTTTTGATGATACCGAATGCGATAAGTATCGTAACTACCGTCCAGACGATGGTTACTCCCATACCGCCTAACTGCTTAATGAGCTGTCCTATTCCGCCGCCGTAGAAGAGACCTTTTTCGATACCTGCTACTGCAAATCCGGGAGCTGTATCTGTTGCAAAAAGTCCTACTGCAATAGTACCCCAGATACCGTTTACCATATGAACTGCTACAGCACCGACGGGATCGTCGATATGTGTTACGTTATCATTGAACCATACACCGAATACTACGAGTAATCCTGCTATAAGACCGATTATTGCTGCACCGGCACAGTCCGTAACATCACAGGGAGCCGTTATTGCTACAAGACCTGCAAGCGATGCGTTAAGACACATTGAAACATCGGGCTTGCCGTATTTGATCCATGTGAAGATCATACAGGCAACGGTTGCAACTGCAGGAGCTACAGTGGTCGTAAGGAATACAGATCCGAGAGTCGGAAGGTCTGTTGCTGCCGCACCGTTGAATCCGTACCAGCCAAGCCAGAGGATGAATACTCCGAGAGCTGCTATTACGAGGTTGTGACCGGGGAAAGCATTGACCTTAGTAACTTTACCGCTTTTGTCTTTTTCGAATTTACCGATCCTGGGACCTAACATCCAGGCACCGATCATAGCGCAGATACCACCTACCATATGTATGCAGTTTGAACCTGCATAATCGTGGAATCCCCACTCTGCCAGGAATCCGCCTCCCCATGTCCAGTG
>JAEEGL014936276.1_pt1 | contig 15047 bp, 9 predicted proteins | sample 9134231 | NCBI WGS metagenome assembly JAEEGL01 (sample SAMN16246548, study PRJNA631951) | gut metagenome | biome: gut microbiome; feature: rumen; material: fiber-attached | host: Bos | place: Iran: Karaj | collected 2018-10 | reverse complement strand
TGAGGACGGAACTATTACCGGTGAAGTTGCCAAGGTTGAAGGAGACCATGTGACCGGTCTCGGAACCTTTGACGGAACCGGCCCTGTGGCATCTCCTCGCGAAGTTCGCAGCAGTGAGCTGGTTTTTGAAGTTAATGCAGAGGCTGACAAGACGGTTTCTTTTTCCGTTGAATATGCAACGGGCAAAGAAGAAGGCGTGGGTGAATGGCTGGAACTTGCGGTAGACGGCGAAGTATTCTTTGATGATTTCTTAAAGCCCACAGAGTCCAAAGAAACCTTTGTGTGGAGCGAAGATATCTCTATCAAGCTTAAAAAGGGTGTAAACAGAATCAGAGTCATGAACCACAGAAGACAGGAGAACACCCTCAATTCTTACTCAAGATTCTTAAAAGCCCTCAATAAACACAAACCCGACCACGATATTATTTATTCCGCCTGCGAATGGGGCAAGACTCATCCCCAGAACTGGGCTTACAAGGTATGCGATTCCTGGAGAATACTCAACGATATTACCTTCAGAGTGGGCAATGACGGAGATCCCGGCACAGGCAGCTGGAAGGACGACTACACTCCCAGTGTGACCTCTCAGTACAACAAAGCGGTCATCATGGACGAGTTTGCCGGACTTGACAAGGGCTGGAACGACCCAGACATGCTCATGGTGGGCATGAACGGTCTTAATGACACCCAGTACAGAACTCACATGGCTGCGTGGTGTATGATGAATTCCCCTCTTTTCCTGGGCCTTGATTTAAGAAGGGTTGAGAAAGGTGATTCTTTGTACGAAATCATTGCCAATAAGGACCTTATCGACTTAAATCAGGACGCACTCGGCATTCAGGCCAAGCGCGTATTCTCTACACTTGCCAAAGAAAGTCCGGACAAAGAATACATCCGAGACATTAATCGTGTGGATATTCTTTGCAAGCCTTTAAGCGGCGGCGATTTTGCTCTTTCTTTTGTCAATGTCAGCGAAGAAGACAAAAAGGGCGAATTTTCCGTAGATGTTAAGGAACTTGCGGGGATTTTCGGAAGCATTCGGGCAACAGGCAACTACGAGGTCAAAGACCTCTGGACCAAAGAGGTAACACAGCATGCGGGTGATATTTTCACGGTAAGAGAGATTCCTGCCTGCGGTAACATTACTTTGAGAGTATCTCCAAGATAAGGCAGCTATGACAACAGACGGTTTTGTGGAATCTATTCTTGACGAATACGAAAAGACTTTGGGGCGAAAGCTTAAATCAGCCGAGCGAGGGGTGGCAAAAGAATATATTATTTCGGATGTCTCCCGTGACAGCCTCATAGGGGCGGTAACGCGAAAACTTGCAGCGCTGATTCTTTACCGAAGTCTGCAGAGGCTTACGGATGAGAAGGACGACGACTGGGGAGAGGCGCGTTCTTTTAACGACATCTACGACTGCCGTGTTTGCGCCAATGCGGTTGCTCAGGTTTCGGTAAAAGGTATTTTGCTGCCGACTTCGCACAATGAGTTTGGAATGACGGGAATTTTGCCCGATGCCGAGCTTTTGAGTGCGGCACAGAGACTCTTTGATCCGCGAAGAAGAGTTACAAAACCGAAAGGATTCGAGAATGCAGGAAACTGCTGATTCGTAAACTGACGAAAAGCCCGTATTTACGGGCTTTTTTGGACCACAAAAGAAAAACGTTTTGCCAATTTAACACGTTGACAAAGTGAAGCGTTAATGATAGAATCTACTAAATGGCAAAGAGGCCTTCTGGGTACAATCTGGGGAACGGTTTGGTTATAGTGCGGTCAAAATATTCGAACTAATGTCGCTTACAGTGGATACCCATTGTAGGCGCTTTTTGTTATAGCGATAAGTAAAGTTTCTTTTTCGCTTATGTAAGAGAAATTTTGCAATCGCTAATATTATTAGGAGGAAAATTACGTGAGAAGGTTTAGATTAAAAGCCCTTTTGGCGCTTGTTCTGGCTCTTTGCTTAAGCCTTACATCGCTTCCCGGCGGTTTTGCTTTTGCTGACGAGTTGGATTCCGTAAGCACCGAAGCTCCTGTTTTGGAGTCTCTGGACGACGAACCTGATTCGGATTTTGACGACATTGTCAATGCACCGGTCATCGAGGAGAACGAGACCGAATATGCAGACGACGATCTGGTTCGCGTATTCATCGTATTTGAAGATGAATCCGTTGTGGAATCGGGATATTCCACAGATAACATTGCCGAAGATTCTTCCGCAATGAAGTATTCCGATGAACTTACCGCCACTCAGGAGGAAGTTATCGAGAAAATCGAGGAAGAAGCTCTCGAAGGAGAGTCCCTTGATACAAAGTATAGCTTTACACTTCTTACAAATGCGGTTTCCGCAGAAGTAAAGTACAAAGAGTTGGAAGAAATAGAAGCGGTTGACGGTGTATCTGCCGTTTATATCGCTCCTGTCTATGAAACCATGGACAATGCCGACCCTCAGACCATGACCGCAGGCGAGATGGTAGGCAGCTATAAGACCTGGGAATCCGGATATACCGGTGCAGGCATGAGAATTGCAATCGTTGATACCGGTCTTGATGTAAATCATCCTTCTTTTTCGGAAGACGGATTTTTATACGGACTTAACGAAACTGCAACCAATGCAGGCAGAACAATCGATTCATACAATCTTCTTGGTGTTGATGAGATTGCGGGACGTGTAGACAAGCTCAATGCAACGGCAAGATACAATGGCCTTACTGCCGATGATCTTTATGTTAATGCAAAAGTTCCCTTTGGCTTTAACTATGTTGATGACAACCTTGATCTTAAGCACCTCATTGAAGCTGACGGTACTCATGACGATCACGGTTCACACGTTGCAGGTATTGCGACAGCCAATAAATACATCAATTATGACGGAGAATACAAGACAGAGAAACTCGGCGTTGTAGGTATCGCACCCGACGCACAGTTATTTGTAATGAGAGTATTCGGCGTAAACGGCGGCGCTTACTCAGATGACTATATGGCAGCTATCGAAGATGCCATTCTTCTTGGTGCAGACTCCATTAACTTAAGTCTTGGTTCTGCAAGTGCAGGTGAATCTGTTGCGGCTGAGGCATATATTAATGAGATTTTTGACAGATTGATCAACAGTGATACTGTTGTGGTTATTTCCGCAGGTAACGCAGGCTCATGGGGCGATTACAGCACATTGGGCGCTAACCTTACCACAGACGTTGACGTAGATACCGTTGGTTCACCCGGTTCATATAGAAACGCCTTCACCGTTGCAAGTGCGGTTAACTCCAGCTTTACCGGATTTGCGGTTAAGTTTGGTGATATGCTTACCAGCTATATTAACGGAAGCAATGCTCCCAATGCTCCGATGACCTCTCTTGATACCAACGGAAACGGTACGGAATATGATTATGTATTTATTCCCGGATACGGTGAAGAAGAAGACTTCGCAAATGTTGACGTGAACGGCAAGATTGTTCTTGTTTCAAGAGGTAACATCAGCTTCTACGTTAAGCACATGAATGCTGCCAATGCAGGTGCGGCAGGATTGTTTGTTTACAACAACACTACGGGAACCATTTCCATGAACTTAACCGGCTCCGATGCCAAGATTCCCGCAGCCAGCATTACACTCGAAGCAGCTCAGAAAATCGTTGACAATTCCGTTTATGACGAAACAAACGGAACATACAGCGGAAAAGTAACTGTTTTAAGTGAAAAAGTAATAGACTATAACGTTTCGGATGCGTTCCTTATGAGCAACTTCTCTTCATGGGGCGTTCCCGGAGACCTTGCATTAAAGCCCGAAATTACTGCTCCCGGCGGTAACATCTACTCAACTACCGACGAGGGAACCTACAGCGTAATGAGCGGTACTTCCATGGCAGCTCCTTCGGTTGCCGGCTTGAGCGCTCTTGTTATTCAGTATATTGAGGAGAATGACCTTGTTAATAAGACAGGCCTTTGCAAGAGAACTCTTGCACAGAGTCTTCTTATGTCCACCGCAACTCCTCTTACCCAGGCTGACGGTCTTCTTTATTCACCCAGAAAGCAGGGCGCAGGTCTTGCCAATGCTGCAGCCGCTACCACTTCTCAGGCCTATATTTTGGTAGGAGCCAAAGAAGGTAACGACGGTAAAGTCAAGATTGAACTCGGTGACGATCCCGCAAGAGCAGGTAAGTATTCTTTTGACTTTGACGTATATAACTTCGGCAAAGAAAAAGCATACTTCAAGCTTGACTCAACATTCCTTACAGAAGCTGTATTGGATCAGTATTTTATCGCCAATTCTTCCTACAAGCTCAACCCCAAGGTTGATATCAAGGCAGGAAGCGAAGCTTTATTGTACGACGTAGACGGCAACGGTAAAGTAAGCTACAACGACGTTTACGCACTTTTGTACCATGTAAATTTAAAGAAGCGTTATGAAATCGTTGATACTTTCCCTGAAGCATTTGACTTCAACGGAAACGGTATCGTAGATACAGACGACGTTTCTTCATTGCTCAAGGCTGTTAAGAGACCTTCAAAGAGCAAGATCAACTTAAAAGAAAAAGTATTTGCGGTTAAGAACAATGCAAAAGTATCCGTAACGGTTACTTTAAGCAAAGAAGACAAGCAGTATTTAGACAGCAACTTTGAAAACGGTATGTACGTTGACGGTTTTGTAACCCTCGACGGTAAGGTTGATATGTCCGTTCCGGTACTTGCTTTCTATGGCAACTGGAGCGATGCTTCGATGTTTGATCCGTTCAATGCAATGGAATACTTGGCAGATGGTGAGGAACGCTTCATTTACAATGGCATAGACCTTACCAACTTCCTCACCTATCAGTTTGCAGGTGATCCCAAGTCATATTACTACCAGTCCAACATGTATGCGGAAGACGGTGTATACATTGAGGACAGAAACGCAATCTCTTCACTCAGAGGCGATAAGATTGGTTCATTCTACTTCACACTCATCAGAAATGCTGAGAATATAACTGCATCCATCACAAATGCGGAAACCGGTGAAGAATATCTTAAAGAAGAATTCGGCAGTGCCGATGCTACATATTACAGCACCACCAAGGCAGCATGGCAGGCTACCAGACTCGGTGCAAAACTTAACTGGGCTGTAACAGACGCGGAAGGCAATCCTCTTCCTGACGGAACAAAGGTTAACATCAGCATTTCAGGTGTGCCTTCGTACTATGTTGAGAACCCTGACAAGCCTTTGGGTAAGGGAACCACAATGACAATTCCCATGACTGTCGATAACACAGCACCCAAGGCTGAACTTAAAGAGTTCACCGAAACAGTTAAAGATGTCAGCGGTAACGTTACTGAAGCAGGTAAGCTTACCATTGATGTAAGCGATAACCGCTACGTTGCTGCAGTTTATATCCTTGGTCCCGACAAGAAGACCGTTCTTCAGGAATTCCCTGTCGGACAGACAGAACTCGGCGCTACAACAGAATTAAGCTTTGAATATCCTGAGACAGTTATTTACGTTACCGTAATCGACTATGCAGGCAACAAGGCAAGATATCGTGTAAACGCCAGCGGTCAGGCTGATACCACAATTGCGGAAAGCATTGAACTTAGCGATACAAATCTTACCCTTATTAAGGGAAGCTCAGCTAAACTCGAAGCTTCTGTAGGACCGATGACTCTTATTGATGATACGGTAACATGGTTGTCACTTGACGAAAGCATTGCTACTGTTGATGAAAGCGGCGTAGTTACCGCAGTCGGCGAAGGTCGTACAATAGTAGGTGCCGTAACCAATTCTCTCGGAGCAGACGGTGAACCTTTGGTTGCCGCTTGTGTAGTGGATGTCATTGAATTAAATGTTGACCTTAATACCACACTTTGGGATGAGGAAGGCAAGGTATTCTTTGGCAAGTTCAACAGCTCCGATTTAACGCTTAACAAGCTTTCTGCAGCACAGGCAGCAAGATTCCAGGCTGCGGCTGTTGTTGACGGAACACTTTATGCAGTGTCCATGGATGACGAAAACGGTCACGGATCACTTTATGCGGTAAATCCTGATACTTTTGAAAGTGAACTTATCAATAACGGATTGAACCTTAACACCGATATGGCTTATGGAGCAGGCAATGATGCGCTTTACGGTATTCAGGCGTACTTCCTTATCCTCCAGGAAAGAGACGGTTCGTTCATTACCGCTTATAACTTAAGTTCTAAGATGGAGGGAACCTACTTTACCGGTATTGCAGCTCTTGGCTCTACATATGTAAGTGCTTATGGCTGTGACGCAGACATCTTCTATTTGATAGATGATGAAGGTAATGTATACCAGTTCATTATGGTCGGCAAACTCGGATACATCTTTGAGAAGATTGGAGAAACAGGAATCAGCTCTAACGGCGAGTGGCAGTTCAGCTCACTCTACTATGATGATGAGACCGGATTCATGTTCTACAGTTGCTACGACGGTTCGGATGAAGTAACTCTTTATGCTGTTGCTGATTTCTACAACTCACAGACCGGTGAGGAATGGGTTGAAGCTTACAGACTTGGTCAGTTTGCTACCAAGGTATGGCCTGTTTCCGGCTTGTATCAGTGGGATTCAGAGAACAAGGCAGATACCGAACGTGTAGAGAAGATTATTTCCGAAACTGCACTTAGCAACGATAAACTTGATTCCATCGTTCCGTTTACTTTCTCATTCAAGAAGCAGACCGTACTTTCGGATGGAAATAAGGTTGAAGAAGTAACTGAGGATGTATCGGAAAATGAGGCAGCTCCTTCTGACGAAGAAGACGCTTCCGACGACGCAGAGGCACCCGCCGAAGACGTATCGGACAACGAAGCGGCTCCCGCAGAGGAAGAAGCACCTGCTGAAGATGTTGAAGCACCTGAAGAAGATGCGGAAACACCTGTACCCGATACCTCAGCAAATGAAAATTGAAAGGAATGGAGCTAAAAGATGAAAAAATATATAACATCGCTGGCTGCTATTGCATTTAGCTTAATATTGGCCCTTAGCTCTGTGAGCGCATACGCAGCGAAAAATGCGAAAAAATCAAACGATTATTTCTACACCACAGTAACCACTGCGCGTGAGTATGTAACCGTAGATGTTGACCTTACAAGCAGAAGCAGCTTAACAAGCGGACAGGTAGTATTGTTTTATGACCCTGAAGTAATGGAATTACAGTGGGGCTATGACAACTCCTTCTTTGATATTGTTGACGTCAATGCCAAGTACGGAAAGGGAGCAATTTCCTTTGCGTGGGCATCCGATGAAGCAGCTTACTTCAGTGAGAATCTTATGACTCTTACTTTTAAGGTTAAGAACGCAAAGAATGGTCAGAAGGTATCCGTTATTACAGATGTTGTTGAAGCATATCAGAACTTCAATGCTTTGGAAAACGGCGAAGACAAGACCACCACTGCTACTATCAGACTTCCCCAGTTTGGCGGACGCTATTACAGATGGGAAGACACCAGAAACGAAATCAATAGATTTATCTGCAGCATTTTAAGATATTTCTGGTAAAAGAAAAAGAAAGACCCCGCTCGGTATTCCGGGCGGGGTTTTCTGCTTTAGCAATGAGACAACCGGTTGCCCGAGCGGCGAGACTTGACAATTTATGATTATGATAATATTATTTGCATATAACTAAAAGCTACGACGGAAACATGTTGTAAGAGATACGGCACTCAGAGAAAGAGGCATTTTGGTGTGAGCTTCTGTGCTTAAGGCTTACGGTACCATTCCCGAGCTGCCCTTTTGAAAGCTACAGTATAAAGGGCCGTGTCCCGCGTTAAGGGTTTGAGTGAAAGTTAAGGTGGAACCGTGTGATAAGCACCCTTGCATGTCATTTGACGTGCGAGGGTTATTTTTTTGCATAAGAATTCAGCTCACCCGGCCGAGACTTTCAATCACAGAAAGGATGTATCAATATGAAGATTACATTAAAAGACGGCTCCTTTAAGGAGTATTCAGAAGCAAAGAGCGTTTATGATATTGCGCTCGACATTTCCGAAGGACTTGCACGCGTAGCCTGTGCCGGCGAGGTAGATGGCAAGGTAGTAGACTTAAGAACAGTCCTTGACAAAGATGCAACATTAAATATTATTACAGCTAACGATCCTGCGGCTCTTCCCATTATCCGCCATACCGCATCACACGTACTTGCGGAAGCGGTTAAGAGACTTCGTCCCGAAGCCAAGGTTACAATCGGGCCCGCCGTTGAAGACGGATTTTATTATGATTTCTTAACTGAACCCTTCTCGAGAGAAGATTTGGACGCTCTTGAAGCAGAGATGAAGAAGATTATCAAAGAAGGACATGAAATCAAGCGCTTCACTCTTTCAAGACCCGAAGCCATTAAGTTTATGCAGGACAGAAACGAGCCCTTCAAGGTTGAACTTATTAATGACCTTCCCGAAGACGCTGAAATTTCTTTCTACGATCAGGGCGGCTTTGTAGACCTTTGCGCAGGTCCTCACCTTATGAGCACGAAGGGAGTTAAGGCATTCAAGCTTACTTCTTCCTCAATGGCTTACTGGAGAGGCGATTCCAACAGAGACAGACTTCAGAGAATCTATGGTTCTGCTTTCAACAAAAAAGAAGAACTCGAAGAGTATCTTGCTAAACTTGAAGATGCCAAGATGCGTGACCATAACAAGCTTGGTCGTGAGATGAAACTTTTCCTTACGGCTGATGTAATCGGTCAGGGTCTTCCTCTCTTTACCCCCAAGGGCACAAAGATGATTATGAAGCTTCAGCGCTGGATTGAAGACCTTGAGGATAACGAATGGGGTTATTTACGTACCCGTACACCTTTAATGGCCAAATCCGACCTTTACAAGATTTCCGGTCACTGGGATCACTACATGGATGGCATGTTCATCCTCAATAAGGACGCAGAAGACGGCAAAGAAGTTATGGCTCTTCGTCCCATGACATGTCCTTTCCAGTATCACGTATACATGAACGAGCAGCACTCTTACAGAGACCTTCCTTACAGAATGTCAGAGACATCCACCCTCTTCAGAAATGAGGACTCCGGTGAGATGCACGGACTTACAAGAGTACGTCAGTTCACGATTACAGAAGCACACATCGTACTTACGCCCGAACAGGCCGAAGAAGAGTTAACCCGTTGCGTTGACCTTGCTCATTACGTTATGAAGACTCTCGGCATCGACGGTGATGTAACATACAGACTTTCCAAGTGGGATCCCAACAACAGCGCCAAGTATGAAGGCGATGAAGAATATTGGAACTCCACGCAGCAGTTCCTTCGCGATGTTATGAACAAGAACGGCATCGTATATACGGAAGCTGACGGCGAAGCTGCTTTCTACGGTCCCAAGATAGATATCCAGGCCAAGAACGTTTATGGCAAGGAAGATACAATGGTAACGATTCAGCTTGACTGCTCCGCTGCCAAGAAATTCGGTATGTACTACATTGACGAGCAGGGCAATAAAGCTACACCCTGGATTATTCACAGAACATCCATGGGATGCTACGAAAGAACCCTCGCATGGCTCATTGAGCACTACGCAGGCAAGTTTCCTACATGGCTTTGCCCCGAGCAGGTTCGTATCCTTCCCATTTCCGAGAAGTACGAAGCATATGCCGAAAAGGTTCGCGCAGAACTTAAGAAGAACGGCGTAGATGTTACGGTTGACAATCGTCCCGAGAAAATCGGTTACAAGATTCGTGAGGCCCGTCTTGACAGACTTCCCTACATGCTTGTGGTGGGCGCTGATGAAGAGGCTTCCGGCAACGTATCCGTAAGAAGCCGTTTTGCAGGCGATGAAGGCGTTAAGTCAATTCAGGAATTTACAGACCAGATATGTGAAGAAATAAGAACAAAGGCAATCAGGGAAGAACTCCCTCAGGAACAGAAATAAATAGCTCTCACAAAGAAGGAGAAAACAAGCTATGAAAAAGAAACCTGCTCTAACTGCTGCGATTATTTTTGTGGCTATGATTGCTATTATGGCAATCGTTCATGCTAACGGAGGACAGTTTATCGGTACCGCATGGGCATTGGTGCCGCCTCTTGTAGCTATTGTTTTGGCTTTGGTAACCAAAGAAGCATATTCATCGCTTTTTATAGGAGTGCTTTTGGGCGCTTTTATGGCGGCGGATTGCAATATTCTCGGTACGGTGGATACTGTTACCGAAGATGCACTTATAAGTGCAGTGACGGGAACGGCGGGAATCTTTATTTTCCTGGTAATTTTAGGCATTATCGTGGCGCTTGTGAATAAATCCGGCGCCTCGAGAGCCTTTGGTGAGTGGGCGCAGAAGCATATCAAGACACGAACCGGCGCCATGCTTGCTACTTTTGCCCTGGGAGTGCTCATCTTTATAGATGACTATTTTAACTGCCTGACGGTAGGTTCGGTTATGACTCCCGTTACGGATTCTAAGAAGATAAGCCGAGTTAAACTGGCATATTTAATCGATGCCACTGCGGCACCCATATGCATGATAGCCCCGGTTTCTTCCTGGGCCGCTGCGGTTTCGGGAGCTGTAGACACCGATACTTATTCGGGCTTTGACCTTTTTGTCAGAGCAATTCCGTACAATTTTTATTCGATTCTTACCCTTGTATTTATTATCGCCATTGCGATACTCGGTTACGATTACGGCAAGATGGCTGATTTTGAGATTAAGGCACAGAAAACAGGGGATTTAAGCATCTTAAACGTTACCAACGAGAAACGCGAAAGAAAGATGGAAGAGAACGGCCCCGCGACTCCCCACAGAGGAAAACTTTATGATCTTATTATCCCTATTGTGGTGCTTATAGTCGTATGTATCTGGGCGCTTATCAGAAACGGCATGAATGCGCTGGGCGGAACCGCCACCATTCGTGAAGCATTCTCAGAGACAGATGCCACTGTAGGACTTCCTTGGGGCAGTATCATAGCCCTTGTGGTTATAGCGGTTTATCTAATTATTCGTAAGGTTGTGACCTTTGAAGAGGCTATGGAATGCATTCCTCAGGGCTTTGTGGCCATGGTTCCGGCCATTACCATCCTGACCCTTGCTACGGCTCTTAAGAACATGACAAATGGTGCTCTTGATGCGGAAACCTTTGTAAAGAGCTTTATGAGCGGAGCGGGCAAATTGGAATTCGCCCTTCCTGCAGTAGTGTTCCTGATTGCTACGGTAATTGCTTTTGCAACAGGTACATCATGGGGCACATTCGGAATACTTATTCCTATTGTAACGGCTATTTTCACCGAGAGTTCCGGATTATTCTTTGTAGGAATATCTGCTTGCCTCGCCGGTGCCGTATGCGGTGACCACTGCTCCCCCATTTCGGATACCACCATAATGTCAAGTGCGGGAGCACACTGCAATCACATAGACCATGTAGAGACGCAGCTTCCTTATGCATTGTCGGTGGCAGGCATTTCCTTTATCTGCTATCTGATAGCGGGTATACTTGACGGTATTCACCTTGTGTGGCTTTCCATACCCGCCGGAGTAGCCTTAACGTTATTATTTTTGATTGTTATGAAGCATTTTGTGGCAAAAAAACAAAAATCTTAAGAAATGTTTCCATTTACTTAGGTTCACATTTTGTAAATTATGCTGTAGAATATCGACAAATGGACAAAGGAGGTCATTGGGGTATGACTAAAAGAAGGATTATCAATGCAGTTTTGTCGATGATTACAGTGGCCGTATTATCATTAACGGTTCTTATTACAAGACCTGTCGGCTTGCTTTCTGATGAAGCAGGTGATGAGGATCTTGGAGTTGTAGCCTATTCATATGATTATGACAAGGATATAGTAGCTGCTGCATGTACATGCGAAGAAGGCGACGAGGATCTTGGAGTTATAGCATATTGATAACGGCACTAATTTTCGACAATTAAAAAGCAGGACCTAAGGTCCTGCTTTTTGTGTTGAGTGTTTCATCTGTGCTATAGTTTGATTCCGAAATCATTCTCAATCTCTGAAAGCAGATAACTGCGTCTTTTGGTGTTTCCCATGATAGTGAAATACCCTGCGGCAGTTTTGGCATGAATGGTCATATTCTCATAGTCCTTGAGCTCACCAAAGGATTGAGAAGAGTAAAAGAATAAATCACCTGCGAGATTGAAGTTGTTTGTAAGGAATTCATCATTGATTAAATAAAATTCCTCAATCAGAGTGCTGTAATTTCCCATGTTGTAAAGAATCCGCAGGCGGTTCTTGACTGAAGAATTAAGAGCAATATTTTTATACCCGGGTTCTATAAAAAAGCTTTTGGAATAATCATAAAGATTATCATTTATGGCGAGAGCTTCTTTCAAATCATTACTTCGTATCAAATTGACGATTATGTTATTGAGAATGGTTATCTCAGCCCAGGTAAGTCTGTATGATGAAAGATTATTATAATCATAGTCAGGAATAGACATTTTCAGGGCTTTATAGAGATTATCATTTTCTACGGAAGAAGCGCTGGCCTTAATATTCTCAAAAAGAAGTCCAATCTGCTTAACAAGCGGTTCCTCCGAATTAAGACACAGTTCGATGTCCTTGTCCAAAGAAATCGTGGATATTTCACCTCGCAATGAATGAGAAATCAAGTTGTTTTTTGCATAACTGTATTCGGATTCCTTGTCGTTGCCATAAAATAAAAAGTCACGTTCGGAGTAGCCGAGGCGATTCAACAGGGCTTCTGCAAGATATACCGAAGGCTCCTGAGAGCGATTCTCTATCTTGGAAAGTTTGGAAACACTGCAGAGTCCGTCGCAAAGCTTTTTCATGGAAAGAGCCTGATTCTTGCGTAACAGCCCTATAAGCGAACCGATGGTCAGGACATTTTCACTTACCATATCAAAGGAACCTGCCGACATGGATTCGGGGTCGGCGTCAAAAGAAAGCTTCTCAAACTCACATTTTATAGATGTATGAGAAGGAATATACTCGTCGGGAATACCGATTCTGCCCAATACAACCTTAAGTTTCGGCAAAAAGCCGCACTCAAGGTGTGATGCAACCGACATTGCGTAGGAAAACTCTGAAGAAAGAGAACCTTTGTCGATTACAAAGTCGTTAATCTTATCAAGGAGGAAAATTTCCAGCTTGAGAGGATAAATAAAGTAATCAAGAGAAAGGGCTCTGGCTTTTGCGGAGTATTCTTTTGCAGGAGCGGCGCTGTTATTGATAAAATGGCACTTGGACATTGTGAAACATAAAAGCATATAAAGATATGCGTAATATCTGTCACGATTGATGGTACCGCTTAAAAAGGCATCAAGCTTTTTACAGATTGAGAGAGCTTTGGCGGTGTCACCCATATTAATATAGATATTGGCCATCAGGTTGATGATTTCAAAGTCAAGAGATGATAAATAATGATTGCCGAAAGAATCCGAGTCGAAAGCAGGATGGGACACGGAAATAGCCTTGTACAGAGTATCAAGAAGGTGCTTGCTGTCGGCGGTATAGGTCATATACATGGTACGGCAGTACAGATACATGGCTTCCTGATAGTAGAGTCTGTTGTTGCCGTAGTCCGATTCTTTGAGCTGCACCAATTCATTGTATGCCAAAGAAAGGCACCAGTTGTCGGCATATAAACGCGCATTTTTAAGACAGATAAAGGCATCAAACTCCTTACTGTCTTTGAAAATCGGATATGCTTCGCAGGGAGACCCGGCCTTGGCCATAAGAGCCTGAAAAGTAGATGAACTGACACCGTATCTGCTGTTTTCGATAAAACTCAGAGAATTGAGAGTGCAGATTCCGTGAGAAAGTTGTTCCTGCGTTAAGCCTGCTTTTAAGCGGGCTTCTTTTATGATTGTTCCTGCATTACGAATACCCATGATTCCCTCTCTTCATTATCCCCTATAAAAATAGTAGCATAAAAGGAAACTTTTTGCGATATAATAAAAATACGAAATGGATATAATTGGAGGTTTAAAAAGCGGATGTCATACACAATGACGCATATTTACATAGCTGAAAATGTGGCACAACACATAAATGGTATTACTGATTTCCCTACATATATTGTGGGTTCCATTGCTCCCGACGCTGTTCATGCGAGGGATGACTACAATCCGACTTACAAAGAGAAAAGCCATCTTTTTACTGAAGGGTTAAGATGGGGCCGAATAGAGAACATGAGTCAGGTTAATGCCTGGGAACAGAGCATTGCCGGATATTACAACACTCACAAAGAAACCATTGATTTAAACTTTCTTCTGGGCTATACGGTACATCTTTATTCCGATGTTTACAGCAGCATGAACTTCTATGCGCCCATTGTTCTCTCTGCCGGCGGAAACGTCGAGAAAATAAAGCCTCAGTTCCTAAAGGAAAATTTCGGATACAACTATTATTTGTACCTTGAGTATTCGCGCAACAAGGATTTGCGGGCAATTCTGGATGCGGGCAAGGCGATGACTCTGACAGGAATAATAGAAAAAGAAGATATAGCAAAAAGAATCCGCCTCCTTTTTTTGCAGGAGTTTTCCGAAAGAGACATTTCGGATATAGATTCTTATACGATGTGCAGCCATGGAGCAATGAAGAAACTGATAGACGGTAGCACGGAACTGGTGCTTGATAAATTAAAGCAAATTGACAGTGAATTAATTAAGAGAAGCTGATGCTTCTCTTTTCTTTTGCGCAGATTTAAAAAATCAAGCTTGATTTTCGCTTGAAAATCCCGGACAAAAATCAACTTTTTTTGCAAAATCGCATACTGTTATATCGTAATCGCAATAATTTGGGATTTATTTTCCAATTACTATGGTTCTTATTTGCTGCGCTTTCCGATAAGATAAAATTGTCAAAAGGAACAAATGAATAAACATACAAAAAATGCATAAACCTAAAGGAGGTACATTGAATGAGAACAAAAAACAGCACACCAAAAACGGCCAAGACAGCCCTGACAGCCATTATGACCGCGTTGGTAATTCTTCCCCTGACACTTGGCAATCTCGAGCCTGTAAACCCTCTTGGAGATGAAGATCCGGGTTACTGTGCTGAGATGGTTATGCCTGATGCTGAATAGACGCTGGCCAGAGCGTTTAAACATTTTCAAGCATAATTATGCAAAGCGATTGTTGCTCAG
>JAEEGL012487105.1_pt1 | contig 15047 bp, 13 predicted proteins | sample 9134231 | NCBI WGS metagenome assembly JAEEGL01 (sample SAMN16246548, study PRJNA631951) | gut metagenome | biome: gut microbiome; feature: rumen; material: fiber-attached | host: Bos | place: Iran: Karaj | collected 2018-10 | reverse complement strand
GGAAGAAAAATCGAAACCGTGGAACAGGCCAAAGATGTGGGCGCTATGGGGGCTGCCCTTTTAGTGGCAGTAGGAAGCGGCTGTGTAAACTGCATTGGGGATGCAGGAAGAATGGTCAAGGTGAAGGCAGTATATACGCCGAATCCGGATAATAAAGAGATTTATGAACGGGGATATCGCGTCTTTAAGCGATTATATAAAAACAATAAAAAGAACTATCAAATTTTAAACGCAAAAAAATAGGGGGTAACGGAAGATGAGGCAAGAAGAGTTACGTAAGCAGATTACGGATACGGGAAAAGAACTTTTGCGTGATGGGCTGGTAGCAAGAACATGGGGAAATGTCAGCGCCAAAGTGGATGGAGAGCACTTTTTGATTACGCCAAGTGGATTGGATTATATGCAAACCACGGAGGCGGATTTGGCCTTGTATCATCCGGCAGACAAAACTTGGATAGGACCCCATAAACCGTCAAGTGAAAAGGGAATTCACGCGGCGGCTTATGAGATTTTTCCGGAGGTGAATTTTGTGATTCACACGCATCAGACCTATGCGTCTGCAATCGGTGTGGATGGCTTCATAGGCTTATATCTAAAGGAGGAAGACAAGGAAAAATTAGGGGGACTGGCAATCGCAGAGTATGGACTGCCAGGTACCGGGAAACTGAAAAATGCTGTAACGAAAGCCTTTGAAAGTGGTGCCCATACCGTACTGATGAAACATCATGGAGTGGTGATTGCCGGCAGAACAAAAGAAGAGGCATATGAAAGAGCCATCTATTTGGAAAACCTATGCAAAACCAATTGCGCCGGTCTGGAAGGAAGTCCCAAAACACTGGATGAAAAGGGAACCGAAAGAAAAGAATTCTTGCTGAAAGAAGTAAGACACTACTTTGAAAGAGCAGAGTGGGTAGACACAGATGCGACGATACGCTGGTCACAAAAAGGACGAGAGATTGTGGCGTGCCTGGATGATATGGCACAGATGATAGGACGAAAAATAAAGGTGGAAAGAGATGACCCGGAAGCAATCATAAAACACCTGCAGAAGGGCGAGAACAGCCTTTTGATCAAAGGAATGGGCGCCATAGTATGCGGAATGGATAAGGGCGATACAGAAGCCTTACGGATTCTGGTGGATAAAGCTGCAGTTTGTGCGCTGCATACGGAATCCTCAAAAGAACAGTGCGCGCTGGGTAAGTTCGACAGCGCATTGATGCGATTTGTGTACCAAAAGAAATACTCCAAGCAGAAAAACGGCTGATGACGGAGGTGCGAGATGGCAGAGGAAAACAGAGGAAAAGAGTTCCTGCGGGTTATAAAATTCATTGGATTTTCCATTTCCGCGGGAGTGATAGAAATTCTAAGCTTCACACTTCTGGATAAGTTGACGGGATGGCATTACTGGCCCAAGTATTTGATTGCGCTGGTACTGTCTGTGCTTTGGAATTTTACATTAAACCGGAAGTTTACTTTCCAGAGTGCCAATAACGTGCCAAAAGCCATGGCGTTGGTGGCCTTGTTCTATTTGGTATTTACACCAACAACCACGATTTTAGGTAATTTTTTGGCAGAGGACTTGCATTGGAATGAGTACTTGGTAACAGGAATCAATATGGCGTTAAATCTGTCCACGGAATACTTATATGACAGATTTGTGGTGTTTCGAGGGACCATTGACACCAATAAAAGAGCAGAAAACAAAAATAGCATTTAGAAAACAGGAGGAAGAATCATGGAAAATTGTGGAATCAGCAGATGGGATGACCCAAAGGAGATCAATGAGAAATTAAAGAAGCTTACTTCTCAACCGATCTGGGAAGTGGATGATGATTACTATCAGAATACCGTTTTAAAGTATTATGACGATAAATGCAAAGAAAGCTATGCGGTATTCCAGGAATCTCAGAAATATATTCCGGGTGGAGTACAGCACAACTTAGCTTTTAACAAGCCATTTCCTATGTGTATGGCAAAGGCAAACGGCGCATACCTGTATGATAAAGACGGAAATCAGTATATCGATTTCCTGCAGGCTGGTGGCCCTACAATCCTGGGAAGCAACTATGATGTGATTCGTCAGAAAGTCATTGAACTTTTGAATGATTGTGGCCCTGTAACAGGCCTTCTGCATGAATCAGAAATGCTGATTGCAAGAGAAATCAATAAACACATGCCGAATGTAGAAATGTTCCGTATGTTGGGATCCGGAACAGAGTCTGTTATGGCATCCCTCCGTATTGCACGTATTGCCACAGGCAAAAAACATATTATAAAAGTAGGTGGTGCTTATCACGGATGGTCTGATCAGATGGTATATGGATTGAAGATTCCCGGTAGCCGTAACCTGCTTGAGTCTCATGGTATCCCGGGCAGCAGCTTTGGCAAAACAGATGAAGTACGACCAAACGACTTAGAGATGCTGGAAAAAATGTTGAAGAGAAATCGCCTCTCCGGCGGCACTGCAGCAGTATTGCTTGAGCCGGTAGGCCCGGAAAGCGGAACAAGACCGGTATCCAAAGACTACAATAAAGGGGTTAGAGAACTTTGCGACCGTTATGGTGCTTTACTGATCTTTGATGAAGTAGTAACCGGATTCCGCGTTGCTTTATCCGGTGCACAGGGATACTTCGATGTAGTTCCGGACTTAACGATTTTTGGTAAAATTGTAGCCGGCGGATATCCTGCAGCCGGTGGTGTAGGCGGTAAGAAAGAATATGCCGGATTAATGGCAGCAGGCCTTGCTACCGGTAAGCACAGAGCTTATGTAGGTGGTACCTTATCTGCAAACCCGCTTTCCTGCGTAGCCGGATATACTGCTATCCAGGAAATCGCCAGAACCAATGCCTGCGAAGTTGCAGGACGTATGGGCGATAGACTTTGCGATGGATTAAAAGAATTGATTGACCGCTACGGACTTCCATTTGTGGCATATAATCAGGGCTCCATCGTACACTTAGAATGCACGGGTGCCATGAGCTTTGACTTCTCCTCCATGTCATTTGCCAAGTCTGCTATAGGACTGCTAAAACACAAAGACATGATGTATGTAAGAAAAGATTCCATGGAACGTATGGGCGCTGCATACATGGCAAATGGTATTGTAACACTGGCAGGTAGCCGTCTGTACACTTCTTTGGCAGATACACCGGAAATCATCGATGAAGCATTGAATCGTTTCGAAGAAGTGTTCAAACACGTAAAGAAGACAGATAAAGGACTGGTATAATCTGTTTGCATGAGGAGGAATAGGTTAGTGAGATTCGTAATTCAAAGAGTGACGGAAGCTTCTGTTACGGTGGAAAAAGAAGTGATTGGACAAATCGAAAAGGGCTTTTTGGTATTGATTGGAGTTTCCGACGAAGATACAAAAGAGATTGCGGACAAAATGATAAAAAAACTCATTGGGATGCGGATCTTTGAGGATGAAAATGGAAAGACAAACCTTTCTTTGGATCAGGTGGGTGGCGAGCTATTGCTTATTTCCCAGTTTACCCTTTATGCGGATTGCAAAAAGGGAAATCGCCCTAGCTTTACAAAGGCCGGTGCACCGGAAATGGCAAATGAACTTTATGAATACATCATCAATGAATGTAAAAAAAGTGTCAAAAAGGTGGAATGCGGTTCGTTTGGCGCGGATATGAAGGTTTCTCTTTTAAATGACGGACCCTTTACTATTGTGTTGGATTCTGCAGACTTATCATAGTATTTTTATAGACAAAATTAGGCATTATTGAAATCGTCACCCTTTGGGTGGCGATTTTTGCATAAATATTGGGAAAAATTCAAAAGAAGTGGTATGATAGGTAGGAAAAATTGCAAATTTGATGATTAACGGGGGTAATTATGGCAAGAGAAAAGCAGAAAATGGAGTTTCGTTATTACGACATTCCCAGAGGAGAATATATTCTGCCGAAACTCGGAAAAGGTTGGAAACAGGAATATGGCTTGGGATATGGTCGTATGCTGCATTTTCATAACTATATGGAGATTGGTTATTGCCACCATGGCGATGGTGAACTAATTATTGAGGATCGTTCCTATCATTACGGGGACAATATGTTTACCATTATACCTGCAAATATTCCTCATACCACCATTAGTGCCCCGGGGCATATTTGTAAATGGGAGTTTTTATTCGTGAATATGGATGAATTTTTGCGGGAAAAATGTAATGGCTCTCAGGTTTCTCAAGAGGATATGATTCGTATTATCAATAAAAGAGGAACGTTAAAAACCAAGGAAAATCATCCGATTTTGGCAAAATTGATCTTGGAAATCATTCGGGAATACCGAGAGCAATCCATTTATTACAAGGAAAGTGTAAATGGTTATTTGTATTCCTTGGCTGTGGAGCTTCTTCGGCTGGATGAGGAACGAGAAAAAGCGAGAAGATCCAATAAGGTAAATACTTATATTAAAGAGGCTATCCAATATGTAAGCGATCACTATGAGGAAGAGATTAAGATTGCAGATATGGCCAAGGAATCCGGTCTGTCTGAAAGTCATTTCCGACGGTTGTTTGAGGAGACCATGAGTATGAAACCCGTAGAGTATATTAATTTGGTTCGTATTGATAAAGCTTGTAATCTTATACAAAAACAGGATTTATCTATGGAAGATGTGTGCTATCGGGTGGGATATCAGACGCCTTCCACCTTCAACAGAAACTTTAAGCGTCTGACGGGAATGACTCCCTATCAGTGGAAAGGACAGGAGCAAAAACATGATGGGATTCTTTCCAATTTCAATATTACCGCTCAACCGGGATGGGAAGGGAAAGAGTAGAATTTGCAAAAATGCACAAATGCAAGAAATTCATTATGTGCAAACTATACAAAAAATAGTGGGTGACGCCGTTGAAAACTAAAAATTTCAACGGCGTTTTTTGGCATGAAAGCCCATAAAATCGTGGGTTTACCGAATGGCATAGTCGTTTTTGCAAAAAATCCAGTTGTTTCTGTGAACAATTTGTGAAAACCAGTAGTTATAATAAACACATACTTCAAAGAGAGATGAAGTTACGTTGTGCAGGTTGCACAATGGATCTTCGAGTAAATTAAGGAGGGTTTTTTTAATGAAGAAGAAATTACTATCTCTTATGTTAGCTGGTGCGCTGGCAGTTACCGCTTTTGCGGGATGTGGCGGATCAGGTGACACAAAGTCTGACAGCTCTAGCGATTCTGCTACAGCAAGCGAGGACGAGAACACATTAACCGTTTATGCTTGGGATGCAAACTTCAATATCCCTGCTTTGAAAGCTGCTGAGGCTGCTTACAAAGAAAAGAATCCTGATTTTGTTTTGAACATTGAAGAACAGTCACAGTCTTCCGACGTTGAAGATGCTGTTACTTTAGCTGGTTCATCAGGAGATTACAGCACATTACCTGACATCGTATTATTCCAGGATCATTACATCCAGAAATACGTTGCAGATTATCCGGATGCATGGAACAACATGGACGGAGCTGACATTGATTGGTCTGACTTCGGTGCAGAAAAATTATCTTATTCAACTGTAGACGGTACTCACTATGGTGTACCTGTAGACAACGGAACTGTTATCTTTGCATATCGTGTAGATATCTTAGAAGAGTGTGGATACACAATCGATGATGTAACAGGAATTACTTGGGACAGATTCATCGAAATCGGTAAAGAAGTATATGCTAAGACTGGTAAATACTTACTTTCTATGGATGGTGACGGAAACGATCTTCCTTACATGATGCTTCAGGCTGAAGGTGCTTCTCAGTTCAACGAAGATGGAACACCTAACCTTACATCTGATACTGTAAAGGATATCATTAAAGTTATTACAACAATGAGCAAAGAAAACGTATTATACCTTGCAAATGACTGGTCAGACTACACAGATCAGACTATCATGGGCGACATGGTTGCAGGTGTTATGAACGGAAACTGGATCATTCCTACGATTGAACAGGTTGAAGCTAACTCTGGAAAATGGGAAATCACTTCTATGCCTACACTTTCTGGTGAAGAAGGATATGCTTCAAACGGTGGTTCTTCTCTTTACATCACATCTAACTGCAAGAATGTTGAATTAGCTCAGGACTTCTTAGCTTACACATTCGGTGGCGGAGATGGAGCAGTTGCTACTTATGACGCAGCTCTTACCGACGGTGGTGTAATCACATGCTGCTTGTCAGCTGGTGAATCTGAAGTATATCAGCAGGGTGTTGCTTACTTCAATGACCAGGCTATCTACTCTAAGATCGTTGAAATGGGTGGAAACGTTAAGACAGTTACTCAGTCTGACTATCACTATCCTGCACGTTCTTTAGTTGCAGCAGCTATCATCAACATCAACAGTGGTGCTGATCTTGATTCTGAATTGGCAGGTGCTCAGGAACAGTTAGAGTTCGAAATGGGACAATAAGCCAACAACTTCATTTAGAACAGATTTTATACGGGGGAGTCGGTGCTTTGCCGATTCCCCTTTTTTAAAAAAATCAGATGGAAGGTTCCCTCTCATCTGAGAAAGCATTTGAAAACTCAAATAGAAAAAGGGGGAAACTCTTGTGAAAACAATTAAAAGAAAGCAGCAGTTAGCAGGCTGGGGCTTCCTATTACCCGCCAGTTTACTGATTGTAATCATGAGCTTTTATCCGATTTTACAAGCCATATTCATGTCTTTAAAAACCGGATCTTCAGCAAATATGCAGTGGGCAAATCCTTTAACCTACAACTACACTCGTATGTTCAAGGATGCACTGTTTTTAAGATCGGTTGGAAATACCTTCCTTTACCTGATTATCCAGGTGCCGATTATGTTAATTCTTGCCATCTTATTGGCACAGCTTTTGAACAACAAAGATTTGAAATTCAGAGGATTGTTCAGAACCATGGTATTCTTGCCCTGTGCAACTGCTTTGGTATCTTATTCTTTGATTTTTAAATCCTTATTCGCAACACAAGGTCTAATGAACACCATTCTTGTAAACCTTGGAATTTTGGAAAATAATTATAACTTCCTTGGTAATACCAATTCCGCAAGAGCAATCATTATTATTGCTTTGATTTGGAGATGGACAGGATACAATATGGTATTCTATTTGGCCGGATTACAAAATATCGAATACTCTGTATATGAGGCAGCAAAGATTGATGGTGCAAGTGGATGGAGAACTTTCTGGTCTATTACCGTTCCCCTTTTACAACCCACCATCATTATGACAGTAATTATGTCAATCAACGGTACATTACAGCTCTTCGATGAGTCTGTAAACTTAACCAGTGGTGGTCCTGCAAACTCTACCATCACAATGTCTCACTATATTTACAATAACTCCTTTGGACAGGGTGTTGCCAATTTTGGATATGCTTCAGCAATGGCATTCTTCATCTTTATTTTGGTAGCAATCTTGTCAAGAATTAGTATGAAAGTAGGTGATAAACGTGACTAAGAAAAATAAATCAGCTACACAGCGTAGACTCATCCCTACTTATATCTTTTTGATAATTGTTTCTTTCTTCTCCGTATTTCCGTTGTATTGGATGATTTCCGCAGCAACAAATAATACGGTTGATGTGGCAACAGGTAAGCTTACCTTTGGTACTTATGCGGCACAGAACTTTGCAAACTTACTCTCTCGTACAGACCTTTGGGGAACCCTTTGGAATTCTTTTAAGTATGCAGGCGTTCAAACCATCGTAGCCTTGTTTGTATGTTCTTTGGCAGGTTTTGGCTTCGAGCTTTACCATGACAAAGGAAAAGATATTGTATTTAATATCTTACTTTTGGCAATGATGGTTCCCGCAGTTGCAACCATGATTCCTTTGTTTAAGATGATGTCAAAATTTGGTTTGTTGAATACGGTTTGGGCATTTATTTTACCTACCATTTCTACTCCATTTTTGATCATGATGTTCCGACAGAATTCCAGAAACTTCCCTGTGGATATTTTGGAAGCTGCCAGAATTGACGGAGTTACCGAGATTGGAATCTTCTTCCGTATGTATATGCCGGTAATGAAATCTACCTATGCAGCAGCAGCGGTTATTACCTTTATGAATGCATGGAACGCATACATGTGGCCAAAGGTAGTTATGACAGACAATAGAGCACAGACCATGCCGATGTTAATTGCCAACTTGGCAGCAGGATATACCGTAGACTACGGTGTCCTCATGATGGGTGTATTGTTCTGCTCAATTCCTACAATGATTATCTTCTTCGTATTGCAGAAGCAGTTCGCAGAAGGAATTACGGGATCTGTTAAATAATAAGTTTTTATTTGAGGGCAGATGGGAGTTCTGCCCTCATTTTATGTATATGGGGAAAGATTGAAGAAAGAGGAGGGATAAGAAGTGTCAGAATTTAACTTCAGCATTGTGAAAAACCCGGAGATATTTCAGGAGAATCGTCTTCCGGCACATTCCGATCATGAATTCTACCGATTTGAGGAAACAGAATCTGGAGTATCGGATTTTAAATATTCTTTAAATGGTGTATGGAAGTTTTCCTACGCTAAAAACTACGAGTCCACAGTGAAGGACTTTTATGAAATGGACTATAATGCAAGAACCTGGGATACCATTCGGGTTCCTGCTCATATAAATATGGAGGGCTACGGTAATCCTGCCTATGTAAATACCCAGTATCCTTGGGATGGAAAAGAAGAGGTACGCCCCGGAGAAATTCCTACCGTTTTTAATCCGGTGGGAAGTTACGTAAAATATGTAACCTTACCGGAAGAGATGAAAACCGGTCCGGTTTATATCTGCTTTGAAGGTGTGGAAAGCGGATTGGCGCTGTGGTGCAACGGAAAATACGTTGGATACAGCGAAGATTCCTTTACTCCATCTGAATTTGATTTAACAGATTATATCAATCGTGATGGTGAGAACAAAATCGCTGCTATGGTCTTCCGTTTTACAGCAGGAAGTTGGTGTGAAGATCAGGACTTTTTCCGTTTCAGCGGAATCTATCGTGATGTATATCTTTATACCACACCCAAGGTCCACGTAAAGGATTTAAGGATTAAAACCTTATTGGATGATGATTATAAGGATGCAACCTTAGAGTTGGATTTAAAACTTACCTCCGAAGGAAAGGTTCGATACTATCTTTCCGATGAGGAAAAGGATGTGTTAGCAGGAGAAGAAAAGGTGTCAAAAGATGCCCATCTTTCCTTTGCGGTAGTAGATCCGAAAAAGTGGTCTGCGGAACATCCCAATTTGTATGAACTTCGTTTGGAAATCACCGATGTTGCGGGATTTTTACAGGAAGTAATCGTGGAGCAGGTTGGTTTCCGTCGTTTCGAGTTGATTGACAACATTATGTGTATCAACGGAAAACGAATTGTCTTCAGAGGTGTAAATCGTCATGAGTTTTCTGTGGAAAACGGACGTTGCGTAACCGATGATGAAATCTATACGGATATCATCACAATGAAACAAAACAATATCAACGCAATTCGTACCAGTCATTATCCAAACCGTACATTGTTGTACCGTCTTTGTGATTTGTACGGAATCTACTTGATTGATGAAACAAACTTGGAAACCCATGGTTGCTGGGATGCAATTATTCGCGGGTTGGAAGATATTTCCTTCTCTGTCCCCGGAGATCGACCGGAGTTTTTGGAATTAGTATTGGACCGCGCAAGAAATATGTTTGAGAGGGATAAAAACCATCCTTCCATTTTGATTTGGTCTTGCGGAAATGAATCCTACGGTGGCAAAGATATTTTGGCCATGCACGATAAGTTCAAAGAGTGGGACAATACCCGTTTGGTTCACTACGAAGGAATTTACAATGACAGGCGTTATCCTGACTCCTCTGACATTGAAAGTTCTATGTACGTTCCGGTGGAAGATATTAAAAAATGGCTGAAGGAACATCCCGATAAGCCTTATATCAATTGTGAATATGCTCATGCTATGGGAAATTCCTGTGGAGCATTGCACAAATACACGGAACTCACAGAAGAAGAGCCTTTGTTCCAGGGTGGATTTATCTGGGATTATATTGACCAGTCTTTGACTACAAAGGACCGTTATGGCGTAGAATTCCAGGGATATGGTGGTGACTTTAACGATCGTCCCTGCGACTACAGCTTCAGTGGTGATGGTATCTGCTATGGTAAGGATCGTGAGCCTTCACCTAAGATGCAGGAAGTAAAGGCTTGCTATCAAAACATAAAGATTAACTTTGAAGGAAAAGACATGATCATTAAGAACATGAATCTTTTCACTGATTTAAATGAATACAAGTGTGAGCTTACCCTTGAAAAAGAAGGGGAACTCCTTGCTTACCAGAGCGGAAGTTGCGATCTTGCGCCTTTGTCAGAGCGACGCGTTCCCATTCCCATGGAAATTCCGGAAGATGAAGGAGAATTGGTACTTACCGTTTCATTCTGCCTGAAGGAAGATACCCTTTGGGGAGACGCAGGTCACGAAGTGGCCTATGGTCAGGCTGTTTTTGGTAAGCGAGAAATAAAAGCACCCAAAAAGGGTTGGATGGAAGTATCCGAAGGTTGGAACAATATTGGTGTTCGAGGAGATGACTTTGAAATTCTTTTCTCCAAGATTCATGGAGGATTGGTTTCCTATATCTATGGTGGAACCGAGATGATCAAAGATATTCCCAAGCCAAATTTCTGGCGTCCCCTTACGGAAAATGATATTGCAAATCTGTTGCCTTTCCGTGCAGGACAGTGGAAGCTAGCCAGCCAGTTTTCTTCTTATAAGTATGAAAACGGCAGAAAAGCTACCGACTATGAAGTGGAAAAAGACAAGGATTGGGTAAAGGTTTACTATACCTACCACCTTCCCACGAAACCCGGGATGGACAGTAATTTGGCATATACGGTTTACGCTGACGGAACCGTTGGTGTGGATTTGTCATTGGATGCCTCCAGTGAAGTTGGTGAACTTCCGGAATTCTCTGTATTGTTTGGCTTTGATGCAGATTATGATTGTCTGAAATGGTATGGTTTGGGACCGGAAGAAACCTATGTGGATAAATATCATGCAAAACTGGGACTATATGAAAATAAAGTAAGTGAGAATATGGCGAAGTATTTGCGACCACAGGAATGTGGAAACAAAATCGGGGTTCGCTATGCTGAGCTTACCAATCACAGAGGCCGAGGCATTCGTTTTGAAGGTGAGGATTTGTCCTTCTCTGCATTGCCTTATTCTCCTCATGAGATTGATTGTGCACAACATCCCACAGAGCTTCCTGCCACCCATCACACCTTTGTACGTGTAGGTTTAGAGCAGATGGGTGTAGGTGGAGATGATACCTGGGGAGCGCTGACTCATCCTGAGTACTTGTTGGATAACAGCAAAGCGCTACATCTTCACTTTAGCTTTAAAGGAATTTAATGGAAAATTAAAGGGGCTTGTGATAATATAGGGAATACAGTGCGAGAAAAGGAGACATATTATGATTTATCATGACGTATATATTGAGCAAGCCGTAAGTCAAAAGAAGCGAAGAATTAATGATGGATTGTCCGTACTGTGTGTAGTATTTATTCTTTGGACACTGTTTTTAGAAGTTGCGACGCTGAATTTGGCCTTTACCATTCTCATTGTTATTTTCATTGCATTGATTGTGTATCTTCAACACAATAAACAAACGGATTTTGATTATATCTATACCAACGGAGTCCTTGAAATCGATCGGATTTCCGGAGGAAGTAAAAGAAAGAATCTGTTTACCATTGATATTGAACATTTGGTGGTAATTGCCCCCTCAAAGACGGAACCGGTGATGCCTTACGTTGGAAAGCGTATGAAGACATTGGATTGTACATCCCATGAGGACGTTCCCTATTACACAATGATTCTTCATAATCCCGCCAAGGATGAGGATTGGAAGATTCTTTGGGAGCCAAAGGAAGAATTCCTTGAAGAGTTCAAAAGAAAACAAAACACAAAAGTATTTATTAATAAACAGTAGGAGGATTCTAAAATGAAGGTTAATCTTCTTGAGACCTTTGCAGAGGTATTTGGAGATAATGAAGGAGCTAGAGAGTATTTTTCGCCCGGTCGTGTAAACTTGATCGGTGAGCATACAGATTATAACGGAGGACATGTATTCCCCTGTGCTTTGACTTTGGGAACTTATGCGGTTGCCAGAAAACGTACTGACGATATGATTTGCTTTTATTCCGCAAACATCAAAAATGCAGGTGTTGTAGAAGTGAGCAGAAAAGAGTTGGAAAATCAGAAGAAGTACGGATGGGCAAACTATCCTTTAGGAATCGTATGGGCTTTTGCTGAAAGAGGCAAACTCATTGATTCCGGATTTGAAATGGCAATTTGGGGAAATATTCCCAATGGTTCCGGCCTTTCATCATCTGCATCATTGGAAGTTTTAACCGGTGTGGTTCTTTGCGATTTATTTGGATATGACGATCTTTCCATGACGGACTTGGCTTTGATTGGTCAGTATTCTGAGAATAACTTCAACGGCTGCAACTGTGGTATCATGGACCAGTATGCCGTTGCAAACGGAAAGAAAGATATGGCAATGTTCTTGGATACATCTGATTTATCCATGGAATATGCATCTGTTAAGTTGGCGGATGCAAAAATTGTAATTACCAATTCAAAGGTAAAGCATTCCTTGGTAGATTCTGCATACAACGACAGAAGAAGAGAGTGCTCCACAGCTTTGGAAGAACTTCAAAAGGTGGTTAAGATTAACGAACTTGGCGATTTGGATGAGGAGACATTTGAAGCAAATAAAGATGCTATTTCCTCTGAAGTTTGCAGAAAGCGTGCAAAACATGCTGTTTATGAAAATCAGCGTACCATTAAGGCGGTTGAAGCTTTAAAGAACAACGATATTGAAACCTTCGGAAAGCTTATGAATGCTTCTCACGTATCACTTCGTGATGATTATGAAGTATCCTGCCCTGAGGTTGATACCTTGGTTGATCTTGCTTGGGCTCAGCCCGGTGTTATCGGAAGCCGTATTACCGGTGGCGGATTTGGTGGCTGTACCGTTTCTATCGTGAAAAACGATGCTGTAGATAACTTTATTGAAAATGTAGGAAAGGGTTACAAAGAAAAATGCGACATTGAAGCTGAATTCTACGTTGTAGAAATCGGTGATGGAGCGCGTGTCCTTTCAAAATAATAAAAATCTTTCCAAAGAGAAAGCCTCTGTCTGATAGGACAGGGGCTTTTATTGTATCTGTATAGATTTGTAATCTGTTGATATCCAAATATTCTTATTTGGTATATTCCGCAAGAATCATAGCCACTTTACAGATAATGGCATCGTCAAAGTTTCGAAGATCCAATCCTGTAAGCTTTTGAAACTTATCCAAGCGGTAAATCAAAGTGTTTCTGTGGATGTATAATTCTTTTGCCGTGTCGGCAATGTTTAACTGGTTGTTAAATAAAATCTTTATGGTGCTGCGCATTTCATTGTCCAAAGAGGAAAAATCAAAGGAAGGAAGGTTTTCATCTAAGTATTCCTTTGCATCATCTAAGGAAATTCGGTACAAAAGCTTTTCCAGGCCCAAATCATGATAGGAATGGATACGCTTTCCATTTTTAAAGGTAACTCCAAGGTGGAGGGCAACTTCTGCGTGCTTATAGGAAAGGCTTAACTCCCGAAATTCACTGCTCATCTTGTCGTAGGAAACCCGGACTGCCTGCATGGCTTCGGTTCCTAAAGCATCTACAATAGACGCAGCAGCGTTATAAATATCTTCTTCTGACTGGTGGCTTCGGTACTGACGAATAACTACAATGTGATGCTTGTCCATCTCCACAATGATATCGTTTCCTGTCTCCAATGAGGATAAGACGGAAAGAGACATCTCGTCAAAGGGGGCTTTAAAAGCAATCAAAAACAGTACCCGGTTGGCATTCTTTTCCAAATGGAAGCGAAGTCTACCGCCTTCCACTTCCTCATCCGTTAACTGTCCCAAAAGAAATTGTTGGAAATAGAAATCCCGGTCGGTTCCGTTGTTTGCGGAAGATAAGAGTTCTTCCAGCTTGGCATGTACTTCCGGGTTTTCCATGTCTTCTTTTGGAATGGAAAAGGAAATGCCTGTAGTGGCGTTGAGTTTTTGAAGAAGTTCATTTGTATTCATAAGGATTCTCCCTTTACTTTCATATATTCATCTTAATCCATTCAAAGGATTAAGGCAAAGAAAAAATCACCCCCGAAGCAAACCTGCTTCGAGGGCAATCTTTGAAAGAAGAAATCACATAACGTAAGATCCTAGTTTGTGATAGTAACTTCTGTATCTTTGTCAAAGAAGTGAGCTTTTTCCATATCAAGTGCGAACTTAACGGTATCGCCCATCTTTGCTGTAGTACGAGGATCAACTCGAGCTGTAACCTGAGTATCAGCATAATCGAAGTATAAGAATACTTCAGCACCAAGTAATTCATAAACCTTGATGGTTGATTCAATAACAGTGTTAGGAGAAGCATCGATAAACATCTGAGAATCATGGATATCTTCAGGACGAATACCAAGTGTTACTTCTTTTCCAACATATCCTGCATCTGTTAAAGCCTTAGCCTTAGCAACAGGTACATTTAATCTGCTAGCTCCAACAACAGCAACAACGCCGTCGCCTTCTTTTTCAATCTTAGCAGGGAAGAAGTTCATCTGAGGAGAACCGATAAATCCTGCTACGAATAAGTTTCCGGGCTTGTTGTAGAGATTCTGAGGAGAATCAATCTGCTGAACTACACCGTCTTTCATAACTACGATTCTGGTACCAAGGGTCATAGCCTCTGTCTGATCGTGTGTTACGTAGATGATGGTTGCACCCAATCTGTCATGAAGCTTTGAAATCTCAATACGCATCTGAACACGAAGCTTAGCATCCAAGTTGGAAAGAGGCTCATCCATAAGGAATACCTTAGGATTACGAACGATAGCACGTCCCATAGCAACACGCTGTCTCTGTCCACCAGATAAAGCCTTGGGCTTACGGTCTAATAATTTGTCCAAATCAAGCATCTTTGCAGCTTGCTGAACACGTCTGTCAATTTCATCCTTGGGAATTTTACGAATCTTAAGACCAAAAGCCATG
>JAEEGL011658368.1_pt1 | contig 15047 bp, 17 predicted proteins | sample 9134231 | NCBI WGS metagenome assembly JAEEGL01 (sample SAMN16246548, study PRJNA631951) | gut metagenome | biome: gut microbiome; feature: rumen; material: fiber-attached | host: Bos | place: Iran: Karaj | collected 2018-10 | reverse complement strand
GTTGGTAGAGCACCTGACTCTTAATCAGGTTGTCCAGGGTTCGAGACCCTGGCGGTGCACGCCGAGTACTGTTTTCGTGGGTATATCCCATGGGGATGGTACTTTTTTTCGCGTTAAAGTGAGCCACGCAATACAAAAGAGATACTAAGATGCCCGTGATGAGCTTGTTCATCTAAGGGTATCTTAGTATCTCTTTTTGTTTATGCGGCGAACGCCGCGTAAACGAGAAATTTGCAAAGCAAATTTCGAGTATTGCGTGGCTCACTTTAACGCGAGTCTGTCGGCATGGCTTACTCTATTTCACGTTTCGAGTGGCGCTGCTCATTGTTTTTCAACCTCGAACGCCGCGTAAACGAGAAATTTGCGAAGAAAATTTCGAGTATTGTGTGGCTCACTTTACCGCGAGTCTGTCGGCATGGCTTACTTTTGCTCTGCAAATTTCAAGTATTGCCCAGCTCATTTCATCAAGTCCCTGCCAGCTTATCTCGCCCTCCACTTCAATTCCTGCTAAGGTCATGCAAAATCGCATTCTCCCGTCCTAGCATGACTTTTTTCTCTTCATAAGTCATGCTCCAAAAAGAAAACCTCTTTGCGCATGACCTTCTATTCATGCTAATTACGAAGATCCCTCTTCAGCATGACTTTTTACAATTTCAAAGTCATGCACAAATCAAATTTCCCAAATCTGCATGACAGCGCCCTAAGCAGACATCATGCAAAATCGCATTTTCCCCTTTCAGCATGACCATGATGCACTTAATAGCGACAAAAACATACCGCAACAAAAAAACATGCCGTAAGTTCCGGCATAACGCCTTTCCTTACAACATGTCTCACCAATCATCCTTTTGCCTTCTCGGGATTTTCTATCATCTCTTTCATGGTTCTCCATCCCAGCACAGCGCATTTAACTCTGGCCGGCATGTGAGCCACATCCTGAAGAGCTGCTGCCTCATCAAGGCTCTCAATGCTCTCCTCATCAGTAACTTCACCCTTTATCATTCCCATAAAGGTTTCGGCAAGTTTAACTGCCTCTTCTGTCTTCTTACCAATGATCTGGTCTACCATCATATCTACAGAAGCCTGTGAAATGGCACATCCCGATCCCTCGTATCCGCCGTCCTCGATGACTCCGTCCTTGATCTTAAGACTCAGTGTAATGTCATCTCCACAGCTGGGATTAACTCCTCTGAGTACAAGATCCGGGTTCTCGATGGCTTTCTTGTGAACCGGATGAAGATTGTGTTCATTAACTATCTCACGATAAAGCTGCTTAAGCTCCATATCCCATGACCTCCCTTACCTTAGACAGTCTTTCAAGGAACTGTTTAACCTCGTCCTCGGTATTGTAGAAATATACGCTGGCTCTTGCTGTAGAGCCTGCTCCGATAAACTGCATAAGGGGCTGAGCGCAGTGATGTCCTGCTCTGATGCATACCTTGTCATCATTAAGCACCGATGCCAGATCATGAGGATGAACTCCGTCCATAGTAAATGTTACGATTCCGCAGTGCTTCTTTGGGTCTTTTGAGCCATATACCTTGATATAAGGCATTTTTGCAAGGCCTTCCATAAGAAGGGTTGTAAGCCTGACTTCCTGTGCCTCTATGGCCTCAAATCCGACGTTCTGAATGTACTTGATGGCCGCCTCAAGTCCCACAGCATCTCCCGCATTAACGGTACCTGCCTCGAACTTGTGAGGAAGCTCTGCATAGGTTGCATCTTCCCTTGTAACATATTCTATCATCTCGCCGCCGCGCAGGAAAGGCTGCATGTTATCAAGAAGCTCTCTCCTTCCGTAGAGCGCTCCAATTCCCATGGGTGCCAGCATTTTGTGACCGGAAAGAGCAAAGAAGTCGCATCCGAGCTCCTTTACATCAACAGCCATATGAGGCGCTGACTGTGCTCCGTCCACAACTACAACGGCTCCCTTGGAATGTGCATACTCCGCAATCTCTTTTACCGGATTGGTAACACCGAACACGTTGGAAACATGTCCAATGGCCACAATCCTGGTCTTATCCGTAATCTTGGAGGTATATTCCTCCCTGGTGATAACGCCCTCCTCTGTAGGCTCCATATAAACAAGCTTTGCACCGTTCTTTTTGGCAACCATCTGCCAAGGAAGCATGTTGCTGTGGTGCTCCATAACGGTAATTACGATCTCGTCACCCTCATGGACATTCTCAAGTCCGTAGCTGTAAGCTACAAGGTTCAAAGACTCTGTGGTATTCCTTGTAAAGATGATCTCCTCTGCATGATCTGCTCCGATAAAATCTGCAACAGTCTTTCTGGCATTCTCATACGCATCTGTTGCAGCCATACTCCAGTCATAGAGTCCTCTTAAGGGATTGGCATTGGCTGTGTTGTAGAAATCAGATACTGCCTCAAGTACCTGCCTTGGGCGCTGTGATGTGGCAGCATTGTCAAAGTATATGTACTCGCCGGACTTTAATATCTCAAAGTCCTTACGAAAATCGCTTGGTGAACTCATGGTTTTCCTCTCATACTACGTTCTGAATATAATAAAGTGTCTTCTGCATGATCTCGGGGTCCGGGATAAGCTTTGCCACACTGTCCAGCCTTGCCTTGATCATGATCCTCTTGGCCTCTTCTTCATCAATACCACGGGTCTGCATGTAGAAGAGAATATCCTCGCCAAGTTCACCAATGGTTGCTCCGTGCCTTCCTTCAACATCCTCTTCCTGACAAAGGATCACGGGCATTGTCTTATTTACAACATCCTCGCTGAGAAGCAGGGCATCTTCCTGTTCATCACCAACAGAACCGGCGCTTCCCTTCTTGAAATCAATGGTTCCTCTGAAGGCTTTTTTAGCCGAGTCCATAAGAACTCCTTTAAACTGCATTGAGGCTTCCGTCTTCTTGCCCCTGTGATCAGCCACATAGTTGATATCAAGGTCGTGATCGCCTCTTACCAGATAACCCATATTGCTTGTAAATACTGTACTCTTCTCAGCCAGATTCACATATGCACTTGAAAAGACTCTGCATCCTCCAAGCTCAAGAGTTACAAGATCGATCTTGCCATCCTTCAGACATGCTCCGCCTATATCATCAAAATGAACAAAGCCATCACCGAGGATCTGGGATTTAATAAGGTTTATCCTGGCTCCTTCCTCAGCAAGAAGTCTTGTGCTTACGCCCTGAAAGCCCTTTGCATCCTTATCTGATGTGTAGGCAATTATTACTGTTACTTCAGAATCCTTACGTGCATGGATGACCTGTCCCGAAAGAGATGCATCACCATCTTTCATATCATAGTTTAAGATGATGGGCTTATCCGCCTTAACTCCCTCTTCTACAGTATAGATGTCAACTGTAGCTCCCATGCTGATCATGAGGCCGTCTACATCTGCTCCCATTCCTGTCCTTAAGGCCTGATCCTTATCTCTTGCGGAAGTATCTCCGTTTGGATCAACGTGACCGTCAATAGGAGCGAGGATCCTGTCATTGTTTTTTCTGAATATCTCTCCCGCTTCAGCAAAAGGAACAGCCTTCTGCACAGTAACGCCTGCCGGAAGCTCTTTTGCCAAAGGAGACTTATTGTCTGATATATTAAAATCGTTTATCTGAAGGGTGCTGTCATTTACATGCAGGAAATTGTATGTAAGAACCGGCAGCACATTGACCTTCATGTTTAAATCATTACTCATCTGCTCTTCCCCTTATCAGCCGTTTCCGCTCATCTCGAGCTTGATCAGATTGTTCATCTCTACCGCATACTCAAGAGGCAGCTCTTTCGATACGGGATTTGCAAAGCCGCTTACGATCATGGCCTTGGCGTCCTCTTCGCTTATTCCTCTGCTCATCAGATAGAAGATGGCTTCATCACTGATCCTTCCAATTTTGGCTTCGTGTCCTACATCCGCGTCATTGGTACGAATATCCATTCCGGGGATAGTGTCGGCTCTTGAAATTGAATCCAGCATAAGAGAATCACAGGAAACAGAAGCCTTGGCTTTTTTGGCTGTTTTCTGGATGATAACACTGCTTCTGTAGGTTCCTACTCCGCCATCCTTGGAAATAGACTTTGTATTTATAACCGAGCTTGTGTGCTTACCCTGATGCACAACCTTGGCTCCGGTATCAAGGTTCTGGCCCTTGCCGGCAAAGGTGATCCCCGTGAACTCCATCTTGGAATTATCACCCTTAAGGATTGTCATAGGATACAGATATGATGTGTGGGAGCCAAAAGAGCCTGAAACCCACTCCATGATACCGTTCTCCTCAACGATCGCTCTCTTGGTGTTGAGGTTGTACATGTTCTTGGACCAGTTCTCGATGGTTGAGTATCTGAGTCTTGCGTTTTTGCCTACATAGAGCTCAACACAGCCAGCATGGAGATTGGCCACGTTATATTTGGGCGCTGAACAGCCTTCTATGAAGTGAAGATCTGCGCCTTCGTCAACAATGATAAGTGTGTGCTCAAACTGACCTGCTCCTGCAGCGTTAAGTCTGAAGTATGACTGCAGAGGGATGTCTACCTTAACTCCCTTTGGAACATAGACAAAAGAGCCGCCGGACCAGACCGCACCGTGAAGAGCCGCAAACTTGTGATCAGTTGGCGGAACAAGCTTCATGAAGTGTGTCTTTATCATGTCAGCATACTCGCCTCTAAGGGCACTCTCAAGGTCAGTATAGATTACGCCCTGGGCTGCAACCTCGTCCTTGACGTTGTGGTAAACCAGCTCTGAATCGTACTGGGCACCAACGCCTGCCAGGGACTCTCTCTCAGCCTGAGGAATTCCAAGTCTCTCAAAGGTATTCTTGATGTCCTCCGGAACGTCTTCCCACTTGCCCTTCATGTCGGACTTGTGTCTTACATAGGAAGAGATCTTATCCATGTCGAGGCCTTCAATACTTGGCCCCCAGTCAGGAACATCAATATCGTTGTAGAGTTTAAGGCACTTTAATCTGAAATCCCGCATCCACTCAGGGTCATTCTTTTCCTCAGAAACCTTAAGTACTGTCTCCTCGGTAAGACCCTCTGCCATACGGTAGAAGTCTTTTTCATTCTCTACATCTTTAAAGTCGTATAGGCTGCGGTCGATATCGGCCACAACCTGCTTATTTGTTTCGCTCATTTATTTCAGTCCTCTTTTACAAATCTCTCGAATCCGTTGGCATTGATCTCATCTACAAGAGTTCCGTCACCGGTATGAACAATGCCTCCCTTTACAAGGACATGTGTGTAATCAACGTGAAGTGATTCTAAGATCTTGGTGCTGTGGGTGATGATAAGGAGTGCTCCGTCCTTTTTCTTCTGGTACTCCTCAATACCCTTGGATCCTGTGCGGACAGCGTCATCGTCTAGACCCGAGTCTGTCTCGTCAAGGTTTGCAAACTTGGGGTTGAGCATACGAAGCTGAAGGATCTCAGCCTTCTTTTTCTCACCGCCGGAAAATCCTACGTTTAAGTCTCTGTCTGCATAGGAGCTGTCCATGGAAAGAAGCTCCATTGCTGCCTTTAATGACTTCTGGAAAGCCATCAGCTTAACCGGTGCTCCACTCTGGGCATGGTAAGCATTTCTTATAAAGCTGCCAAGGGAGATTCCTGGAACCTCATATGGGTTCTGGAAGGATAAAAACATTCCGGCCTTAGCTCTTTTATCTGCTGAAATATCAGTGATATCCTGTCCATCAAACATGATATTGCCACCGGTCACGCAGTAATGAGGATTCCCCATGAGGGTAAAGCCAAGGGTTGACTTACCGGCTCCGTTAGGTCCCATAAGTACATGGGTTTCTCCGGGCTTGATATCAAGATTAATATTATGAAGAATCGGAAGTTCGTTGTCGATTGAAACCGACAGATCTTTTACCTGTAATAATGCGTTATCAGACATTGCATTTAATTCCTTTCATTATTTCCTACTAACTTGGTAGGAAAAATCATAACACTGCAGGGGAGGGTTGTCAAACCCTATGGCATTCAGATTAGGTGCATCTTCATCACTTCCTCTATCACTAGGATTAACATTAGAAGGTTCCGGTATTGGATCACCTGCATAAATTCCTGCTCTGTTACATTGGTCATCCCTATGTCTAGATGTTTCACCCATCCGTTGTAACCTGAAGAATCCGTGCACTATGTCTGTCGCATTACTTGTTCCACTGCGAAGTCTTGCAGACCAATCCATGACTCCCACAGTATCAGGCTCTCTGTTTAGAACAACTATGTACATTCTGGTAACAAAGTCTTCTACTCCGCTATCAGCTTTGACCGTCAGCCTTGAGGCTTCTAGTAACGCGGATATGATTGCTATAGCTTTGTAATATTTACTTGCCACAAATAAAAGAACTGTAAAAGTGCAATGATAAACACTTTTACAGTTCTTTTATTAGGTACTTTCTTTATCAATATTGTCTAATGCGTATTCACAGGCTTGAATCACAAAACCCGTAAAAGAAACTTGTCCATCTGTTTTTGCAATGACATCTTCTATTCGATCAACGAGTACAACAGGAAACCTGATAGACTTATTTTCTGTATCAACTTTGTCGTGTTTTAATTGAAATGACATAGAGCACCTCCGTAAAACAATCGTAACATTGTTGAAAAAAGAATTCTGCACTATATTTGTGCTACAAATGCATTACAGCTGTGCTATAATATCATTGCTCTTACGTATAATTGGATTGGTGCAATGATGATTAAAAAAGACAAGCTCGTGCATATAATAATTTCGAAAATATGTCCTTATCTAATAATCTTTCTGGTAGGAGGGATGTCAGGGCTCGCATTGCTGCTTTTGGTTTATTTACTTCCTGTTTATCAAATGAAGAATAATTTGCAAAAGGATTTGTACATTATCGAAGAGGAGGGGGACTATTACAATCTTGTTGAGGGTGTTAAATGCACACAACTTGATAATTTTACTGATACTGTCATGCTGTCACTAGCAGTGTACGATGGAGAGGAGAATGTGTTTATACAAGCTATTTCCGGCAATCACTACGATGAAGAAGATTTGCCTGATATCAGCGAACTTTATGAATACCTTAATAAAGGTAAAAAAGGCGGGATCACTAGTTATGCTTGGTACTGGCATGGATATCTTGTTGTATTAAAGTTGCTGCTTCTGATTACAGGAGTCAGGGGAGTAAGAAACATAAGTAGAATTGCTACTGTTTTATCAATAGCGATAATTATTTTTATCCTTTCAAAAAGTGAAAATAGGAATTTTGTATTACCATATATCATGGCGATTTTAGTGATCAATCCTTTTGTGGTGTCAATGAGTATTCAGTACGGTACATCATGGTATGTGATGCAGATATTTCTTTTATATCTGATCAAAAAAAGGAAAGCTGGATGGCATAGACAGGTTACACTTGCTTTTTTTGCAGCGGGAATTACAGTGTGTTATTTTGATCTTTTGACTTATCCGCTTGTAGTATATGGTATACCTGCGACTTATATGGCATATAACAATAGAGAGAACTCCGATATTAAGGCGACAATAAAAGAAATAATGCGAACAGGAATTGCCTTTGTGTCAGGATATATCCTTATGCTCATGACTAAAATAATTCTGATTTTTACATTTTTAGAATCATCACTTGTGACTGATGCGATAAGCCACATATTTATGAGATTATCTGGAGAGGGATTGAATCAGGATATCAAAAGAGTTGACGCTATAACTAGAAATCTCTCGGTGCTAAATAATCCATATTATTATCTGGTCGTATTTTGGGCAGTGGTAGCTTTAGCAGCTTTTATTGTTTCAGCGAACATGAAAGAAAAGAAGAAAACAGTTTCTATTAGGCCTATTGTACCATTTGTGATAGTTGCGTGCTTGCCTTTTGCGTGGTATTTTGTGCTTGCGAATCATTCTCATATTCATTATTTTTTTACCTATAGAATTCTGGCTGTTACGTTCTGTGCGCTTGGGGCGGGAATTATGAGTGTTGCGGACAATTAATTAGTTATAAGAAAAATTCAGAAAAATTAATAATTTTCGTAGGTAAATCTTAAGAATTTAGTGTTACCATATTCCTTGTGCTCTTTCAGAGCGCCCAGCCACATTCCGTGGCATGGTTCAGCATTCGCTGAAATTATCACCAATTAAGAAAGGAAATTTATGAGTAACACAAACCCAATCATCAACATGAACCACATTACTGAGGCGCAGGCCAAAAAGAGCATATCAGAAATGAATCTGATAAACGGCTTCCTCTTTGACAGCGCTCTCGAACACGAGGATGAAGCAAAGATCATCGTCGGGAACATACTGAAAGCTGTCTTCTTTAGGAAATTCAACGTCGAATCGGTCACCTCTCAGAAACCACTACAATCCATTGACACTAATTATCATGGCATAAGACTGGATGTACACATAACCGAAGCAACAGATGGCATGACTCCAGTTGCAACAGTGTATGACATGGAAATGGAGGATCGCGCAGCAGACAAAAAATCCCTTCCAAGGCGTCTTAGATTCTACACCGCTCTTCATGATTCAAAAGCTCTTGATTCAGGTAACGATTACGACAAGCTTCCAGACTTCATCTCCATTGTTATCCTGTCTTATGATCCGTTTGATGCTGGAGACATGTACTATGAAGCAAAAACCACCCTGATCACACATCCGAATACGGACTATGAAAATGGTGTCAGAAGTATATTCCTATACTGCAACGGCAAACCAAATTTTGACTCCCCTAACAGCCGCATCAGTTGGTCCCCGGAGCATAGTAAAAACCTCCAGGAGATGCTAAAATATATAGTGTCAGGGGAAAAGCCTGTATCTACTAATACTGATATTGAAGAAATCGACACCATAGTTACCAAGGTCAAAGACCGAAAGGAGGTAACCATCGCGTATATGAGACAGTGGGATCGTGAACTATCTATTAGGCGTGAGACAAGGGAAGAAACTCGTATAGAAACCCGTAAAGAAACAAAACAAGAAGATGCCCTAGAGGCAATCCGTTTTGACCAGAAAAAAGATATCCCAATTGAAATAACCCGTGAACGCCTTCAAGAGAGCTTTGGCTACGACGATGACACCATTAATGAACTCATTGCTCAGGTTGCCACCGAGTCTGTAGTCAGCCAGCAAGCAACGTAAAATTGGATTAGATACTTTGTGTCAAATACAAAAAACAGGAATAGTCAGCTTGAAACAACTGATTATTCCTGATTATTCCCGTTTTTTCTGCCTGTAGTAACATTTTTCCGGCGCCGGCAAAATATGTTTCTTTACTCAATTCATGCCCGAGATGGTAATGGGCTAGCATCGTTTCTATCGGAATCCTTGAAACTTTAGTCTTGCCTGCGCAGCGCGCTACCCTGAGTCACCATTACAACTGACTAACATCTATTCCATAGGTTTCACATATGTATCCTAAGTAATCAAATTCTACAGGAACGTTTTCCCCCCAGAGCACCTCCCAATCCGGCATCACTGCGCGGAAATTTCTACCATTTGCAATGCCCACACAGGAATCACGTGATAGGTTGTTTTCTTCACAGCAGGCAACTATCGGAAGATAGCCCTGTTGCTTCGGGCAGGCATAGGCAAGAGTAAGATCCACCTTCTCACTCATCCACAGAAGGATATTGAAGTAAGACCAAACCGGATAAGGCTCTGCAACATCAGTCCGGAGTGTGAGAACAAAATATGTCCATGGTGTACCATCTACTTTATACATTTCTGCTAAGAATGGTGTTTCATTAGAGCAAATCTTGTCATATTCATCCATTTGCGCCCGAATCTCATTGGCTTCTCCACCCTTCAGAAGAAGATATATCCGATAATTAGCTATGTCCGGAAACAAGCCAAAAGGATTCTGTCCGTTATTATCATTAAAACCATCTAATATGCCCATGCTTTACCTCCTCGTTATAGTTCCAATGCCATAAGTTAGTGCCTCAAGGTACCTCTTATATAAATTTTACAATAAAAAAGCACATGCCGTTAAACCTAATGCTCTAACGGGATTTACAGAAGATCAGCTCTCGTGAACTCCTCATTAGAAAATTTAGCCCTTGACAGACAATATAAACCCTTGTAAAATAACAAATTGTCAGCACCTTGCGGGTGTAGTTCAATGGTAGAACACCAGCCTTCCAAGCTGGATACGTGGGTTCGATTCCCATCACCCGCTTGAATGATTTCAATTTGGGATATTGCATCCCATATTTTTTTGCACATTTTCCAAATGCAAATGATTAGCACTTGCATTTACCGCCGCAACCAGAAAGGAGCAACCCACCATGGACCTTATAATAGACATCGTCCTTGACGCCGTCATCGACTCCGTCAAGATCCTACCATTTCTCTACATAACATACCTGGTGATGGAGTACTTAGAGCACCGCACCGCCGAATATACCGAAGCAGTCGTTCAGAAAACCGAGCATTTCGGCCCACTCCTTGGCGGAATTTTCGGAATAGTCCCACAGTGTGGATTTTCAGCTGCAGCTTCCAATCTGTATGCAGGCCGTGTCATCACACTCGGAACGCTGATAGCCATCTACCTGTCCACCTCTGATGAGATGATCCCTCTTCTTATTTCAGAGCACTTTCCAGTTGGCACAATGGTAAAGATCCTGGCTCTCAAGGCAGTTATCGGTGTCATAGCCGGATTTATCATCGATATAGTTGTTCACGCACACCACAAGGCCAAGGGAAAAAGAGCTGACGATCCGGTCAGGATCAGCGAGCTGTGCGAAAAAGAGCACTGCCACTGCGACGATGATGACGACGAGCACCAGGGGCTTTTTGGAATTGCAAGATCAGCATTCGTGCACACCCTGCACATTTTCCTTTTTGTACTGGCCCTTACACTGATACTTAACATAATCATCACCGTTATCGGTGAGGACCGCCTCTCAATGCTCCTAAAATCAAGCCCTGTAGTAAGCCATATCCTTGCAGGTCTTATCGGACTTATCCCTAACTGTGCTCCTTCAGTAATCATCACACAGCTATACCTCGAGCAGATGATCACTCTTGGAACCATGATGTCAGGCCTTCTTGTAGGCGCAGGAATCGGACTTCTTGTTCTGTTCCGCGTTAATCCTGAGCGCAAGGCCAACATCAACATCGCAGTTCTGCTTTTTGCTATAGGAACGGTAACAGGTCTTTTGATCGACCTTCTTGGAATCAGCATCTGATAGCATATGAGGGAAAAGAAATGAGTAACAAGATCCACGCTCCATCCTTTGATGAAGTAATAGAAAGAAACTGGCCCCAGGGCATTAAGAAGACCCGGCAGAGAATTGATGTTTACAGGATACTCTATGAGGCAAAAGAGCCTCTTTCCGCCGCAGACATATTCCAGAAATTAAATCAGGAAAAGCCAAAAGAGATGTATGCTTTCTCCACTGTATACAGGAATCTCCTTGCTTTCGAAAAAGCAGGCATTGTTGTTAAGACGGTTCTCTCAACTGAGGACAACGCCCTTTACGAGCTGAAACAGGAAACCCACAGGCACTATGCTGTGTGCCTTGTATGTCACACCAAGATCCCCATCAGTTCCTGTCCCCTTCACGAGATCTCCCATGACCTGGCTCACTCCATTCCGGATTTTGAGGTCACAGGTCATCAGCTTGAAATATACGGATACTGCAGTAAATGCAAAAAGTCCCAGACGCCTTAAGCGCCCGGGACTTTATTTTTCATATTATTTAGTTGCTTGAACTTTCAGCCGCGGCTTCTGTCGTTTCTCCAGATGCGCCTTCAGCAGCTTCTTCGCCCTCTGCCGGCTCCTCTTCCACCTCAGGAATGTAGCTTCCAAGAACCGCTTCACCTGTTCCGGCCTTGGAGTCGTAATTTAAAACTATCGATGCTCCCTCAAGCTCATAGCCCTTAAGGCTCTCGCAGGACAGGGTATATTCCGTGCCGGCGTCATCGGTTATGACAAATTCCCACTCGGAGCTGTCGGAATAGATATCAAGGGCTGCTCCCATAAGAGTGTATCCTGCCTGAAGTGCCACTTCATCGCCGATAAAACTGTCGCTGTAAGTATCTGCAGAAATATCGTGGAGCACTATCTTTGAGAGGTTCATTCCGGTCTTGTTGATAAAGTAGATATCAAGACCTGTGTGCTTGGCCTTCTCTTCCTTTATCTTGCTCTCGTTTGTAAGAACCTGTGACAGCTCTTTTTCCACTTTCTGATAGCTTTCCGTTATCTCATTGATACTCGGAAGCGTATCGTCAATCTGCTGGTCGTTAAGCTTGTTAAACTCGATAAGTTCAGCCTCTTCTGCCTTCTTGGCAAGGCTGTCCAGCTCGCCTCTCTTGGATGTATCTGAAACATCCAGATAAATATCCTCTGCTGCAGTCTTTGCTTCATTCATAAGGCTTATGGCAAGGTCTGCCTCAGCAAGCTTTTCTTCTGAAGCACCGCACCCTCCAAGTATCAGCGCCAAAAGAACTGCCGGCGCAACATATCTTAATTTAAGTGATCTCATTTTTTCTCCCCGCGAAATTTCTTATGCCATGGACTAATTATACGGATTATTGCTGTAATAGTCCAGAAGTAGCGCAACGACATGGGTATAGCTCACCTTCCCTGAGGATACTCCGTTCACTTTAAGGTTAGTATCAACGAAGGTGTCTGCTGCCTTTTTGACGGTTTCGGTCTTTAGTATCGCATTGTCCTCAACTCTTTTCCAGGCTTCATCGGTAAGGAACTGGTCGTCGTACCTTACCTTGTCGGAGATGGCCACGTGGGATTTGTACTCCTCTTTGGATACGGCCTTGTAGTAGTCGTTGTTGACGTAGTTCAAAACTCCCAGGTACCCACTGTACTCAAAGATCAGATCGCCGGACTTAATGCAGGATAAAAATCCAAGAAAGTTTGCCTCGTCCTCACAGATATAGCCGTGGGTATGGGCCAGTTCATGACACATGGTAAAAGGCTTGTTCATGATGTACATCTCGTCGTTGTAATTGGCTTCCATGGAAAATGGAAAATAATAGCCCTGCATATACTGCTGGCTCATAAATCCGGAAAAGGTCAGTGCCTTGGGCGTCACATAGAATCCTCCAAGCCTCTTGTAGTCACCCGATAGCCCAGCTATAGCAGCCTTTGCCGTCTGGGTCATATCCCCGTCATAGATCACATTTCCTGCTTCATCCCTTGGAACCACCTCCGAGAGCTCATTGCATTTATTTACGATATAGTCCCGAAGCTCCGCCAGGTCATTAAGATAATACTCATCCTGCGTTGCCCCTGAAACCTCAAATGGCGTGCAGTGATAAAGCACAAAGCAGTTTAGCGACATGATTGTAAGCACAACACTCATAAGAACACCCATAAATCTCTGGAACGCCTTCATGGGAGCGGTCCTTATGAAAAGAGATATCACCAGAATAATGAGGAGGATCGGTAAAAGAATAAGCAGCCTCTCGCCCACTGAAACGCTAAAAACACTGGTAAGTCTTCCGTAAGGCGCCGTGATCACCGGGAAGATATTATCAGTGTAATAATCAGAAAAAGACCTGCTCATCCACGCAGCCACATTAAATATCACGCTGCCAGTGAGCAGGACACATATGATAAAAATTCTTAAATTGAACTTTTTCATGTTTTTTAAAGCATATTGTTAATGGCGTTATCCATTGCGCTGTTGACCTTAGCTGTCATATCATCGGAAAGCTTGATATTGAGCATGTCAATTACTCTGTTGTCAATAGAATAGCCAAGTCGGCTGGCATGGTCTCTTAAATCGTCTTTGTGCATAGCATCGTAGCTCTGGCGCATGTTTTCGCCCAGCATCCTGGATGCAACCATGGAGTCATAAGCCTGCGCAAACTCAGCCCCGAATTTCTTCTTGGCCTCGTCGTCAAGCCCCGCCATGTCTGCTACTTTGCTGACAGTGTTCTGATTAAGATATGTATTTGTTATGCTGTTTGCTGCTGCCAAAAAACCAAAATCCATAACAAAATCCTTTCCTCAACCAACTTCGATAGATATATCGGCTAAGGAAAAAAATATCTTAACCCCTGTTTTCAAATCAGATCAAATTTTTCCATGGCACGCCATATGCCATCCTCCTCAAGATTAGATGTTACGTAGTCTGAGAGCTCTTTTATCTCATCGGCAGATCTTCCCATTGCCACAGAAATTCCTGCCGTCTGGAGCATTTCCTTGTCATTGATGCTGTCTCCAAAAGCTATTGTTTCGGACACATCGCCTCCAAGGAGCTTACAGACCTCTAATATACCGGTTCCCTTGTTAAAGCCCCTGGGAACCATCTCCACGATTGTGTCGGTGTGGAGCATGTAATCGTAAATATCTGAGAGTTCCTCAAAGCACTGATCTCTGGTTGGGGAATCGCAGATGCAGGAGAGCTTGTTCATCTCCCACTCGCCCCAGTTACCTGAGATGCTAAGAAGTTTTTCTCCCATCTCTCTCATGACCTTTTCACCAAACATGTCTCCTGCAAAATCCTCAGGATCCATATAAAGATAATTTGGTCCCTCTAAAATAGCCTTAAAACCGTGAGCTCTTACCGCATTCATGGTTCTGATGCTCTCATCTTTTGTGATCAGGCGGTTAAACAAAACTTTTTCTTCGTACTCGATCATGCATCCGCAGGATGAGACAATACCATCAAAGCCAATGCCCAAAAGCTCTTTATTCTGAACAAACGCCCTGGCCCTTCCTGTATTAATAAAGCACTTGTGACCCTTCTTCTGAGCCCTCTTAATTGCCTGTTTTGCACTCTCAGGTATGTAGTTTTTGTAGTCCCAGAGAGTTCCATCAATATCAAAAAATAAAATCATTACCGTTTCTTCCCGATTTCTTAATAAAGTCAGTGTCTTATTTAATAAAGAACAATTCATCCCCTTCCGATATATATATCAGAAAGGAGGAAGGTAAGCAAATGAATTTTCTTCCAAAAAGATAAGGTACCGTCACTGCGGCAGGATGAATATAAGGTAAAGAGTATAATAAATTATAGTTAAGCCTTGTTTTAAGCGGTGTGTGGATTGATTATATATAATCAAATATTATAATCAAACTATAAGAGTGTGTGAAAGTTTTTCTGTAAATGAGATATCC
>JAEEGL010978670.1_pt1 | contig 15047 bp, 10 predicted proteins | sample 9134231 | NCBI WGS metagenome assembly JAEEGL01 (sample SAMN16246548, study PRJNA631951) | gut metagenome | biome: gut microbiome; feature: rumen; material: fiber-attached | host: Bos | place: Iran: Karaj | collected 2018-10 | reverse complement strand
GAAATTCGGCAGGATATGGCCCTGCAGGTGGTTCACCATCACCATCGGGATGTCCAGCGACAGGGACAGTGCCTTCGCGAAGGAAGTGCCCACCAGCAACGAGCCCAACAGGCCAGGGCCACGGGTAAAGGCGATGGCCGTCAAGTCCTCCGGCTTCATGCCGGCCTTCCGCAGGGCCTCGGACACCACCGGGACGATGTTCTGCTCATGCGCCCGAGATGCCAGTTCCGGCACCACGCCGCCGAAGTCCTTGTGGACCTGCTGCGAGGCGATGACGTTGGACAGCAGCACGCCGTCGCGGAGGACGGCTGCCGAGGTGTCGTCGCAGGAAGATTCGATGCCCAGGATGATGTCTGCCATAGGGTTTGTTTACAAGTGCAAAGATACGAAGTTTTTTTGTATCTTTGTAGATTGATGAAAAAGGGTCTTCGCATAACGATCTGGGTCTTGGCGCTTCTCCTGCTGCTCCTGCTGCTGGGTCTTGTCGCCATCCAGTCCCCGCGTGTGCAGACGGCCCTCGCGAAAAAGGCCGTCGCCGCCTTTTCCGACAAGATTGACGGGGACATCCACATCGGCAGCGTCGCCGTGAAGCCCTTCGACGCCGTGGTCCTGCAGGACGTGGTCGTCACCGACCGGAAACCCTATTCCGACGGACGGGTCACCCCGCAGGACACCCTGCTTTCCGTCGGCAGTCTTTCCGCCCGGTTCTCCCTCAAGGGACTCCTGCACAAGGAGCGCGTGTCCGTCAGCCGGCTCCGGATGGACGGAGGATCGTTCTATCTGGTCATCGAACCCGGCGAAAAGAAGCCTACGACCAACCTCCAGCGGGTATTCAGACTTGCCGATCCCGACCCCGACAAGCCCCAGGAAGACTTCGGAGACATCCTGGAAGCCTCCCGGGTGGACATCCGGGACTTCACTTTCCGGATGGTCAACGCAGTGGGCGCCGCGCGGCACGAGGCGGAAGGACTACAGCCCGTCCCGGACAACGTCATTGACTGGAACGACCTGGAAATCAAGGCTGACATCCAGGCCAGCGACCTCCTGGTCAAGGACGGGGTCATCAGCGGCGAGGCGGACCACATCCGAATCGTGGACAAGACCGGATGGAACGTGAAGAACGTCAGCGGCAAGGTGAAGGTAGGCCACGAGAAGGTGCTCCTGGACGACGTTCACATCCAGGATGACGATTCCAACATCCATTTGCGGTATTTCCGGATGCTGGGCAATCTTGACGATGATTACGAAGATTTCCTGAACCGGGTGAAGATTGAGGGAGAATTCATCTCCCCCACGGTGTTCTCCATGCAGACGGTCAAGCATTTCGCCCCGCATCTGGAGGAGTTCACCTTCAAGACGGATCTCGCCGGAAAGGTTTCCGGATACGTGTCCGACTTTGATGTCAGGGGGCTCCATTTCCGCGAGCACGCGAGCGGTGTGAGCGGCCGTGTGGACGGGCACATGAGCGGCCTGCCGGACATCGAGACCACCCAGATGGACTACAAGGTCAAGGACTTCAACTTTACGATGGACGGGCTGGCGACCTTCATCCACGAATGGTCTCCCGCTACGCAGCTCGACTTCAAGAAACTGGCCCGGGGAACGGATTTCAACCTGAACGCCACCGCAAAGGGGACGCTGAACCGCCTTGCCGTGAACGGCGGGCTCACGTCCAATGCCGGCGCCGCTGACGTGAACCTGACCCTGAGGAACCTCGTGGACCAGAAGCGGGATATCGCTATCGGCGGCAATGTGAAGACGCACAGCCTGGACGTCGGCCGCATCGCCGGCATCCAGGAGGTGGGTCCGGTGACCCTGGAGACCGGCCTGGACGCCATCCTGGGCAAGGGCAATCCCCAGGTCCGCCTGGATTCGCTCCATATTGCCAGCCTGACCGCACTGGGATACGACTATACCGGCATCGACGCCATGGGCACCTATTCGGACCAAGCGTTCGACGGGCGCATCATCTGCGACGACCCGAACCTCAACTTCCTGCTGCAGGGCAAGTTCGACCTCAATCCCAAGCGGCGAAACGCCGCCTATCAGTTCTACGCCAACGTCGGTTACGCCGACCTCAATGCCCTGAACCTGGACAAGCGGGGACCTTCCAAGGTTTCCTTCCAGGCCGATGCCAACTTCATCCGCACGCAGGACCATGACCTCCTGGGTGAGGTGAATCTCCGGGACGTCGTCCTGGAGAACGCGAACGGAAGGCATGTCGTGGGAGACGTCGCCGCCAGCGCCCACGCCAACGACGACATCCACCGCATCCGCTTCGAATCCGGCTTCGCCAATGGTTCCTTCGTCGGCAACAAGTCTCCCATCGCGATGATATCCGACCTCAAGGAACTGCTCATCCGTGAGGAACTGCCCGCCCTTCTGTCCAAGGAGGGCAAGCCGTGGGACGGCACCCCTTACGAGATCCACTTCAAGTTCCAGGATGCGCAGGAAGTCCTGAACTTCATCAGGCCGGGACTCTATGTAGAGAAGAACACCGCCCTGAACCTGAAGGTCGATGCCGACGGTCAGGTGCGGGGTGATATCACTTCAGGCCGCGTCGCCATCGGTGCGAACTATCTGAAGGACTTCAAGTTGGACTTTGACAACAAGGGAATGGCGCTGCACGCCGGACTGTCCGGGTCGGCCATCAAGCTGGGCGGCATCGAACTCCGGGACAACGACCTTGAACTGACGGCCGACGATAACCGCTTCAAACTGGGTTACCGGTTCGACAACGAGACCGATCCAGCGAACCGCGCGGAAGTAAAGGTCGAGGGCGTCATTGACCGGGATTACGACGGACTGATGGCCATCGCGAAAGCCCAGCCCTCCAGCATCTTCTATAACGGGAACGAGTGGAACCTCGAGTCCCGCAACATCACTTTCCGCGGCGGCGACCTGGACATTGACCGGCTCCGGCTGTTCAGCAATGACCAGAACGTAGTTGTGGACGGGCGCATTTCCCCGAAGCGGAGCGACACGCTCTCCGTCCGAATGGACCGGTTTGACATCTCCTTGCTGAATTCCTTCCTGATGGACGGGAAACTGGACCTGCGGGGCGAAGCGACGGGCAGCGCCAGCATCATTTCCCCGTTCCAGCCGACGCCCGCCCTTCTCGCCGGCATCACCTGCGGGTCCACCAGCATCGGCGGGCGGCCACTGGGTGACCTGCAGCTCGCGAGTGAGTGGAACGAGGAGAACCAGCGGTTTGATTTCCGCGTCCGGAACCTGCTGAACGGCGGCCGGAACATCGACCTGGACGGTTTCCTGCGGCCCAAGGACAAGAGTATCCGGGCGGAGGCGGTCCTCAGCCGCTTCGACCTGGGCTATGCCGCACCGTTCCTGGACGGCATCTTCAACCAGTTCGGCGGTGGTCTGGACGGGGTCGTACGCGTGGGCGGAACCCTGGACAAGCTGAAGATATCCAGTGAGAACCTCGACCTCGTAAACGGTTTGCTGGGCATCGACTTCACCCAGGTGGTCTACCGGGTCGCCGGACCGATTTCCGTAGATACGGAAGGGCTTCATTTCAAGAACGTTTCTGTTTTGGACGGCTCTGACGGGAAGGGCAGCGTGAACGGCAGCCTGCTGTTCGGCGGCTTCAAGAACTTCCGGATGGACACGCACGTCCAGTTCGACCGGATGAAGGTCCTCGCGATTTCCGCCGACCGGAACAGCCCCATCTTCGGCGATGTGTATGGATCCGGCAAGGTGGACATCACCGGCCCGTTCGACGCAATCCGCCTGAACGTGGACGCCCGGACGGTCAAGGACGGCGACCTGCACATCCCGCTGAAGGGTTCCAATTCGAAGGTTGTCGGTGACCTGCTGGTGTTCAAGGATGCTTACGAGGAAGTGGAGGAGGATCCTTACGAGAAGATGATGAGTTCCGGCGTCGTCCGGCAGAAAGGAAAAGGCGACCTGGACATCCGGGTGAAGGTGCGGGCGACCCCGGCAGTGACGGCCCATATCGACATCGGAGAAGGGAACACCCTGGAGGGACTTGGAAACGGCAATATCGATATCCGGGTGCGCGAGAGGGACAACCTCTTCACCATCAACGGCGATTATACCCTGAACCAGGGCAATTTCCATGTGTCGGCCCTGGAAATCGTGAACCGGGACTTCACCATCCGGGACGGCAGTTCCATCCGGTTCAACGGCGACGTCATGGACTCCGACCTCAACGTGACGGGCGTCTATTCCACGAAGGCATCGCTGTCCACCCTCCTGAGTTCCGCATCCACGGCCTCCGAAAGCGGCAGCCTGGCCCGCCGCCAGGTGGACTGCATCATCACCATCACGGACAAGCTCCGGAACCCGAAGATCGAACTGGATATCGACATCCCGGAACTCGATCCCGGCACGGCAGGCCAGGTGGAGAGCGCGCTGAACACCGAGGACAAGGTGATGAAGCAGTTCCTCTACCTGCTCGTGGCGAACAGCTTCCTCCCCAACGAAGAGTCGGGCATCATCTCCGCTGGAACGTCCAACATGCTGTATTCCAATATGTCCGGCATCATGGCAGGCCAGCTCAACAGCATCTTCCAGAAGCTGGACATCCCGCTGGACCTGGGTCTGAACTACCAGCCGGACGAGGCGGGCAACAACCTCTTCGACGTGGCCCTGTCCACCCAGCTGTTCAACAACCGGGTCATCGTGAACGGCACCATCGGGAACCGGCGCCTGTACGGTACCTCCACCGAGGAGGTGACGGGCGACCTGGACATCGACATCAAGCTGGACAAGCCCGGCACGGTGCGGCTGAACCTCTTCTCCCATTCCGCCGACCAGTACACGAGTTATCTGGACAACAGCCAGCGCAACGGCGTAGGTATCGCCTACCAGCGCGAATTCAACTCCCTGCGGCAGTTCTTCCACGACCTGTTCATCTCCCGCGCCGAACGGGAGGAGCGGGCGGCCGAAGAAGCGCTGCAGCCCGTGGAACGGGTTGTCCTGCAGATTGATTCCACCGGCAAGGCCCATCCTGTCACGATGAATGAATAAAGGAAAACTCTATCTGATCCCGTCTCCCCTCGGAGACAATGACCCGGCCGAGGTGATTCCCGCCCCGGTGTTGGAACTCCTCCCCACCCTCGACTGCTTCGTCGTGGAGGAGGTGCGGACAGCCCGGCGATACCTGTCCCGCGCCGGTCTGAAAGGACATATCGAAGGTCTTGAGTTCCACGAGCTTAACGAGCATACACCGGCTGCTGAAATCGCTCCGCTGGTGCATTTGTTCGATAACGGGCGCAATGTCGGACTCATTTCCGAAGCCGGACTTCCCGCCGTAGCCGACCCGGGAGCCCAGCTGGTGGCCCTGTGTCACCGGGAAGGGATCGAGGTGGTGCCCCTGGTGGGACCCTCGTCGCTGATGCTCGCCCTGATGGGCTCCGGGCTCAATGGCCAGTCCTTTGCGTTCGCGGGGTACATCCCCGCGAAGACCGAGGAGCGACGGGCCGCCATCCGGCGACTGGAGAAGCGGTCGGCCGCGGAGCATCAGACGCAGATCATCATCGAGACCCCCTACCGGAACGACGCCATGCTCGCGGACCTCGCGGCCACCTGCTCCGGCAAGACGCTCATCACCGTCGCGGCGAACCTGACCCAGCCCGACGCCTTCATCCGCACCCAGTCCGCCGCCCGGTGGAAGGAACATCCCGTCACCATCGGCAAAAGGCCGTGCGTATTCCTCCTGCTCGCATGAAAGTAGCACTCACCACATTAGGCTGCAAGCTGAACTACGCGGAAACGTCCACCTACGAGCGCGGATTCGTCGCTCACGGGCTGGAAGTCGTCCCGTGGAACCAGGTGGCCGACGTGTATGTGGTCAACACCTGCGCAGTCACGGAAACCGCGGAGAAAAAATCGCGCAACCTGATGCGGCGGGCACACAAGCTCGCCCCGGACGCCCTGGTCATCGTCACCGGCTGCTACGCTGAACTCAAGAAGGAAAAGCTCTACGAAATCGAGGGCGTTTCGCGCGTTTTCGGCGCTGCTGACAAAACCCGCCTCGTGGAAGATACCCTGGCGATGCTTTCGAGCGCAAAAACGGGGGTATTTGAGCGCGAGAAGGCCGAAACGACAGGTTCGAGCGCAAAAACGACCCTTTTTGAGCGCGAAACGTTGCCGGCGTACTCGACCGGCGAACGGACGCGGTCGTTCCTGAAGGTGCAGGACGGATGCAACAACTTCTGCGCGTACTGCACCGTTCCGTTCGCCCGCGGCCGGAGTCGGAACATCCCTGTGTGCGAGGTTGTGAAACAGGCGGAACAAATTGCCGCGCAAGGCGTCAAGGAAATCGTCCTGACGGGCGTGAACACGGGCGACTTCGGGCGTACGACCGGCGAGACCTTCCTGGACCTGCTGAAGGCGCTGAATGCGGTCGACGGCCTCGACCGATACCGGATCTCGTCCATCGAGCCGACCCTCATCACGGAGGAAATCGTGGACTGGATTGCGTCCGGAACCAAGTTCCAGCGGCATTTCCACATCCCGCTCCAGTCGGGCAGCGACACGATCCTGAAGAAGGTGGGGCGACGGTATGACACGGCACTGTTCGCCTCGCGCATCGACTATATCCGACAGGCGATGGAGCGTTCCGGGCAGCCGAAGGTGTTTTTCGGCATCGATGTCATCGTGGGGCTTCCCGGCGAGACGGAGGAACTGTTCCTGGAAACTTATAACTTCCTGAAAGAACGCATCCGGCCGGCGTTTCTCCACGTATTCCCCTACTCGAAGCGTCCGGGCACCCGCGCCGCGGTGATGCCCGACCAGGTGCAGGACAGCGTAAAGACCGAACGCGTTGCCCGCCTCGAGGCGCTGTGCGCGGACTTGCACGCCTCTTTCGTCGAAGCAAACAAGGGCCTGCCCGAGCGCGTCCTTTGGGAATCCAGCGTCAAGGACGGCCTGATGGCCGGCTATACGGGAAACTATATCCGGGTGGAGAAGCCGTACGACCCGACATGGGTGAACCAATTGGAAGACATTGTGTTATGAGCGAAACGAAATTGACTTTCCTCGGGACGGGGACGTCACAGGGCGTGCCCATCATCGCGTGCCGGTGTCCGGTATGCCAGTCGACGGACCCGCGGGACAAGCGGTTCCGGGCAGCGGCCCTCGTGGAATATGAGGGGATGACCCTTCTCATTGACGCGGGACCGGACTTCCGGATGCAGATGCTCTCGCACGGGGTTCGGCACCTGGACGCCATCCTCTTGACACACAAGCACAAGGACCATACGGGCGGACTGGACGACGTGCGGTCATTCAACTATATTGACAAGAAGGCCGTGGAGATATTCTGTGAAGAGGAAACGCTCCGGGCCATCAAGACCGAGTACTCCTACGCCTTCGCCGAGCATAAATACCCCGGATCCCCCGAGTGGCATGTACACCTGGTCGACGACCGTCCCTTCCGGGTGGAGCCCACCTCCGGTGCAGGCGATCTCGTCTGGGTCCACGACGTGGGGTACTTTTACCGTCAGCCCGACGGGAGTCTGGTTCCCTCCGACAATGCCGTACGGGAAGCCGACCGGGAGCACGCGAACATCATTCCCATCCGGGGCTATCACGACCGGATGCCGGTACTGGGTTTCCGTTTCGGGAACCTCGCTTACCTCACGGACATGAGTTCCATCCCGGAGGGCGAATTCGATAAGTTACAGGGGCTGGAGCACGTTTCTCTGAACACGGTAGGATATTATCCCCACCATTCGCATTTCTCGCTGGATGAGGCGCTTGCCGTTGCGGACCGCATTGGCGCAAAACACACCTGGCTCACGCATCTGAGCCACGCCTTCCCTACCCATGGCGCTTTCTGCGACGAACTCCGCCGCCTATGCGCCGAGCGGGGCATCCACTCCGACGTCCAGCCCGCCTTCGACGGACTGACGGTCACGGCTCCGTAGCCAGGTTATTGTCCTGGGAATCCTGTACGAATTCCACGGCGCTGTCCACCAGCAGCCAGATGGCAAAGGCCGCAAGGGCCAGGGTGATGACGGTTCCGATCATGGCACTTCAGTTTTACGTTTCTGAAGGCAAAGGTCGGGAACGATTGTGCCAAAGCAAAGCACAAAAAAAAAGAAAGCCCCGAAAAATCGGAGCTTTTTTCATTCCTTTCAGGAAAATCAGCGGCCGTCCGCCAGGAAAGAGGCCTGGACCGGGCCGATGCGCCGGTAACCTTCCTCGTTCATGTGGAGTTTATCGCCCTGGTAATACAGGTCCACGTTGAACTCGTTGATTCCCTGCAGGTTGAACTGGTCCAGCACCGGAATGCCGTAATAAGCGCAGCAGGCCTTCTGGGCCTCGATGTAGTCCGCAAAGGTCTTCCCGGTCTTGTTGGGCTCCATGGAATAAGGATTATGCCCGGCATCGGCCCCGAAGAAGCGGAGGGAGGTAAAGAAATAGATTTCCGCATCCGGGTTCTTCTCCAGGAGGGTCTTGATGCAGTAGTTGATGCCGCCGCACTGGGTGGTCAGCTTCCGCTTGTCGTAGTGGTCATAGGCGGTATAGTCCTTCCAGGTGCCGCATTCCCGGCTGTTCGTGTAGTCATTGGTCGATGCCCACAGCACGTAGATGTCATACACACCGGCCTCATCCACCTGCTTCTGAAGCGAGCAACCCTGTTCGCTGGAGAAGCCGGCACCTCCCACGCCATAAGTGGTCACCTCGGCATTCAACAAATTGGCCCACAGCTGCTTCGCAGCATCAGACTCCTTGTTCACAGAGAGGGAGCCACCGAATACGGCGATGGTCTTGCCATAGTTCTTATGGCCCTTGTAGGGGCTGTCCTTCACGGCCTTGCGGTTCGGGACCAGATGATGTTTCTCCGGCTCGGGACGCTGGTTGCGGAGCCAGGCCTGAACGGCCTCGCCATCAGCGGCAGCCAGGGCCTTGAGCTCCTCCCGGGCGGCAGAGAGGTCCTCCTGATACGCCTGGCAGGACTGCAACCGGGCGAAGGTGGCCGAAGACAGCAACTTGGATGCATCCACGTCACTCTGCCAATGATAGCCGGCGATCACGCGACTCTGTCCCCATTCATAGCCTGCCTTGAGGATGGTGTCCTGACGCTCGGGATTGAGTTCTGCCAGAACCAGGGCCATGCCCCAGCCACGGACCGTGTGGCCAGACGGATAGGAACCGCTCCTCCGTTCCCCCTCCTCGTCCTCGGGAATCAGCGTCCCCTCCCGATGGAAAACATAGGGCCGGAGACGCATATACGTCGCCTTGGGCCCGGTCGCACCCAGCCGGAAAGTCCGGATGCTCCGGTCCAGCAGGAGGAGCGTCTTCGGGGTCATCTGCCGCGACAGCTTACGGCCGAAAGCGCCGCTGAACATCGCCGCCATGGAATCGACGTTCGTCGTTCCCTCCCGGACGGCCCGGATGCCACGCGCTCCGGCGCGCTGGGTCTTCCCCCACTGGTACTGCGCCTCGTCATATGCGAACTGGGCAGTCCCCTCTTCCGGGGGCGGCGGAAGGAATACGACGGCGTCCGGAATCTGTTTTTCAGTCAGATACGGTTCGATCCGGACTTGAGGGAACTGTGCGGAAACGTTCCACGGAAAGGTCGGCCCAAAAGACAGGAGGACCGCTATGAGGATGATTCTGTTCTTCATAGCTGCAAAGATAGTCAAAATCGACGGGACTTTTACTCCTTCCCGCGCCTCTTCGGCGGGCCAGGCGACACCTGGAGCGTTGCCGAGGTCGTAAATGACAGGGAGGAATCCTTATACCGGATTCTCACCCGATTCCCGACGGAACGCCGGAGAACGGACAGGAGCTTGGGCTCATCCTTCAGGTCCAGGGCCCACACGTGGGGAGAAACAGCCAGCCGCATCGGGATGTACTGCGGATTCCGGGTACGGTGATAGGAATCCAGCCCCCGGTTGAAGATGGCGACCACATACTCCTCGGGCGCCGGTTCCGGGTGGAAAGAAACCTTCCTCCACCGGAGTCGGCCCGACAATTTCACCCGGACTTCCCCTTCGGAAGCGCCCCCATAGACATTCAGGACCAGCCGGGTGGAATCCGCCAGCCAGGCCGATGCCTTTTCCCCCTGCGGTTTTCCGAATACCTTGTAGTCCAGACGGTATTTCCCGCCGGAGAAATCGGCCAGGTAATAGCAGGGCGGCGCACCGCAGTTCTGGGTGGCCGAAGGAATCCCCCTCTCGTCCGGAACGCCTCTCCACCACGAACCGCAGGATGCTCCCGTGAGCACTTCCTCCACGGCAAGGCCGCCGGGAAATGTAAGGATGTGCCGGACCATGGTATGGGTATGCGCGGTCATCAGCAGCAGCCGGGGATGCACCGACAGCACCCGCTCCAGGGAATCCAGGGCCCTGAATTCCGAGAAAGGGATATGGGCCGACAGGACCGCCAGCATCTCCGGAGGGGTTTCCGAGAGGACCTTCGAAAGCCAGGCTTTCTGGTCTTCCCGGAAACCGCCTTCATAGCCGAGCTTTCCCTGCAGGCGGATGTCATCCATCAGGATGAAACGGACACCTCCCCGGACAAAGGTCGTATCGGGCGGACCAATCACCCGTGAGAAGGTAGTCATATCCCGGGGCCGTCCCTCCCGGCCAGGATCACGGTCATGATTGCCGGGAAGACAAACCCAGGGAAACGACAGAGAATCCATCGACGCACGGGAAGGAGCCAGCAGGTCCATCTTGTCATTGACGATATCGCCCAGGAAGATGACCAGGTCCAGGTCCTTCCGGCCGCGAAGTTCCTCATAGACAGACTTCCGGGCATAAGCGAGTTCCTGCTCGTTATCCACCTGCGGATCGCCCACGAAAGCGACACGGAGCCGCTGCGCCTGCAAGGGAAGCGCCAATGTCACCCATAATATTAAAGTCAGGTTCTTTTTCATCAAAAGAGAAGAGTGCCGGGAAAAACCCGGCACTCAAAGTACTTCAGACTGACTGACTATTCAGGGAGGATATCGTCTTCAAGGCAGATGGTATAGAGGTGGAAACCCGCCGTCTTTCTCGCGTCATCGGGCCAGATTACCAGCAGGTTCCCCTTGTTGTCATAATGGATGGAGAAGCTGCCGCCGTAGCACGCCGGGACATCGTGTGTGGTCACTTCAGCACCATCATCGCCGACAGTCTTCTCCGACTTCCCGACATAAGTGAAATCACCCCATTTCAAGTTCTCATCCATGAAACTGTACATGATGAAGTTATCAGCATCATGCTTGAACGTGACGATTTGACCGTCGACCGGACTTACGGCGAAGCGGACATCTTCCGGAGCATTGGCCGTACCTCCGATAGAGACATCGAAAGTATCTCCGTACGGGGTCAGCTGAGTTCCGTCAAACTGGTACAGCTGATCCTTATTCTGGGTCTGCAGCGTGGTCATGAGCAGAATCTTTCCATCTTTCACCGCCGTCATGAAATTGCCGCAGTTCATATACTCCTCTCCTTCGGCCTTGAAATTGTCAATCACCATATTGGACCAGGAAGACCCTGTCAATTCATACACATAGATACCATATTTGTTCGCTGTGAAGAATCCGTAGGTCTTCCCGTTCAGTTTGATGACGGGGCCGCTGTAGAAAATACCATCGTTGGTACCGGAATCATAGGCAGGGAATCCCGTAATGGACCCGGCCTTCCATTCGTCTCCATCCAGGGACATCACTTCATTCGCATACGAACTGGTTGTATTCCTGCGATCCAGCGTATACACAAGACCGGGATTCCCGGATTCGTCAAAATAGAAGGAAGGTCCCCAGCCGATGGAAGCCTGCCGCTGGCCAAAGCCGGCATTGCCCACCAGGACCCAGTCGGTACCGTCAAATTTACGGATACTCATGAAATTGCTGACATCACCGGCTTTATACAAGATATAGGGGATACCTTCATCGTTGAAAATCAAGCCATAAACAGAACTGACAGCGACAGGAATGTCCGGAATGATTCCTTCCGGCCCCACCTGCTCAAAGGCGGTTCCATTGAACTTCTTGACTCCGATGGTTTTTTTACCGCCTTCCGGCGTGAAAGAATAGGCGAAATACAGTTCATCCGTCTTAGGATTGATGGCGGTCTTGTAGCTGGAGCTCGTATAAACCATCTCGCCGGAAGAAAGCACGTTGCCTAATTCTTTGCTGACCAACTGAAGGATCTTTCCAATCTTCACCTCGTACTGGGCGCTCTTGCCGCTCTTTGTGTTGGTGACGACGATGTCGGCAGCGAAAGTGGCATCGAAACTGGCCTTGCCATTCTCCACGGCATTGTCGTTGACTTTGATGACATCGTTTTCACCGGCGGTCAGGGTAGCGACAAGTGTCCTGCCCATGCCACCGCCAGGAATACGGATAACCATGCTCTCCGCAATCAGGTCGGGAGCATAATCAGCATCCAGGCCCTCATTGTCTGCGGCCAGAAGTTGGAAAGAAACCAGTTTGGCAGGGGTTTCATCCACCACCTCGGGTTCTTTTTCCTTCTCCGGTTCCTTCTCCGGTTCTTTTTCGGGCTTGTTGCAAGCTCCTGCAATCAAGGCAAGCGTTGCCAAGGCTAACAAATACTTTTTCATAACTAACACGTTTATGGATTAATTAAGATTGTAAAGTTCTATCTTATGCCTGTCAAATTTATGTTTGGGCCCGGGATAACCGATGATGATGTCCGGGTCCGACGTCGAAGTGATGACCAACTGGATGGTGTTATCCTTGGTTGGGTCCACCGCATGGTTCTTGTACAGAATCCGGAACGGTTTCTTATACACCCCCGGTTCGAAGGTGACGCTCCGGGACTCGGTCTGGAAAATGAAATCAGTCCCTTCAGACAGGCCGTCGCCGATGATGACATCGAAATTGACCGTAAGGGGCTCCTTCAGCGTCTCGGAGACCAGATAGAAAGAATAGGTGACCACCAGATTGTTGGCCGTGGAAAGCACCCGGGAAGAAGCCGAGTTGGTCTCGTCCATCACATACACGAAGAAGTCCTTGAAAAGGAGATCGTCCGGACGATCCGAACAGGAACTGAGGGCACAAAGCAGCGCAATAAAGGCGCCAAACAATTTATTCCGTTTCATAACCTTCATTTTGATCCATATTCTCGTTGGCCTGCATTTCATACTGGTCGATGGGAAGCACGAAGCGGTAGTTGGGATAAGTCACCAGCTTGACGTCCGAATTGTTGGTACGGACCAGGTCTTCCTTGCGGCGGGTGATGTCAAAGAGACGATGGCCTTCGAAGCAGAGTTCTTTCACCCGCTCCGTCTTGATGGCCTCCGCCATGGCGGAAGCGGAAGCAGGGACGCTTACGGCAGAGACGTTCACTCCGAGAGCACGGGCGATGATCGCCTTCAGGTCTTCCCCGGCAGCAGCCACGTCTCCCTTGCCGTTCAGGACAGCCTCCGCATGGATCAGATACATTTCCGAAGCACGGAAGACGAAGGGGTCGTGACACTGCAGATTCTCGTCCTTGATACTCTTTTTCCAAAGGTACTTGCACACGGCGTTGGGTGTAGCGCCGCCGATGATACCTGTCTCCCCTTCTTCCGGTACATAAACCAGCAGGTCCTTCCGGATATCGCCCGCAGGATACAGCGTATACATGACGGGAGCCGGTTCGAACTTCATGCTCTTGGTCGGATCAAAGAAATTCGAGAGGGTGGAATTGGCCGCGAAGCAACTGAGCCTGAAAATCGATTCCTTTCCGGGAACCGCCCTGCAATCGCGATACATGTTGATATACTCTTCACGCGGGGACAGCGGCACCTTCTGCATCACGGAAGCGGCATATCCGGCAGCCTTATCCCACTCCTCCATGTAAAGGTAGAGCCTGGCCAGGAACGCCTCACAGGCTATATACCCGATGTGGTAACAGTCGTAGACCTGGTCAATCTGCGCAGCCTTGGGATCGATATCGGCAATCTCCCGGAACAGGTCCATCGCTGCAGTAATGTCTTCCAGGATCTGCTCGTAATTCTTGTCGATGGTCTGCCGGGGCAGGACCTCTTCAAAGGAGGCGATATGGTTCAGGATGGGAAGGCCGATGTGGTCATGCTGGGCCGAGTAATTATAAGGCTGGGCATAAGCGCAACAGAGGTCGAACATGGCCAGTGCCCTGGCGAAATGAGCCTGTGCCATCGTCTTTTTCACCTGGGCGTTCTGGATATCCGTCCAGCCGGCTTCCAGGTTCCTGGCCCCGTATTCCAGGATATAGGTCACCTGCGTTACGATGGACCAGCCGGCGGTCCAATAGTTCCTGGGATAGGTGGCCACATGGTGCTGCTCCATCTGGTAGTTGAACAGCAGACGGTCTCCCTCATCGGCATTGGAGGTAATGTTCAAGAGGTCCCCGGCAATCTCCGCATACTTGACATAGGTGGGCCAGAAACTGCGGATTTCCGCGTGAAGGCCCTCCCCGGAGGTAATATAGCCATCGTATTCCTTCATGAAACCCTCGATGGTATTCTTTCCTATCACATCGACCATCAGTAACCTGGTTTCCAGCCTGGAACAGGAAGTGAGGATCAAACTGGCGGCCAGCGCAAACAATTTCACTGTGTTTCTCATGGTTGCCGGATTTAGAAGTTGAACGAGAGCTGGAGGGAGAGGCCGCGGCGCATGCCGTCGGAATATTTGAGCGTCTTGTAGCTGTTCCGGGTACGGCTCTGGCCCGGTGTCCACAGGTAGAGGTTGTCGCCGATGAAACTCACCGTGCAATTCTTCACATGGGCACGGCGCGTGAGGGAGTCCGGCAACCTGTATCCCAGGCTGACGCTCCTCAACTGCACATAAGTGGTATTCCAGAGCGAACGGGTGGAGTTCCAGTCCCAGTTGCTGCCGTAATTATATCGGAAAGCCGGGCTGATGTTGCCTACGCCGGGGGTAGTCCAGTGGTCCAGTTCCTCCACGACGGGATTGCCGGAACTGTCGGTGATGGATGACCCATCATTCCAGATATGGATATAATCCCAGCCTCCCAGGCGATAGTCGAACATCACGCGCAGATTGAAACGGCCTAACTGGAAATCATTCGAAATGCCGCCCTGGAGGAAAGGCTCCTTGGAATATTCCGGCAGAT
>JAEEGL016535123.1_pt1 | contig 15048 bp, 10 predicted proteins | sample 9134231 | NCBI WGS metagenome assembly JAEEGL01 (sample SAMN16246548, study PRJNA631951) | gut metagenome | biome: gut microbiome; feature: rumen; material: fiber-attached | host: Bos | place: Iran: Karaj | collected 2018-10 | reverse complement strand
TGTGCTGCCTGCCAGACAAGAGTTGAAAAGGCAGTAAGTGCCGTTGAAGGCGTAGACAGCTGCGCAGTAAGTCTTCTTACAAACTCAATGGGAGTTGAAGGCTCGGCTCGTCCTGAGGATATTATTGCAGCGGTAGAGGCTGCAGGCTATGGCGCAAGTCAGAAAAGTAAAAACAAAACAGAGAATACATCGGTAAGTGACGATTCCTTAAAGGATACCGAGACGCCCAAGATGAAGAAAAGACTGATAGCTTCAATTATTCTTTTGATCCCGCTTATGTATGTTTCAATGGGACATATGCTGTGGGACTGGCCACTGCCGCCATTTTTGGATGGAAATCACGTGGCAATGGGACTGTATCAGCTTCTTTTATCAGGTCTTATCATGGTTATCAATCAGAAGTTCTTTATAAGCGGATTTAAGGGGCTTTTGCATAAATCACCGAATATGGACACACTGGTTGCACTTGGCGCAACAGCATCTTACGCATATAGCGTTGTTGCACTTTTTGCAATGACAGGTGCGGTGCTTAAAAGCGATACCGATCAGATAATGTACTACATGAATCAGTTCTACTTTGAAGCTGCAGCTATGATTCTTACTCTTATTACAGTAGGGAAAATGTTAGAAGCAAGATCCAAAGGAAAAACAACAAATGCTCTTAAGGGCTTGATGGATCTTTCACCTAAAACTGCAGTTGTGGTGAGAGGCGGTGTAGAAAGTACAGTTCCAATCGAGGAAGTCAAGGTCGGTGACAGATTTGTTGTAAGACCCGGCGACAGCATACCCGTGGACGGTATCGTAGCTGAGGGAGAAAGCGCAGTAAATGAATCAGCACTCACAGGCGAGAGCGTTCCTGTGGAAAAAACCGTCGGAGATACTGTATCAGCAGCTACAATCAACACTTCAGGCTATATGGTCTGTGAAGCTACAAGAGTTGGCGAGGACACAACACTTTCTGCAATTATCAAGATGGTCAGTGATGCTGCGGCAACAAAGGCTCCAATAGCCAAGATTGCAGACAGGGTTTCAGGTGTTTTTGTTCCTGTTGTTATAGGAATAGCGCTCATTACCTTCTTTGCATGGCTACTTGCAGGACAGAGTGTTGGTTATGCGATAGCAAGGGCTGTTTCAGTACTTGTAATCAGCTGCCCCTGTGCACTTGGTCTTGCAACACCTGTGGCAATCATGGTTGGAAATGGCGTTGCAGCAAAAACAGGAATACTTTTTAAAACAGCTGCTTCCCTGGAACAGGCAGGAAAAACTCAGATAGTTGCCCTTGATAAGACAGGAACCATCACAACAGGTGAAATGAAGGTTACTGATGTTGTAGCAGAAGGTGTAACGGAGGATGAGCTCCTTAAAGCAGCATATGCACTTGAATCAAAGAGTGAGCATCCTATTTCAAAGGCAGTTACTGAATATGCCAAGGAAAAAAATATACCCCTTGAAGAAACTACAGAATTCGAGGCACTTTCAGGAAATGGTCTTAAGGCAAAGCTTGGTAGCGACCTGATTTATGGCGGAAACCTCAAATATATTGAAAGCGTTACAGGCAAAATAAGCAATGAGATCAGTCAGGCGGTGGATAAGCTTGCAAGGAGTGGAAAGACTCCCGTTCTTATAGCAAAAGCAGATAAGCTTCTTGGAATTATCGGAGTTTCTGATGTGATAAAAGAGGATTCTCCTGAAGCAATTGCCGAGCTTAAAAAGCTTGGAATACACGTTGTTATGCTTACCGGAGACAATGAAGTCACAGCAGCCGCTATTGCAGAGCAGGCAGGAGTTGATGAAGTAATCGCTTCTGTAAAGCCTGATGGCAAAGAAGCCGTGATCAGACAGCTCATGGAGCATGGAACAGTTACCATGGTTGGTGATGGTATAAATGATGCACCGGCTCTTACTTCTGCAAATCTTGGAATCGCCATCGGCGCAGGAACAGATGTAGCAATAGATGCAGCAGATGTTGTTCTTATGAAGAGCAGCATAAAGGATGTAGCAGCAGCCATCAGAATATCCAGGAGTACCCTTAGAAATATACACGAGAACCTCTTCTGGGCATTCTTCTACAATGTACTTGGAATTCCACTTGCGGCAGGCTGTTACGTAGCTGCTTTTGGCTGGGAGCTCAACCCTATATTTGGAGCGGCAGCCATGGGATTATCAAGCTTTTGCGTGGTATCCAATGCCCTCAGACTTAACTGGATTAAGCCCTACGACAGCAGTAAGGACAAGGCTATTAAAAATTCCGTAACTGGAAATTTAATACATAAAGAGTCAGCAGGCGCTGACAATACAAAAGATAATACTGAAATCAGAAAGGAAAACAAAGAAATGAAAATTACAGTAAATGGAATGATGTGTGAGCACTGCGAGGCACATGTTAAGAAGGCACTTGAGGCAATTGATGGTATCGACAGCGCAGTAGCATCCCACAACGACAATCTCGTTACAATCACAAACTCAAAGGATGTGGACGAGGCAGCTATAAAGGCAGCTGTTGAGGAAGCTGGTTACGAGTACGCAGGAGTGATCGAATAATAATCATCAAATATGCTTAATGATTATTTCATATTCAATTAAAACAATTTGAAACTCATTTTGGATTTTTATTTCATTATCAGGTCGTTTCGTCATTATGTCTAATGGAAGTAAATGAATATTGATAATAGAATATAGTCACTGAGAGACGAACGTATATCTCCGTTCATCAGAAAATTGAGGCCAGACGGTGCCGGGATGTGTATCCTTGCGTTGTCTGGCCTCGCTATATTTATTTGAAAAATTTATTTTTATTTAATATCATGTCCCACATTGTGGCCATTTTCTTTATCCCATTCATCAAAGATATCAACTCTGGGATTTGCAAGTAATTCTTTATAAAAATCACTGCTATAAAAGTCCTTTATGGCAGCTACATCTCGTGCCGGTCCACCCGGTACAGAGGTGTAAATACTAAGATTTATACGGCTAAAATGCTCAAGACCAATTTCAATGTCCTTTTTTAACTGGGCAGGAGACTGACATTCCATACCAAACATCAGGTTTATCCACTGATAGTATTTGGAGAGATCTTCCGGAGTTACTCCCGGCAATCCTTTGTGGAGGAAATCTTCTCTTATTTTTTCATCGAAGGTCTCCACACCGCATCTAAACAGTACATCGATGCCCTCTGACTTAAAGAAGTCAGTGAAGTAAGGATTGCTGTTTCTGTATATGTAATGTCCCTCCAGAATAACTGTTTTAATGCCCTTGGATACGCAGGTTTCCCTGATGTAATTCATTGTGGTAAAGGGAAGCTCGGTATATGAAGCTGAACAGGTTACATCAAGGCAGGAAGCGCCTGTTTCAATTCCTCTTACCTGTTCAAGAACCTTTTTGTTGACTGTATCGCAGGCCAAAACTGAAGAAGACTTATCATCCTGATAGTCACAAAATGCACATTTGCCCCAGGAGCAGCCAAGAGAGACCAAAAGCACATTTACCCTTGGAAGAGAGCTTTTGTTATCAAACTGATACCTTACAAGATCGTGAATCATGCAGCAACCTCGCTGGTTTCGTCGTTCTCTGTTTCAGATGAAGCAGAATCGTCCTCAGCTTCAAGAAGGATGCCTGATCTGCCACCAAATCTTTTTGAGAAGTATAAGAAAGGTGTGTCGCAGACAGCGATAAGCATCTCAATAAGTGAGCCTGCAAGAGCGACCTCAAGGCAGTAGAGAAGCGGATATGTTCCAATAAATGCAAGGATTGCAAAACCGAAATTCTCAGCGCAGTTGCAAAGGATAGTGGAGATGTTGTTTCTAAACCACATGTACTTTCCGCCGGTTTTTTCCTTGATCAGCTGGTAAAGGAGAACGTCTACCCAGTTGGATAATACGAACATGAAGCCTGATGCAGCTGTGATTCTTACAGACATTGCGAAAATGGTCTTCATACCGGGATCAACAACATCATATGAATTAGGAATAAATGCCTGTGTAAACTGAGCAAATACAATATAGGCAATAAGAGCGCCTGCAGCGATTTTTACTGCATTACGGCTGGTTTTATCACCATATTTTTCGTTAAGGATATCTGTTGCAAGATAGGTTGATGCGAACATTACATTGCCAAGTGCTGTTGAAACACCTGCAATATCAACCTGCTTTGAAACCTGGATATTGGCAAAAACAACGGCAAGTGCCATCCATGTATAAAGACCGCGCTTACCAAAAAACTTATCCATAATAAGAACACTGGAAAAACAAACGATCAACTCAAAAATACCAAGAAATAAATTCATTATCTATAACCTCTTTTCTATATGTTTCAGAGCGGGTTAGAAATAATGAATTCCATAAGAAAAAACATCATGGAAATAAAAAAACTCTGCGCATAAACGCAGAGCCTTAAGAATACAAGTGTACTTCTAATCAGCCCTGGTTTTGTTTAACGACAGGATGGTGCAAACGAACTGTCGATATCTTAAAAGATATTATTAAAAAGCCGATTGAAATCATACACTCCATAGTAATTTGTGTCAATAAAAAATTTTTAAAAGTTTGTTGGATTTTTGTTGGACAAGCAGTGTTAGTCTTTCATTGTTTGGTCAAAAGGATAGAAAAAAGCATATTTGAGGAGGAAACAAATGAATAAGAAAATCGTAAACAAGGGAATGACTCTGGCAATGGCTACACTGATGGGAATGTCAGTATGCGCAGGTTGTGGAAGCAAAGAAACTGTTTCAGAACAGCCGGCTGCTAACGAACAGACTTCTGAGGAAGCAACTACAGAAGCTTCTACTGAAGAAACTGCAGCTGAAGAGGCTTCCAGTGAAGATACAGCTACTGAAAACACTGATGCTTCTACAGAGGCTCAGCCTGAATATGTTGAGGATACAGTTATTTCAACAGGCCTTATGACAGTAACAATTCCGGATGAGCTTAAAGGCTTATTCTATGCATCAGTTGATGGTGAAACAGTAAATATTTATGACAAGCAGTGCGTTGATGAGGGATTCCCCGGATTTGTAGGTTCAATTATTGTAGATAAGGATAATGAATATGTACCCGGAGGAATGGTAACCAAGGTTGGTGAACTCGTAACCTCTGATGGAAATATCTACAATGTATGCAGAGGCTATGCTTCAGAAGTTCAGTGGGACTATAATAAATATGACGAAATGCCTGAGAGTTATGCAAAGATTGAAGGTGCTGTAGATTCTATTATTGAGAATGCAAAAGGCACAGAGAGCAATACTTTTGTATTTGGCGGTGGAATGAAGGGTGAAGAGTTATACTCATACATCCTTTCCAAATATGTTGATGCATTAAGCGAGGGCTGGGATGCAAATAAGTTTGAAGAAGAGGGTATGAGCCCTGAGTTTGCTGCATTATATCAGACAGAAGGCGACAAAGCCTTCGATGATATCGGTTTTGTTTACACAGACATCACAAATGATGGCATTGATGAGCTTTTACTTGGTGTAATTTCTGACTCAGATCAGCCCAGTGTTGTTTTCGATGTATATACAGTAGTGGACAGATTACCTGAGCTTGTTGTTAGTGGAACATCAAGAAACAGTTACTACGCTATGGAATATGGCGGACTTGCAAATATGTACTCAAATGGAGCTGCAGAGAATGGCTTCTATACATATGCAGTTGAACCCAACAGTTCAAATCTCATTTTACAGTATGGCGTTAAATATGATGCGTATGCTGATGAAAAGAATCCCTGGTTTGTTACTTACGGCGACGAGAACAGCTGGGAGGCAATGACTGAAGAGGACTACAATTCAAGAATGGATATGACAAGTGAGCGGTTCCTTAAGCTCGATTACAAGCCTCTTTCAGATATCACACCTATCGATTACTCAAAGGTTGACCTTTCAAAGTACGATACCTTCACAAAGATGCTCGATGATTTCAAATCAGGTATGGGTTATGCAAATGTAACACTTGGTGACGCAGATGTATTCCTTGCATCAACAGATACATACGAGCTTGTAGATGGTCAGCAGAATGCTATTGATTCTTCAGTATTCATGTACTCTGATGATGGAAAAATCGTTTACCTTGGAAAGCTCTCATCTGCAGGAACTGCATATCCTCTTGCTTTAGCTGATGGTTGCATTTTTACCTGTGGACATCACTCAATTGTGAAGAGCACAGTTAAGGACGGAAAGCTTGTAACTGTTGAAGAAGCAGATGAAATATTTGAAACAGATGGAAATGAAACATATTCCTACACCAATGAAACAGATGGGACACAGACTGTAGAAGACAATTCAAATCTTACCAGAATGTTTGATGAGTTTGAAAAGGCTGAGCCTATTGAGTTCAGTGCTGTAGAAAAATAAAGGTTTTAGTAGTAAGTGGCGCAAAATGAGGGGAAATAAGATGAATAAGAACGGAAAAAGAAATTATAGGCTGCTGTCGGTACTCCTTACTATGACGATGCTTTTTAGCTGTATCGGAATCGCAGGATGTGGTAAAAGCGCATCTAAAGGCCTCACAAATTACTGGGCAGCTGATTCGGTAGCAGCAGAGAGCCTCAAAAGCTATGTTGCCAAAGTGACAAACAAGAACGATACAGCAAACTTTATTCCAAAAGAGGATCGTATAGCTGTATTCGACATGGATGGCACACTTACCTGCGAAACTTACTACACCTATTATGACACCATGATGTTCATAAACTACTGCCTTGTTGATCATCCTGAGAGAGTATCAGATGAGCTTAAAGCAGCTGCGGCAGAGATTATGCCGGGATATACAGCAGGCGAGGAGCTTGCAAGGAATTTTGCAAAGGCATATGCAGGAATGACAGTTGACGAGCTCTATGATTACGCAGTGGAATTCGGTCAGAAGCAGACAGACAGTTTTAATAACATGCGTTATATTGATGGCTTTTACCTGCCAATGGTAGAGGTTGTTAAGTACCTCTATGAAAATGACTTCACTATTTATGTTGTCAGCGGGACAGAACGCACAACAACAAGAGCCATCGTTGCAAATTCACCAATCAGTGAATATGTTTCACCTGCTCATGTAATTGGAACTGAGTTTGAAGTAAAGGTTAAGGGAAATGAAGAAACTCCTTCAAACATGGACTTTAAGTATGCTGATGGAGACGAGCTTGTTTTCACAGGCGGCTTTGTACAGAAGAACTTAAATGCCAACAAGACAATCTGGATTCAGCGCGAGATAGGAAAATACCCTGTTCTTGCCTTTGGAAACAGTGGAAGTGACACCAGTATGATGAATTACGCACTTGATAAGAGAAATCCTTATCCTTCAGCAGCCTTCATGGTAGTAGCTGATGATGATGTGCGTGAATGGGGAACTCAGGACTGGACAGAGAAGTCAGAGCAGTACAAGGAGCAGGGCTATGTTCCGATCTCCATGAAAAATGATTTCCTTAAAATCTACCCTGACACCATTCAGAGAGCTGATGAACAGTACGTAGAGCCTGAAGCAGAAGCTGAAAATGCTGCGTAAGGTTAGGAAAGTAAGACAGAATGATGGAATAAGAAAGCAGGCTGAAAGGATCGGGAAATGAAAAAAATTCTAGGACGAGTTCTTCTTGTTGTACCGGCAATTGCCTTGCAGGTGGTTTGGTATGTACTCCTTCTGGGCGTACTAAATACAGCCATGGGCGGATATCTTGTCAATATCATAGAAATCATCTTTACCATCCTTGCGATATTGTTTGTCCTTACGCTAATTTCAAAACGGGATGAAAGCTCCTATAAAATTCTATGGGTTGTGATCATTCTGCTTTTCCCTGTTCTCGGTGCGCTTTTATATGCCTTTCTCGGAAATAAGAGCACCGGAAAGAGCCTTAAGCAGAAAATGGAGAGAGCGCAGAATGGCTTTACTTTAAAAGATTATTTCGGGGACAAGGATCTGTCTGAGGAGCTTAAAAAGGATGATCTCAGGCTTGGACAGTCTGTAGAGAGAATCTACGATACAACCGGTTTTCCGCTTCTTAAAAATGGCACATCCAAGTATTATCCCTTCGGTGAGGATATGTTCGCCGATATGTGTGAGGATCTGAAAAAAGCAGAGAAATACATCTATATCGAGTATTTCATCATTCAGCGGGGAAAATTCTGGGATACACTTACTGATATCCTGGCTGAGAAAGCAGCTGCAGGCGTAGATGTCAGAGTTATGTATGATGATCTTGGAAGTATTGCAACCTATTCTGTGGCAGACATCCATGATCTGGGTAAAAAGGGCATTAAATGCATAGCCTTCAACCCGCTTTTCTTTATTACCACACAGCTTAATAACCGCGACCACAGAAAAATCATGGTCATTGACGGAAAAGTAGCTTATAGCGGAGGTGTAAACCTTGCTGATGAGTATATAAACGAGAAGGAGATGTTTGGTAAGTGGAAGGACATCGGCTTCAGAATTACCGGTGAAGGTATAAGAAGCTATACCTTCATGTTTGTGGAATTCTGGAATTCCTTCTCAAAGGATCTGATAAATAGAGAGGATATTGAATCAGCCGGGACTTTTGATACGGATAGTGCAGAGAACGGATATATTATGCCGTATTATGACTCACCCATGCGTGATGAGCATACAAGTAATGTCTTTTATACAGAGATTTTGTCTCTTGCAACGGAATACGTCTGGTTCTACACACCATACCTTATGCTTGGTGATGCACTATTTGATGCATTTATAAGAGCTGCCGAAAGAGGACTTGATGTCAGGATCATCATGCCAGGAATCCCTGATAAAAAGATGGTTTACAGACTGTCCAGAAGCTACTACAGAGATCTTTTAAAGGCTGGCGTTAAGATTTATGAATACACACCTGGCTTCGTACATGCAAAGGCTATGATAGCTGACGGCAAGGTTGCTACAATCGGTACAGTAAACCTCGATTACCGCAGTCTGTTCCTGCACTTTGAATGTAATTCGCTGTTCTACAAAGCAGATATCATTGAATCGCTTAAAAAGGACTATGAAACCAGCCTTGAAAGCTGCAGGGAGAGAACTCTTGATGATATCAATAACGGAATTCTTTACAGACTTCTTGATTGCTGCCTGAGAGTTCTTGCACCATTACTTTAGAATAACAAATAGTCAGTTGAAATACGCATAATAAGCTAGTAATATAAGTATGCAAGGGGGCCTCAGATAACTGGGGTCCCTTATTATTTAGGAGGATTAGGTATGAGAACACTTTTTATTGGGAACAGCCACACTTACTTTAATGACATGCCAAAGATTTTTAAGGATATCTGTGCAGAAAACGGTATTGATATGCAGGTAACAATGCTCACTAAAGGGGGAATGGGCTTTGATTATCACGCAGAGAACGAACAGACAAGATTCAATATCCTTTTCGGAGACTATGATTTTGTAATATTGCAGCACGTAGCTCATCCAATGGGAGAATTTGAGGTGATGGAGGAAGCTGCTGATAAAATTATGGGCTGGATAAGGCAGACAAATGCAATTCCGTGCTATTATATGACTTGGACAGAGGAAGATAATGAATCTTTTCAGGAAGAGATGTCCAATAGGTACAGAAAGCTTGCAGAGAAGCATGACTGCATAGTTGCTCCCGTAGGAGAGAGATGGTGGGAAGAGATCAAGAAAAATCCATCAGTTGACCTGTATTACGAGGACAGAAGACATGCATCACCTGCAGGATCAAAGCTTGTTGCAGAAACAATATATGAGACTCTGAGGGGTTATTTTTAATGAAACAAAAATCTAGAATGAGCCGGATGCTATATGAGAGGCTCCTTGAAGAAGGGTATGAAGAGAGGTTTTGCGATCTTATATCTCAAAATCTGAATACAGACTTTACAGCGACCAGAATGATCGGCTACCTGTCTCATTATTCACATCCGCCACAGGGCGAGATAGTTGATGAAATGCTTGGTATCTTAAGTGACAGAGACAGAATAATCGAGAAGAAAACAGCTGAATCCTATAACGCTAAATGGAATGAGTTTATGCAGGAAGGGCTGTTTGATAACGAGGAATAGCATTATTTGAGCAGTACATGATTCTTAATGAATAGTGTACTGCTCATTTTCTTTATATAATTATTTTTATGAAAAACAGAGAGGATTTAGACCTATGAGTGAGCAGAAAACCTTTTGTGAAAACCCGATAATTAAGAATATCTACACCGCTGATCCTGCACCTATGGTATACGGGGATACGCTTTATCTCTATACCACACATGATGAGGATGAGCTTATAAATGATTTCTATACCATGAAGGATTGGAGATGCTTTTCCACCAAGGATATGGTCAACTGGGAGGATCATGGCGTGATCTTTTCACTTGATGATATAAGCTGGGCAGATGACAGAGCATGGGCACCACAGGCTGTAGAGAGAAATGGCAAGTTTTATCTCTATTGTCCTGTACATAGAAAGGATGGGGGCATGTCCATAGCTGTTGGAATTTCTGACAATCCGGCAGGTCCCTTCAAGGATATTGGCCATCCACTTGTAAATGAGGATGACTGGAACGACATCGATCCTACAGTATTTATCGATGATGATGGACAGGCTTATCTTTACTTTGGAAACCCTGAGCTTAGATATGTTCTTTTGAATGGGGACATGATTTCCTATGATGAAAAAGTAGGAATTGTCAGAGTTCCCATGACTGAGGAAGCTTTTGCAAAGGGAAGCCATGACACAGGAACTTCCTATGGCGAAGGCCCCTGGTTCTATAAGAGAAATGGCCTCTATTACATGGTTTACGCTGCCTTTGGCGTTGGAAAAAGGGATGAGCATCTTGCATATTCAACTTCCGTTTCACCCACAGGTCCATGGAAGTATGGCGGTGTCCTTATGACAGAGGAGGGAGGCGTGTTCACAAATCACCCCGGAATAGCTGACTTTAAGGGACATTCATACCTCTTTTACCACACAGGGGAGCTTCCGGGAGGAAGCCTTTTCCACAGAAGCGTATGCGTGGCTGAGTTTACCTATAACGAGGATGGCTCAATAAATACCATTCCCAAATGCAAAGGTGTAAATGCACTATAAATAATTAGTTTGGGAATACTCAGAGGAGGTCATTTCCCAGGTGGTGCAGAGATTTTTGGTTAACCTGATATTCTAAGTGTGATATGCTGATATCAGCTAATAGAGTAATAGGGACTTAGAGGAACTATGAAAAAAAGACGTACAGATTATCACAGAGCAAAAAAGAAAAGCTTTAATACAGAGCTTAGGGAATCTGCGGAGAGATTTCCTCATAAAGCTTTTGATGATTACTTTAATTCTGACCGTACCACCGTCCCTTATGCTGTTTACAGTGAACTTTTGGAGATACTCAGAACAGAAAAAATCTATGTAGATTCAAGAAATGAGTTTGGCAAAACAGAGAAGCAGGAGATATCAAGTGCAGGTGTTGAGCGCTTCTGCAGAGATTTTCAAAAAAAGGTAAACGCAACATCCCTTAATCAGATGATGCCTCAGATGGGGCATGTAGTCGTAGATGCCCTCTGGGAATCTGACAATACCGAAATCCTTGAGTTTATTTCATCAGGAAGAAAAAAGGCTACGGCTAAGATAATGATGAAATATCTCCGTGATTCCAAGCACATTAAGGACATTGTCGCTTATATCAAGGATAATACCTCAGAGCAGATAATCTTTGAGCAGATAATGAAAAATCCCAATTATCAGAAGGCTGCAAGGCGTTATCAGAAGATTATGGAAGCCAAAAGGCTTCTTTTTGAGAATATCGAGACATCAACTCCTGATGATTATACAAAGCTCTTTCCACTTGCAAGGCAGATGGAAAGGCATTTTATCCTCCATATAGGTCCTACCAATTCGGGAAAAACCTATCAGGCAATGGAGGACTTAAAGAGTGCAAAAAATGGCATATATCTGGCGCCTCTCAGACTCCTTGCATACGAACAGTATGAGAGGATGAACAGAGAGGGCGTTCCATGCTCCATGATCACAGGTGAGGAGAGAATCCTTATGCCTGGTTCTTTCCATCAGTCATCAACCATAGAGATGCTCGATCTTGAAGAAGAGTGGGAAATGGCAGTAATAGATGAAGCACAGATGGCAGCTGACAGGCAAAGAGGCGGCTACTGGACTTCAGCCATCCTTGGAGCAAGGGCAAAGACCATCCATGTCTGTGCATCGGGAGATGCAGAAGATCTTCTTATCCGTATGATAGAGTCCTGCGGAGATTTCTACGAAATAGAATACCACGAGAGAAAAACGCCGCTTGTGATGGATGAGGATGCAAGGAATTTCAACTTCCCTTCTGACGTGCAAAGGGGCGATGCTCTTATAGTTTTTTCCAGAAAAGATGTACACAGCGTAGCTGCGGAACTTCAGCAGCATGACATAAAGTGCAGTATCATCTACGGATCACTTCCATACGACGTAAGGCATAGGGAAGCTAAGAAATTTGCAGATGGCGACACAGAAGTAGTCGTTGCTACGGACGCTATCGGAATGGGAATGAATCTTCCAATCAGAAGAATTGTGTTCCTTCAGACAATAAAGTTTGATGGTGTGGACGAAAGACCGCTAAATTCCTCTGAAGTTAAGCAGATAGCAGGAAGAGCCGGAAGATACGGGATATATGACACTGGCTATGTCACATCCTACTATGACTACGAGACCATAGAGGGGCTTCTTTTTAGCAGACTCCTTCCTCTTCGTCAGGTCATGATAAACATCCCTGAGGACTTCCTCCATAAGGATGGAAGAGTATCAGAAATACTTGAAACCTGGAACAAGATCCCTGCTGAAAAGTACTACAACAAGGGCGATATCTCAGAGAAGATAATAGTTGCAAGAGCTCTTGAAAAGATAAGGGATAACAGGCAGCTTATTAGGAAATTTATCAGGATTCCAATAGATGATGGCAACAGGGATACCTTCGGAGTTTTCCTGGATTATTACAGGATTCTCGTTAATGGAGCCTATCCTGATATCCACAGAACCATGGCAGAATACTCCGCAGAAACAGTGGATGAGGACGATAAAAATGCGCTCCTTAAGCTTGAAACAGGAAGCGCAGTCTACGATTTTCTCTATTCCTTCACAAGGATATTTGGAAGCGCAGACGACCTCGGAAAAATCCTTGACGGAAAGCGCCTCATTTCAGAAAAGATATTTAAGATCCTCGATAAGCAGGAGCTTAACATGAAGACATGCGCATATTGCGGGAAGAAGCTAAAGTGGTCCTACAAGTACAACATGTGCCAGGAGTGCTTTAGAAAGCGCAGACACTTAAGAAAACATATTATCAGATGAAGAGGAGTTAACGGCATGAAAGAGTTTATTAAAGGTGCAAATCCGTATCTTCCATTATGGGAGCATGTACCGGATGGAGAGCCCAGAGTTTTTGAACATAATGGAGAAAAGCGAATATATGTATATGGCTCGCATGACATCGAAAGAGATAAATACTGCGGAAGAAACTACGTTGTATGGTCTGCACCGGTTGATGATCTGACAGATTGGAAATATCACGGAGTGTCCTATGAGACACATTATGATTCAATTTTGTATGCACCTGATGTAGTAAAAAAGGGAGATACATACTATCTATATGCTGCCGAAAGATGCGGAAGCCTCGTTGTAGTAGCTTCATCCAAGACACCCTGGGGACCATTCGAAAACCCTGTAGAAACCAAACTTGGCTTTGATCCCGGAGTACTTGTTGATGATGACGGCAAAGTATATGCATACTGGGGAGGCTGTGCTGCGCCATGCTATATTGCTGAACTTGAAGACGATATGGCGACCATAAAAGAAGAGACGCTTGTCGAAAACCCTATGGGACATTCCACATGTCCATGGGATCCAAGAGACGATGGGCACATATCTCTCATTGATGGATTTTTCGAGGCATCAAGTCCCAGAAAAGTACTTGGAAAGTATGTATATATCTACTCCAAGCGTTATGAAGTTCCGGTTCCTGAACTTGGAGTATTTGAGCCATGTAATGGATTTCTTTCATATCGTATAAGTGACACGCCCTTTGGGCCTTTCCATGATGGCGGTGATTTCAGTTTTAATGGCGGAGAAATCCTTCATGACAGCCAAGGCCTTGGAACTATGACCTACAGATGGGGAAATAACCATGGCTCGATTATGGAGATAGAAGGACAGTGGTATGTCTTTTATCATAGGCAGACAGGTACAGACGAATACTCACGTCAGGCTATGATGGAACCTGTTGATGTTGCGCTTGGTAAAGACGGAAAGCTATATATAGGTGACATAACGTATATCGCAGGAGAACCTGTATCATCGAAGCCTGTAGAAATGACTTCTCAGGGACCGCATATTAATGGTCTTGATGCATACAAGTGGATATCTGCCGGTTATGCCTGTCATATCTTTGGAAGCAGTAAAAATACAAACGTTAGACCTGTGTATGAAGAAAAGGATGACATTTCTGCTCCTGTTGTAAACATCACATCAGGCACTACTGTAGGATTCAGATACCTTCAGTTTGGTAATACATCAGCCAAAAAGGTAACAGTAATCCTTGAAGAAGCAAAGCCTGTAAAGATAAATGTCCGACTGGATTCTTACAATGGCCGTGTGATTTCCACCATAAACTTTATGGGTCATGAAAAAGAGAAGACCTCTGAAATCACATGCGGAGTAATTGGAAAGCATGCAGTATACTTTGAATTCCTCTCTGACGATGCAGATGCAGATTACACCTTTGATAGATTTACATTTGATTGAAAAAAATAGATAAATGCGATGTGGAGATGTTTACAGCAGATATTTGTAGTATTTTTCCATCTCCGGCTCCCCTTATCTTAAGAAAAATTGTTAAAACAGGCTCTGTACCATAATCGGACAGAGCCTGTTTTAAATCTGGAAAGTATAAGAATTTTTGTCCTTGACATAATTATGCCTTTCATATATTATCTTCGTTGGTCAGTCGACCATATAGGTATCTGGGAAATCCCCAATTATTTCCACTTAGTGAAGTTTGTAATGGCGTTGCTGTAAGGTTATAATCGTATCTAAGAGATAGTTATTCTGTTTTCTTGTCCTGTATGGTCTGCTGATA
>JAEEGL014140926.1_pt1 | contig 15048 bp, 16 predicted proteins | sample 9134231 | NCBI WGS metagenome assembly JAEEGL01 (sample SAMN16246548, study PRJNA631951) | gut metagenome | biome: gut microbiome; feature: rumen; material: fiber-attached | host: Bos | place: Iran: Karaj | collected 2018-10 | reverse complement strand
TGAGCGCCTTGCGGCGGGCGACGGCCTCGTCGAGCTTGGCCTGCCGCTCTTCCGCCGAGAGGCCCTGCAACTCCTCCGGGAGGTCCTTCGCGTCCAGTTTTCCTAGAAGCTCCGGCTCGGCCGTGAGGTCGAACCCCGCGACCGGCGCGGCCAGCGAGCTTTCCTCCATCGCCCGGGCCTTCACGGCGTTGCGCGCCCCTGCGACGAACGCGGAGGATTCCGCATTCATCCTGACCAGCCCCCGCAGAGAGGACTGGACCTCCATGCGTCCGTAGGGCAGCACGGTCCCGCCGAGCTCGGCGTTGAGCTTCTGGATTTCCGCGTCGAAGGGCGTCTCGACCATCCGCATGTCCCCGGTCTGCCCGATCTGCGAATACCCGCCGTCGGTCAGTAGCGCGATTTCCCGCCAAATCGGCGTCGTGGAAGGATCGGCGCCGCACTGCACCGTGTTGACGACGATGTTCTTCTTCACGGCGAGGGCGCAGCTCTGCTGGTATTTGACATCGTCGGGATAGTCCATGTGCGGAGGGCAGTCGCCAACGAGGAAGATCGTCCGCAGGACGCGTGGCGAATCGCTCCACGCGATTTCGGTGACGGCTTCGTGGAGCGCCTGGTTGACCGATTCTGGCGTGTCGCCGCCGCCGTCGGCGCGGAAGCTCTGAAGGTCGGAATAGACCTGGTCGAGGTTGTTGGTGAGCGGGAACAGGCGCGTCACGTAGTCGTCGCCGCGGTCGCGGTAGGGCACGAGCCCGATCCGGACCTCGCCGCCGGTGCGCTGGATGACGCCGCCGGCGATGGACCAGATTTTCTGCTTGGCGCCCTCGATGAGGCCGGACATGGAGCCGGTGGTGTCCAAAACGAAGACGACTTCGGCGTCAATGGGCTCCGAAGGAGTGGCTTCGGCGGCGGGAGCGGCGGCTTCGGGGACGGGGTCCGCGGCGAGCGCGACTGAAGCAAGAAGGATGCAGGGAAGTGTGGATTTCATAGCGAAAGATTGGAGACTATGGATGTTGGAGATGTTGGATTTCGGACTCCGGACTTCGGACTTCGGACTTCCGGCGGCGTGCGCGCCGCCGGGCGCTACAGCCCTTCCTGGCTCGTGGACTGCTGGGTTTCGATCTGGTGGGCGCGGGCGCGACTGCTCCGCGAGAAGCGCGCGTCGGCGGGGGCGGCGGATACCGCGGACTCGTTGCGCGTGTTCCACTCCTCCTCGGCAGCCAGCTCGGCTGCGGCGGCGGGCGCTGCATCGAAACTGCCGGAGAATTTGGCCTTCACCGCACGCGAGAAGTCGGCGTTCTGGCGCATCAGCTCGCCGGCGGCCCTGAATTTGCCAGCGGCGTTGAGTTCCAATGCCTGCTTCGTGCGAGCCGCGTTCTGGGTCTTCACGCTCTCGACGAGCACCTTCGCGTCCGCGCTCTCGACGACCTTCTTCGCATCGGCGCTGAAGGCGATGGCCCCGGAAGCGGACGCCGACCCTGCCACATCCGATCCCGGCAGCTTCCAGGAGACTTCGGCGAGGGCGAAGTCGCGCGTCTCGCCATCCTTGCCGACGGGGAACTCCGTGCGGACGAGGACGAACTTCTCCTGACGGGAGTAGATCTGGTTGAAGTCCACCGAGACGACGCCGTCCTCGATGCGGCCGTCGCGCCCGATGAGCTCGACCGGGAAGGCGTCGCGGAAGCGGACGGAGAGTTTGACATCGCGCGCGGCCACCTGGAAGGCGTCGCCGAGCTCCGCGTTGAAGATGCGCGGCAGGTCATCGCCGTTCTCGATGAAGTAGGTGTTGCCGTCGCTGCGCGCGGCCAGCAGCGCCATGAGGTTCTCGTTGTAGCCGAGGCCGACGCCCATGGTGGAGACCGTGACGCCCTCCTTGGCAAGCGAGGTGCCGAGCTGGCCGAGCTCCTCTGGCGAGGACGGGCCGACGTTGGCCTGGCCGTCGGAGAGCAGGACGATGCGGTTGACGAGCTTGCGGGCGAGGTTCTTGCGGAGTTCCGCCGCACCGGCGGAGACGCCGCCGAAGATCGCCGTCGCGCCGCGCGCCTCGACCATGCGGAGCTTCTCCACAATGGCCGCCTTGTTCTTCTCCGAGGCGGTCTGCGCGCCGGCGAGGACGTCGATGCGGTCGTCGAACACGACGACGGATATGTAGTCGCGATCGTCGAGCCGTTCGACGGCCGCGATGGCGGCCTCGCGGGCCTTGGCGATACGGTCGCCCTGCATCGAACCGGAGCGGTCGAGCACGAGCGAGAGATTGACGGCAGGGCGCTCCCCGGCAGGGAGGGCAGCGCCCGTGAGGCCGACCTTGACGACGGCGGTTTCGGGCTTGTCGCTGGCGAGGATGCGGCGCTCGGGGGCGATGGATACGGAGACGGCCGGCGCGGCGGGGGATTCGTCGGCGCGGGCGGAAGGGCTCCACGGCGTGGCGACGACGAGAGCGACGGAAAAGGCGGCAAGGAGGGTCTGGCATTTCATGGGAGGTTCCTTTCGGGTTGCGGCCGGGGCCTGTTCCCCGGCTGCCGCCTATTCAACACGAAATCCGATGCCGAATTGTCAGAGAAATGTAAAAAGATGGCAAAAGATTCGTCAAATCGTCTGTCAATGACTCAACATGACGATGACATCAATGACCCGCGCACCGAAGACCGCAGGATTCACCGGTGCGCCAGTCGGTCAGTTCGCCCTTTCTGCATGGATCTCACCTCTGGCATACAATGCGCCATCCGTCAAACGCCCGTAACGTAGTTGAGTCATCGTATTGAGGAGGTAGGGGTAAGTAGTCACTTCGGGACATGAGGGTTGGACTCTGCGTTCCTTGCGTGTCGGATGGCCCGGAACAGTGCATAGCCGAGCGTGCCGCCGAGCGTGTTGAGGAGGAGGTCCTCGACCTGGGAAACTCCCGTGCCGAAGGCCCACTGGAGGCTCTCGATCAGGAGGGAACCGAGGAAGCAGAGCGGTGTGACCGCGCAGCAAAGGCGCGTCAGCGCGGGGAGTCCGAAGCCGAACGGCACGAAGCAGGCGATGTTCCCGATGAAGAAGAAGGTGAACGGCACGATTCCCGAGCGCCAGAGGACCGCGGTTTCCGTGAACGGCACAAGCTGCCATTGCCTTGAAAAGGGCGCAACCGGCTCCGCCCACGGCCGCCAGACCGCGATGCCAAACAAAAATGTCGTGTAGAGCGAGAGGAGGTGTTTCAAAACGATACTCCAACGATTCGATAGATGCGCTCTGCGAGCTTGACTTCGGAGGCTCCCGAAGCGGGACGGAACCAGAGCTCAAAACGCGCAGCGTACGGGTGCCGCTCGTCGCCCTCGCCGATGATGAACTCCATCCCGTCGAAGCGCTGCATGCCGCCGCCGTGTTCGCGGGTTGTCCGTTTCGCGAGAGTGAACTTCGAAAGAGGAAAGCCTGTTGTCGCCTCGAAGGCGCGCAAAGAGAACTGTCCCGGCTCGTTGGTTCGGAGGAAGAGGGTCGCGGTGTAGACTCCATCGATGCCGGAAAGGCAGAAGGCCGCACAGTTGCCGACGCCGTCGGGAAGCGAATCGAAGCCGACATCCGGCGCGGCGTTTCGGAGGAGCGGGTCTGCGACCGCGAGGTCGGCGGGGATGGTCAGGCAGTCCGCGAAACGGTCCCAGCGATTGTCGACAGCGCGGATGGTCACCCATTCCACCAGGCCGAGGGCGAAAATTGCGGCAATCCAGCTTGCAAAGAGAAGCGCCATGGGGCCGAGCCTACGGCGGAAAGCCGCAACGAACGGCGCCAGAAAGAGGCCCGCCATGCTGAGGAGGAGAAGGACCCCGAAGGGAAGCGAGATGAACTTCGTGGCGGATGGGGTGTTCCACGGCTCCGGGAAGAGCGAAAGACCGACATGAACGACGAACGACCACATCAGAAGGGCTGCGACGAATACGGCAGGAGGCAGCCAGCTTCGGCGGAAATAGGCGGAGAATGTGGAACGGAGAGAGAAGGACATTGGGAACGTACGGGAATGATAGCGTTTCCCTCCGTGAAAACAAAGCGGTATTTGAAATTTACGAATAGCTGCCCGGATTTCTACCGCCCTTGTCCATGACGGGGACGTCGCCCCGGAACTGGCGGAAAACCGCTACATCGACTATCTCGTCCCCGTCGAGCGACTCTTCGGGACGTGAACGTCGACTTCCGCATCGGGCAGGGACTCGGTAGCAGCTGGCGGGAGGAATTCGGCGCCGATAATTTCAACGGGCGGACAGCAGAGTTCGAGGGGCATCTCCAGTGAATCCGCGTCGAATCCAGGAATGACGGTTGGATTCGCAACGGGGCGAACACCGTAGACCTGGGCGTTGCAGCCGTTTGTTGTAATGCGGATGAAATTGCCGTATTCCATGAAATAGCGCTGGCCGGCAGGATCGTAGGCGGTGGGGTCAATTGCGGGATGGTGTTCGGCCGGGATGAGCGTCTCCCAGCGGGACGCCCAGGAACCATCGCGGCGCGAAAGGACGAGTTCGGTTCCCCGCTCCGAAGGGACAAGCGCAACGCGCCAGCGGAGGGCGACTTCATAGGGTAGAAGGACTTCATCCGCGCCCGCTTGCAGTTCCCGCTTTCGGCGACGGACTTCGCGCCAGTCCGGGAGAACGCCAGGCGGTGGGACCGGAATCACGCCATCGTCGTTCCAGCCGGTTTCGTTTTGGGGATCGAGCAGGAGATCGGCCAGCAACCAGGGTTCCCACCAACCTATGGATCCTTTGATTTTCCGAGCGAAGAATTCGGTCCGTTCGTCCATCGTCCATGCGGGAAGATTGTTTCGAAGGATGTTGGCGACACGTTCTTTGTCAGGATGGGACGGGAATCGGCAGGGAAACTGGCAAGCATACCATCCAGGCGTTTCTGCCGTTCGTCCATGCGAGCTCGTACCGACAATGTCGGGCCGCAAGGCGCAACCAGTGGCAAGGGCGAGGAGGAAAAGGAGAAGGGAAATGCGTTTCATTGCAAGGAGGGGGGATGTCAGCGCTGCCAGCCTTGGATCCGATAGACTTTCTCGGTGATTTTCCGTTCGGGAGTACCGGAGTCGGGGCGGAACCAGAGCTCGAAGCGCGCGGCATAGTATTGTCCCCAATTCCCCTCGTAGATGGTGATTTCGGTCGCGCCGGAGAAGAGCTCTCCTGAATCGTCCGACCAGCCGAGCCGCAGGGAGGATTTGTCCGGAAGCCGCGTCTCGGACAGGGGGCTGCCCGTCGTGACCTCGAACGCCTTAAGGTAGACGAGGCCGGGTTCTTTCGGGTTGGCGAGAATCCGGACCTTGTAGATGCCCCCCTGCATTCCGTCCTTCAAGACGATGTCGGGCGATTCGCCTCGCACGACGGCGTCAGAGGGCAGAATGTCGCGAATCGTCTCGGGGTCTGGCGATTCGGCAAGCGGACGCAGTTCTTCCTCTAGGAGGTGCAGCAGCGCCTTGGTGAGACGGCGTTCGGGGGTGGAGGATTCCTCGAGAATTTCGATGCAGGCGTTGCCAGCGGAGACGATGACATGGCTCTCAAAAGTTCCGGGATTGCCCTTGGAAACTTCCACGACGGCCCTTTCGCCGGGCGCTAGCCGCGTCGGGTGCGGGTTTCGGTTCCACCATGGGTTCGGAAAACCGATTGTGACGCGTATCTGGTAGGGTTCCGCAGGACCATCCGGTGTTCGGTGCGAGAAATCGCTGTAGTAGCCGTGTAGCGGGTAAATCCACTCGCCGCCGCGCCGCATGGTGCGCGTTGCATAGAGGAAGCCGTGTTCCTCGAAGACGCGCCAGCCGGGATGCGCGGAGAGGTACCGTAGCAGAAGATTGCGATGGTCGCGGACGAGACGCGCGAAAGACGGCACATCGGCCGAGACGGTCGCGTCCGATGTTCCGGCATGGGCGAGCGCGTTCGTGACGGCAGCGGAATACGGGTCTTCTCCCGACGCCGCTTTTCCAGCAAACCACGAAGTCGCCTCGTCCGGCTCGGCGATTTCGATTTCCCCAGGGATCGAGAGGTCGTCGGCGAAATGATCCTCGTCGAGAAACATGGCATCGAACACCGGTCCGAATATCACCGCCCTTATGGCGATGCGACCGAAAAAAAAGCACAGCACCACCGCGAGAAGCGCCAAGACCGCGTTGCCCCAGCGCCGAAAGACGAGTGCGCGGACAATGGCCACTAGGGAAAGCACCAGGAACAGCACAATCCCGAATGCGCCGCAAACCTCCAAAATAGCGGAGAGGAGGCGGAGCGTTGGACTCTGCTGAAAGAGAGTCAGCAGGAGTCCGCCGCAAAGGACGCCCGTGCAACCCAGAATGCAGAGCGGGGAAAGCCACCAACGGGAGACGAAGGAGAGGAGAAGTCTTTTCATTTCGGACGGGCCCCAAGGAAGAGCGGGATGCGCCATGTGCCGTCGCCGGGATTCGCGGCCGATGGGTAGTCCCAGACATGGCGTAGTGTCAGAACGCCGTCGACCGAAATGTCCTCAACTTCAGCATAGCTGTGGTCGAGGTTCGGAAGCGCGGAGGCGGCGGTCTGGTAAAGCACCTCGAATCCGTCCGTGGCACAGTCTCCGAGAGGACGGAGGATGACGCATTCGGTGAAATGGGTGTCCTGCTGGTTCTCTACGGAAAGCACGGGGCCGATCTGGGTCGGCCACCACTTCACGCCGATGCCGCGCTCGGACGAGCCGATCCAGAGCGACTCCCCGTCCGGATAGCGGAGTTCGAGCCAGCGGGCACACCAATCGCCTTCCGCAGGACCGGCCGCAAACACCTTTGCGGTGAAGCGTCCATCCGGCGACACATGTTCCACCGAATCCGAGAAAGCCCAGTTGACAGGGGCCGGACGGGGTTCCGCATAGCCGCGGACAACGCCCGGCGGCAATCGGAGGATCGGCGTCCCGTTCGTGACGACGAACCCAGCCCGCGCCGGCGCAACAAGGGCAAGGAGGAGAAAAATGGTGGCGGTGCGTTTCATGGGATAGACGGAGCGTGGGCAAAGTGCCGCCACGCGCCGATGGCGGGGAGCGGCAGGTCTAGGACAAGACTTACCTCGCACCATTGAACACGAGCGACTTCCGAAACCGGCTTGCCTCCCATTCATCGATTTTTACCAACGAAAAGCGTTTCATGCATTTTCTCTATTTGGTCGAAACGCCACCGATTTTAATTGTTCCTTTGGCGAAAAGCGAGCCGAAAATTTAACGGATTTTGGCGAAAACATGGACGAAATAAGCACGGCGCAAGGTTAGAACCGGGCGTCCGCAAACCCCGCTCCGAACGCGAGTCCCGCATGGTGTGGAATGGCGTTTGTGGCAGAGTCCTGCGCAGACGCTGCAAAGGCAAGGAGGGGAAGGAGAAGGGCGAGGCGTTTCACTTCGGACATGCGATATGGGAAACCATGCCGCGATTCTACCGGAAACGCCGTATGACGGCAACCGGAATGTGGTATACTGCCCTCCATGCAGTATTCCGTATCCAGCAGTTTCCTTTCCGCGTCCGCCGCGACGAAGAACGCAGACGGCGCATTGATTCTCCCGCCGGACCGTTTCGTCCGCGGCGCGGTCGTGGCGGCGCAATCCGACGGCGAATGGTCGTTCCAACGCTTTCTCCCCGGCCAGGCCGAAGCCTACCGCGAAGCGGGGTTCGAGGACTTCTACGGCAAGACGTTCGCAACGGCCGGCGTCCGCCTGTCCTTCCGCACCGATGCCGCGTCGCTCTCGTTCGACTGCCGCTTCGCCTACGGTTCCAGCCGCGCCTTCGGCTTCTTCGACATCTGGGTGAACGGCGCCCTCGCGGCCCATGCCGGGCTGGAGAAGGACGACGGGAAGCGCCATGCCATGACTGCCGAACTCGGCCCCGGCGAAAAGAACGTCGAAATCTACTTTCCATGGAGCAGGCGGACCTTCGTCTCGAACCTCGTCCTCCGCGGCGCCACGTTCGCGGAGCCGATTCGCAGGACGCGCTCGCTGCTCTGCTTCGGGGACTCGATCACGCAGGGCTACGACGCCATCTACCCGTCGCTGTCGTACGTCGAGTCCATCGCCCGGTTTTTCGACGCCGACCCGGTGAACAAGGGCATTGGCGGCGACCGGTTCTTCCCGGAGCTTCTGCGGGAACGCGACTCCTTCGACCCTGATTTCGTCACCGTGGCCTACGGGTCCAACGACTGGCGCCACAAGACCCCGGACGACGCCCGCGCCGACGCGACGGCGTTTTTCCGGCGTCTCTCGGGCCTCTACCCGTCCGCACGCGTCTTCGCCGTCACGCCGATCTGGCGCGACGACCCCGCCTCCCTCTCCGCTTTCGGGGAGGACGTGAGCTGCATGGACAAGCTGATCCGCGACGCCTGCGCCGGATTGCCTAACGTTTCCGTCATCGCGGGCCAGCCTCTCGTTCCGCACCTTCCGGAGTTCTTTTCCGACCGCCGGCTGCACCCGAACGACCTGGGCTTCGGAATCTATGCCCAGAACCTTCAGCGGGCGATTTCCGCGTCCTCCGCGTGAGGTGTTTCCGCAGGCAGGATGCCCGCGCCCCCAAGGGCGTTCTCCGCGTTTGGCAGGGGATCGGGCTCGCATCCGGGATTCTGGCAGTATCGGGCGGGGAGGAGGTTGCGGGCGGCAAAATCCGCAAGGCTCTGGAGACGTGCGGCTTCGAGGGCCTCGTCGTCGGCGACGAGTCCCTGCCACGCCTTGAAGTTCTTCCCGAAGATGCGCTTGGCGCTCGGCAGGTATTCGGAACCGTCAAGAACCGGGTCGAAGGAGACGACGGAAAGGATTCCTTCCGTCTCTCGCAGGTGCATGAGTCCCGGGTGGTTGCCACCGGAGACGAAATGGAAGGTGTCGCCCTCAAGCCGGTAATTGTACACGCGGAATTCGCCACGCACCCGGATGTCGTCGAAGTTGGCGATGTCAACGGCGACGGCTTCGACAAGCGGAACGCAGTGCTCCCATTCCCCGCCGTAGTTCGGGGCCATCGTCTCTCGGAGGTAGCGCTCGATCGCGGGAACGATACCGGCGGCGTCAGAGTCCACGACGATCTCGGGCGACCGAAGCACCTGCCAGCGGGAAAACGCCATGGAGCCCAATCGGAGCAGGAGGCCAAGCGCGAAGAAGCCGAACAGGGCAAGTCCGCACCAGGCGGCGGCCTTGGCGCACCGGGGGGAGTCGGGGACGAGGGAGCGGAGGCGTTTCATGAGAAGGTGAGAGGGAAGAAGTGAGAGGGAAGGTCCACAAATAGCAAATCATTCCACAGTCTTCTCCGCAATGTTAGGGAGGTTCCCGATGGCGAAAATCAACAGGATATTTGCCTACATTTTGGAGATTGTATGCATGAACTTTTTCAAGGTAATGGCGATTCTTTGCAGGAAGTTTTGGCGGGAGGCAAGGAAGTTGGGGTGAGGGGGGAGACCGGGATGAATCCTGTGGAGGCGAGGAGGTCGCGGCCGACAGGAGAGAGGAGGAAGTCGGCGAGCTTGTGGACATTGTCGCTCGGCGGGCCCGCGGCGACAAGTTCCAGCGTCCGGCCCGGCGGATAGCGTCCGGCGGCGATGGCGTCGGCCGTCGGAGCGACGCCGTCGACGGACAGAAGACGAATCGACCCTTCGCTCACGAGAGGTGCGGCCATGACATGCATGGAATATCCGATGGCGCCTGGCTTGGCGCGGAATTCAGCAAGATGCCCGTCCATGGCATCCTCGTCGGTCCACCACTTGAGTGGCGGATTGCCCATCCTCGTGGATGTGACTGGTTCAGGAGCGAGCCAAGAGCGGGCGAGACGCTGCGCGTCCTCGTGGTATTCCCGTTCGTAGGGGATGATGTCGTGGCGGTCGCCAAAGCCGAGTTCCCGCCATGAGCGGACGCGGCCGTGGTAGATGTCCGAAAGCTGCCCGCTCGTTAGGTCTCGGACAGGCGATGCGGCGGGAACATGGAAAACAAGCGGGTCCCAAGCAACGGGAATGCGCGTCAGTTCCACGCCGTTTGTTTCCGCTTGGGCGAGGTCTTCTTCCGAAGGGGTCCAGACAAGCACGGCTTCGATAGGTTCCGAGGCGCCTGCTGCGGGGGTGGGGAAGAGGTCGGCGACGCCTCGCCATGTTGCGCGGATCGATCTCTCGGGCGCATGACCGGTCTCCGAGAGCGCGGCAAGCGCCTTCGTCACGACCGGAATGACCCACGCTGTCGCGGCAACGCGCGGCGGTTCGCCAACAAACCTCTCTTCCGGTGGCAGAGCGTCGGTGATCGGGGCGCAGCGGGGAGGCCGGAAGGTCATGCCATCACAGGGACAGAGCGAACCAGGGCGCGGAGAGGCGAGGACGGCATCGCCGTCGGCGTCCACATTCCAATACTTGCTGTGCCAGAATAGCACTTTTTCCGACGGAATGTCCGGGTAGCGCAAAAATGTCGCCCAGTTCCAGACGGCCCAGACGGGAAAGACGGCGAGAGAAAGCAGTGCCGTGAAGACTGCGGCACGGGCGAGACGGCTGGAACGGATGGACCAGGCGACGAGGCGTAGCAGCAACGCGAAATCGAGCGCGAGGAAAAAGAATAGCCATGCAACGAGGATACGCCCGACATCATGTAGTTCAATCAGGAGACAGACGAATGCCGAGACCGCAAGCGCGAAAGCGAAGGCAAGAACCACGGACATCGCGCGCACGGCGATGCGGAGCATGGGGGGAAGGTGGGCGAGGAGGTTCATTGGAGGTGAAAGGAGAAAGGAGAGAGTCGGTGTCAGTCAAACCACCATTCAACAGCGGCGGTTGGGAGGAAAAGCATGGGAAGGAGAACACCAAGAAAGGCGGAAGCGGAAAGCGCCGCCATGACGCGGAAAGCGGAAAGGGCCGCACTGCGTCGCCAACCCGCGAAAACGGCAACTGCCGCCGTAAGCGCAAGCATGCCGGCGGCAAGGCCGACGAGAAGCAATACGGCTTCGCTCCGCTCGAACACACCGGTCCACGGCTGCATTCGGTCGTAGAACTGGAAGGTCCGGGGCCAGCCGTCGTTGAGGGTTCTGGCCCAGTATGCAAACACGACGAATGCCGCAGCATGGAGCGCCCCGAGTACGGCAAACAACACAACGGCCATGCGGCATTGCCTCCTGCATGACATCACGGGACGGATATCCAGTGACCGGACAAAGACTTCGACAAAGAAAGTCAGAAAAACCACGACAATCAGCGGAAAGAAAAAGACCCCCGCGGCAGGGTTGTACGAGGAGGAGCCTGGGAGAACGCTGGAAATGCTGGCGAGGATGGGTAGCATGGAGTGGTGGTTGCTTCTGCGAGCAACTCAGGCAAGCGGGCTAGAATCTTCGCAGCAGGTGCGCTCGTCGTGGAAACGGATGGCCGGCGTATCCTGAAATCGTCCAACCGTTTCGAGGAGACGGCATACGGCGTAGTCCGCGCTTGCGGCAATATAGTCCGAAACCCAGCCGGCGAAGACGGGCTCTGCCTCCGGTGGACGGGGGAAGCGCATTTCGCGCGGGGGGCGATGGAGTCCGATGCGCTCCGGCTTCGGCGTGAGGCGCGCCCGCCAGCACCCCTGTTTGGAGCAGAGATCGACATAGCACGGATCGGCATCCAGTGCCCGGGCCAACGCGCGGAAACGGCGGTTGCCCGGCGCCAGTCCATCCGCCTGCGCGAGGACGCGGAACCCGGCAGCCGTGCGGTAGACCCGCGCGGCCAGCCCCCGCCATGCGGACGATTCCGCCAACGCCTGTATCTTCGCGAGCAGCGTGGCCTCCGCCCGCTCCGGTGTTTCGAAGGCGGGAAAAGCGGCGCGGAAGAACACGATGATTGCCTGGGTGAACATGGCGATCAGAATCACGCCCATGGCAAATCCCGCGGCGGGGCCGATGTCGTACCGCCCCACCCAGCGGATGGTCGCGGCAAAGAGCGCAATGGCGGCGAGAAGGGTTGAAACGGGGCGGGCCAGGCGCGCCGCAAGGGAGCGTGCCTTCCGGACGCAGTCCACATCGATGAAGCAGGTATCCTCGCTGTTGAGTACCTCAGCGCCGTAGCGGTTGCGCGTGACAATATCGTGGGGTGTGAGTTCGTCGACGACCTCTTCGCAGATGACGGCCTCGTATCCGCCGTCGGAAGTGCGCCCGCCGAGATCAAGAAGGGCTTCGCGGACGGAGGCGGATTCGGCTTCGGAGAGTCCGCCGCTAAACCTGTTCAGGAGGTCCGCGCGTTTTGCGAGCTTGACGGAGGCGTCGGCGGGCGAGTCGTTGGAGCCGTCGCGCAGCCGGTAGGTCGTTCCATCAATTTCAACGGTCTGGGTTGCCCAGTAGCGGAAGATTTTCATGGGAGTCCTTTCTGTCTCGGTCGCCACGCCAGGACGACGCACTGCCAGCAAGACCAAAGATGGAACGGGCCTTCATGGAAGCAAGTCTGGGAAAGAGGTTTGGCGTGATTAGTAGAGCAGACCGAACATCCAGAGGGGGATGCGGTTGCCGCGGCCGATTTCGATGTCGTCGACGGCAAGATAGCTGTTCGAGGTGTCCGCGATCTGGCGGAAGGTCTTTCCCGCGCCGCCGACTTCAATCAGGATGCCGCCGTCAACGAGACGAACAGTTTCTTCCATATCGGTCTCCAGAGGTCTGAAAACCCGATTTCAAGACACAATTCGGGTTTTGATTCCCGAAATATGCCCTATGGCCGGGGGATTGTCAAGGGGGTAAGCACGGATGTCGCGACGAAGGAGAGCGGTGGAATGCTAGGGAGTATCGGCAAGCGGGTCGGCGACTTGGGAGGGGTATTCAAAGCTGCAATCGGGATGGACGATGCCGCGAAATTCGGGGTCGCGGAGTGAGTCGCCGACTGGAACGCCGTCGAAAGCGTCTTTCTCGCCCGCGTCCGTCTGAACGCTAATCGATCCACCTCCGCCGCCGGTGACAAACTTGGTTCCATCGGGGATGGTGATCCAGAGGTCGTCGGAGCGCATCTCGACCGTTTCGGCCTCCGCGTTCACGCGGTATTCGTTTTTGTAGGACAGGTTGCTCAAACTGTCCACGAGGTAGTATTCGCCCGTCGGGAGCCTGTACAACGCGAACGGCGCATTGCCGCCGGTGTCCGGAAAGAGCCCAATCCGCTTGCCGGACGGGAAGACGATGGCCTTGTCGTATTCCGTCGGGATGTAGTGGTGGAGCGTGAATTCGATTTGGAACAGTTCGGGACCAACGCCTCGGTCCAGAACCGTGAAGTGACTTGCGTTCCGTCCGGGTGTCTTTTGGGCGGCGATGGGGGTTGCTATGGCCAGGGCCACGGAGCCGATGGCGGCAAATACCGGTATGGAGAGGCAGCCAAGGGCGAATTGACCTGCAGCTCGTGCTCCTTGGCGAGCGACGAGCGTTTTGATCCACGCGATGATGACGGCGAGTGTCGTTAGCGTGAGGAGTCCTCCGCAGCAAGTCTCCAGAATCGTTCCGAACTTCCCCAGAAACGGGGAGACGACCCAGAGGATCATGTTCAGGAGCGCGACTGTCCACCAGACGACGACCGGTCCCCACCAGGTCTCGAAGAAGAAACGATAGAACCAGTGCCGACGGGGGTGGTCTGACGGGAGCGAGGATGGGAGTGAAGGTGGGGACGAAAAAGAATCGTTCATGGGACGGGGCGGGGCAGTAGATTAGGGATGTGAAGAGAGTGGGCGTGGTGCTTCATCGGATGGAAGGAATCGGGTCGCGAAGGAAGACGCGCCATAGGCAGAAGGGGGCGTGTTCTCTCGCCCAGGAGGTGGCGGTGTCTCGCAGAGTGAAGGCGTCCGACGCCGAGGGGAGGAGTCCATAGCCGTTGAGTCGCGGGGCGAGCCAGTCGCGAAGGATGGCGTCGGCGCCGATGCCCATGTCGAACAGGACACTGTAGGGGTTCGCTCCGGTTTCGGCGACATCGAATCCGATTTCCCGCCATGGGGCTGGAAGGTCGGTGGCCGGCAGATCCTCGGGGCGGCAGACGATTCCGAAGGCGGCAGGGACCCAGTGCGACGCTTCGTCCGGCGGAAGCGTACGCAGGACGATGTCGGGAGCGTCCGCGTTGAACCAGAGAAAGTGCCGAAAGTCAAATTCCGCGTCGGGGAATTCTGTCCAGGCCGGCGTCGAATCGACATCATAGCGTTCAAAGAAGGACGGCCAGATGCGCGAATCGGCGGAGGCGGGCCAGTCAAGATCCGGTCGGGCAACGTATGAGCTCCAGCCACCGCATCCATCACCCTTCTCCAAGCCTTCCAGAGAAGCGAGGGTCCGTTCGCGCGTGGCACGGAGGCCAAAGCGGAGAACGGGCGGAAATCCGGGAAAACGCCCATCGGGAGACCAATCTCCCCAGGCGACTGGGCGCAGCGGGAGATCCGAGCGACCATCCAAGTAGGCCAGAAACGCCGCCTCCGTCCAGTCCATGTCGGGGAGATATCCGTCGAGGACGAGCGGCCATTCATCGGCCCCGTCTCGCCGTTCAATGCTGAAGTACCTTCCATTCAGGGCGACGGCGCGGAGATGGTGGTCCGGATCGTCGTCGTGGCGCAGCTCCACCCAGGCGCCACGTCGCATGGAATCGCGCAAAAGCGAGTGAATGCGTTCAGGCGTGGCTTCAGATTCAGGCGTTCGTTCGGACAGAAGTTTCATGGATGGCGTTGTCAGTAGAGCAGACCGAACATCCAGAGGGGGATGCGGTTGCCGCGGCCGATTTCGATGTCGTCGACGGCAAGATAGCTGTTCGGGGTGTCCGCGATCTGGCGGAAGGTCTTTCCCGCGCCGCCGACTTCAATCAGGATGCGGCCGTCGACGAGAAAATCGACGCGCAATTGATTGGAGTCCATACGATTCAAAGCTTAAGTTTCTGAGCCATCATGGGTTTACATTCCAAAGAAATCATGAAATTCTTTGGTTTGAAAACCAAACGCCGACAGTTTACGCGAACGGCAGGATTGGCGTCAAGCGGTAAAAGAAGAGGGGGTGTAAGACAGATTCGTGACCACAGCCCCCTGATCCCCCCATTCCCGACCTAGGCGGTTTTCCGGCGGCGGACCATGCCCCGGCGTTTCCAGAAGTCTTCGTGGATTCCGTCCATGACCATGCCC
>JAEEGL012681257.1_pt1 | contig 15048 bp, 10 predicted proteins | sample 9134231 | NCBI WGS metagenome assembly JAEEGL01 (sample SAMN16246548, study PRJNA631951) | gut metagenome | biome: gut microbiome; feature: rumen; material: fiber-attached | host: Bos | place: Iran: Karaj | collected 2018-10 | reverse complement strand
TGCAAAGAAGGTTGCTGCTAAGAAGCCCGCTGCAAAGAAGGCTCCTGCAAAGAAGGCTGCAAAGAAGGTTGAGATCTTCTTCCAGATCGACGGTCAGGAAATCTCTAACGCAGCTATCGCTAAGAAGCTCCCCAAGGCTGCAAAGATCTGGGTCAACGCAGCTGAGAAGAAGGCTTATGATGAGAGCGGCAAGGGTGTAGACCTCTTCTAATCCAAGAATACTTCTTGAACTATTTACTCCCGGATTTATTCCGGGAGTTTTTTTATGGTTGCATTTGACCGTGATAATGTATATCTTTTGTTCATGCCTTTAATTACTGTACAGGATATTTCAATGAGTTTTGGTGAGAGACGCGTCTTAAGCGACGTGTCTTTTCGTGTGAACAAAGGTGACAGGATAGCTTTCATCGGTGATAACGGTGCAGGCAAATCCACTCTGTTTAAGATCATCAGAGGCATCATCACACCTGAAGGCGGTGAAGTTCTTTTTCATGGTCAGACTATTGCAGGATATCTTTCCCAGCGTATAGAAGAACAGGATCTTTCATCAGCAACACTTAAGCCTGCAAGACTTGTTGAACTTGAATCCCGTTTGTCTTCTCTTGAAAAAGAGATATCCGTTCTTTCATCTTCAGGAAATGATTCACCTGAACTTAAAGCGAAGATGGATGAGTATTCCGATGTGCGCAACGCATACGAATCAGCAGGCGGATACGATTACGAATACAGACTCAACGATGCGCTCAGAGGACTCGGATTAGGTGATATGGTAGACAGCGCGAGAACGGATTTCTCTTCCATGTCGGGAGGAGAAAAGATGCGCGTGTGTCTTGCAAGACTCATAGTCGATCATCCTGACATACTGATGCTCGACGAGCCTACCAACCATCTTGACATGGAAGCGGTCGAATGGCTTGAAGGATTCCTTTCGTCTTACGGCGGAGCTGTTTTTGTAATTACCCACGACAGACATTTCATTGATTCAGTCGCGACGAGAGTCATCGAACTTGACGGCGGAAGGATTACCGAATACCGCGGCAACTATTCTGATTATGTTATTCAGAAAGAAGAGTTCTTAAAGACACAAACTGCTGTGATCGAAAATCTTGAGGCTGAGCTTTCACATCAGCTTGATGTAAAGCAGACGATGCTTTCACACAGAAACATCTCCGGTTATCACCAGAGAGAGAAGATGGTCGATAAGCTCGCCGACGTACTTGAAAGAGAACGCGCAAAGCTTCCCGCGCAGTATGCGAAGATGAGTTTTACTGCTGTTCCACTTGAACGTTCAGGAAGATCCGATAAGATCCTTCTCGAAGTATCAGGTGTTTCGAAAAGATTCGATGACTGTGATACCGATCTGTTTTCGAATATCTCATTTGAACTTAAAGCGGATGAGAAACTGTTCCTGTGCGGCCCCAACGGATGCGGAAAGACTACGCTTCTTCAGATGCTTGCGGGAAAAGCTTACGGCACTGAAGGAAAAGTTACGATCGCGACCGGAACCAGCTGCGGATACATGGGTCAGTTTGTTCCTTTTGAAGATGAAAATGCGACATGCTTTGATGAGCTCGTAGACAGAAACGAGGGAATAAAGACCACAGAAGCAAGATCACTTCTTGCAAGATTCGGCTTCCGCGGAGATGATGCGTTTAAGATTATCAAAGATCTGTCCGGCGGAGAGAGATCGAGACTTTATCTTTGCTGTCTTCTTTCTGAGCGTCCGGACATTCTTTTCCTCGACGAGCCTACAAACCATTTGGATATCAATTCAAGAGAGATCTTAGAGGATGCGATAAGGGAGTATGACGGCGCGGTCATCTGTGTATCGCATGACCGTTTCTTCATTGACAAATGTGCTGATGACATTCTTGGTTTTGCAAACGGATGCGCTTCGGAATTTGAGAAATACGAGTATTACAGAAAGTCTGTAAGGAACACCGTAAAGCAGACCGAGGTTAAGACCGAAGCACCTGAAAAGAACACGAAAAAGAAGAATGCCGACAGAGTTGCTTCGGCAAAACGCCGCCAGCGTCTTTCGGATATCGAGAAGGAAACACGTAAGCTTGAGGAAGAACAGAAGGAGATCGAGTCCAGGTTCGGCATTGATGCCGGAGAGGAAGACTACAAGCGTTACGCAGCAATTTCCGAAAAACTGAATCTGCTCTACGAGGAGTATTTCGAGCTTGGAGAAGAATAAAAGAATTTGATTATTCTTCTTCAAGTAATAAGAATAATGTTGTAAAATTTTAGATATTATTCTTAATACGAGGTACTTCATATGGGCATGACGATTACGCAGAAGATCCTGGCGGACCATGCCGGGGTGCCTGAAGTTAAAGCCGGAGACCTGATCGAAGCGAAGCTTGATTATGTGCTCGGTAACGATGTTACATCGCCCCCGGCCATTAAGATATTGAAGCAGCTCGGAGTTGAAAGAGTATTCGACAAAGAAAGAGTCTGCCTTATCCAGGATCACTTTACTCCCAATAAAGACATCAAATCTGCGGAGCTCTGCAAGACGGTCAGATGCTTTGCACGTGAGCAGGAGATCAGCCATTTCTATGAGCTGGGCCGCCGCGAGATGGGAATAGAACATGTCATTCTTCCCGATAACGGAATCGTTTTACCCGGAGATATGGTGATAGGAGCTGATTCTCATACATGCACTTACGGTGCTCTAGGTGCGTTTTCGACAGGTGTAGGATCGACTGATCTTGCATGCGCAATGGCGAGAGGAATCACATGGTTCAAGGTACCGGATGCGATCAGGATAATCCTCAAAGGATCATTTAAGAAATTTGTTACCGGCAAAGACCTCATCCTGCACATCATCGGCATGATGGGTGTTGACGGTGCGCTTTATAAATCGCTTGAGTTTGAAGGCGAAGGTCTCAAGAGCATCTCGATGGCCGGAAGATTTACGATCTGCAACATGGCTATAGAGTGCGGCGCCAAGAACGCCGTGTTCCCGTTTGACGAATACACATTAAGATATATCGCGAAGACGAATCCCAAGAGATTCTCTGCAAGTGATTATAAGATCTACACTGCAGACGAAGATGCCGAATACGCGCAGACGATAGAGATCGATCTCGGAGACGTTCCGCTTACGGTAGCTCTTCCGAGCATTCCTTCCAACACGAAGAAGGCAGAAGACTGCAAAGATCTTAAGATCGATCAGGTCGTTATAGGTTCTTGCACCAACGGAAGGTTAGAAGATATCGGCGCGGCAGCGGAGATCCTCAAAGGACTTAAGGTTCATGAGGACGTAAGGTGCATCATCATTCCGGGTTCGCAGAAAATATACAGATATGCGCTCGAAGCAGGCTGGCTTCAGATATTTGACGATGCAGGATGCGTGATATCGACACCTACATGTGGCCCCTGCCTTGGCGGTCATATGGGTGTTCTCGCAAAAGGTGAGAGATGCGTTGCCACCACGAACAGAAATTTTGTCGGACGCATGGGTGACACAGGATCCGAAGTTATATTGAGCGGCGTTCCCGTAGCGGCTGCTTCTGCAGTGCTGGGGCGCGTCGGAACGCCTGATGAGCTTTGACGGAGGTTTGTATGATAGTTACCGGTAAAGCATTCAAGTACGGAGACAACGTCGATACCGATGTCATCATTCCCGCAAGATATCTTAATTCCGCAGACCCCGATCATTTGAGACAGCACTGCATGGAAGACATCGATGCTGATTTCGTAAAAGAAGTCGGTCAGGGCGATATCATGGTTGCCGGAAAGAATTTCGGCTGCGGCTCTTCAAGAGAACATGCTCCCGTCGCGATCAAGGCAAGCGGTATTTCGCTGGTCATTGCAGAGAGCTTTGCAAGGATATTCTTCCGCAACTGCATCAATGTGGGACTTGCGATCATGGAGTGCCCGGAGGCGGCAAATGCCATATCAAAGGGCGATATGATCAAAGCGGATTTTGAAACGGGAATAATAGAGAACGTTACAAAAAACGAGAAGTATCAGTCTAAGCCGTTTCCTGATTTCATCAACGGGATCATTGCAAGCGGCGGTCTTCTTGAATATACGAAAAAGCAGACAAAGATCTAGCATGAAGGGGAAAGGAGATCAGTATGGGAAGAACATATAATATCGTTTCGATACCCGGCGACGGCATCGGTCCTGAGACCAACGGCTCAGCAGTAAGAGTGCTTGAAGCGGTTGCGAAGAAGTACGGCTTTGAACCGAAGATCACTGAATACAAAGCCGGCGGATGTGCGATCGATGCGTTCGGAGTGCCTCTTCCCGGCGAGACCCTTCAGGCTGCTCAGGATTCTGATGCCGTGCTTCTCGGCGCGGTCGGAGGCCCGAGATGGGACATGATCGAAGCCGAAAGAAGGCCTGAACAGGCGATCCTGGGCTTAAGGCAGGGAATGCATCTTTATGCGAACTTAAGACCTGCAACTCTTCAGAAAGAATTAGGTGACGTATCTCCTCTTAAGGATCCCGGTGACATCGATCTGCTTATCGTCAGGGAACTTACTGGAGGTATTTATTTCGGAAAGCAGGGCTCCTACAAGAGCTCAGAAAAGCTTTTTGACGGAACGCGCAAAGGCGTTGTGGCTTTTGATACGGAAACATATTCCGAGGCTGAGATCACAAGGATCTTAAGACGCGGTTTTGAATTTGCCATGAAGCGCAGGAAAAAGCTTACACTGGTCGATAAAGCCAATGTTCTTAATACGAGCAGGTTCTGGAGAAGGATAGCTCAGGATCTTGCTCCTGAATACCCGGAAGTTGAAATGGAGTATCTTTATGTCGACAACTGTTCCATGCAGCTCGTCAGCAGACCTTCGACATTTGACGTAATCGTAACCTCCAACATGTTCGGTGACATTCTTTCAGATCTTGCGGGTCAGATCACAGGTTCTGTCGGACTTCTTCCGTCAGCATCGCTCGGAAATCCCGGAATGCCGGGACTCTTTGAACCGATCCACGGATCTGCGCCTGATATCGCAGGCCAGAAGAAGGCTAATCCGATCGCATCGATCCTTTCAGTCCAGCTTATGTTAAAGCTCCATTTAGGCGAGAAGGATGCGGCGGAATCCATATTGCAGGCGGTAAGGAAGACTCTTGCGGAAGGCGCCAGAACACCTGATATCGCGGTGCATGGTGATGAGGAATCCAAATCAAAGATCATACTCGTCAATACCGATGAGATGACAGACAGGATAATAGCAAATCTTGAATAACAAATAGCTTAAGTCAAGGGAGAAACTGAAATGGCAAAAAAGCTGGTAGCCGTAATCGATATCGGATCACTTACGGCGAGGATCAAGATATTTGAAGTAAACCAGAAGGGCAAGCCCAAGGAGATAGAGGCGGTCCGTAAATTTACGGGACTCGGCTCCAGAAGCTACAGGTCCGGAACGATCCAGCCCGAACAGGTCGATGAGCTTTGCAGATGCCTTAAGATGTTTGATGAGAAATGCCGTGAATACGGTGTCTCAAGGGTGTTCTGCGTAGCAACATCCGCATTCAGGGATGCGACAAACGCTGATATCGTAATCGAGAAGATCAGGACAAGGACCGGATTCAAGATCAAGGTATTAGACAACGCAATGGAAAGGTATTACCAGACCATTGCGGTTCAGGCCATATATCCTGATTTCGGCAAGATGATAGAGAACGGAACCATGATCCTTGATATCGGTTCAGGTTCTTTGCAGGCATCGGTTTACGACAAGTCCGAGTTCGTTTTCAGCCAGAACCTGGTATTGGGATCACTTCGTATCTCGGGCATGCTTTCAGACCTTCAGAGCAGGACCACTCACTATGAGGACGTTCTGGAGGAATTCATTGCCCAGGACTTAAACGACTATCATGCAGTAGAACCTAAAGGGATCACATACCGCAATCTCATCGCTTTTTCTGGTGAGATGGGATTCATTAAAAAGCTTTCAGGCCATGATTCGATGGGCTCGTGCGAACTTACGAAAGAGGAGTTCCTTAAAGTCTATGAGTATCTGTTAAAGACGCGTCCTTCGGATCTCACTCTGATAGACAAGGTTCCTTCCATGATCGCGCCGCTCCTTCTGCCGACGGCACTTATCGTAAAGAACATCCTTGAGTACACGGGCGTTGATTCCATCTACATGCCGCACGCATCGCTTTCTGACGGAATAGTCTACCATTATTGCTATACGACTTTAGGCCTCAAGGCTCCGTTTGCACCCGACAGTTATCTCATTTCGGCAGCAAGGCATATCGCGAAGAGATACAGATCAGACAAGAAGCACGTCGAGTTTGTTGAAAAGACCGCGCTTAAGATGTTTGACGAACTCAGGGACGTAAGCGGCCTCGGTGAGCGCGACAGACTGCTCCTGCAGGTTGCGGTCATACTTCACGAGATAGGCAAGTTCGTTCACGCCAGAAACCACAGTGACGCTGCTTATTCGGTTATCAAGTACACGAATCTTATGGGACTCGATCACGATGAACTCAACATGGTGGCACTTATCGTAAGACTCTATCCGAGAAGCAATCCTTACGACAGTTACTACTATTCACTGCTGCCGCCTAACCAGAAGGTCATCGTTTCAAAGCTGACGTCGATCCTTAAGATCGCTGATGCATGTGACGCCTCGCATAAGGAAAAGGCAAAAAAGATCACATGTTCTATCAAGGAAAACAAGTTCGTCACGGTGTGCGAAGCTCCTGACGACATGTCTTTCGAGCTGTGGGCTTTCGAGAACCGCGGCAAGATGTTTGAAGATGTCATGGGTATCAAGCCCGTTCTCAAGGCAAGGAGGAGAGAAGTCTGATGGCAGTTAGAAAAACACCGGCAAAGAAGGCTCCGGATAAAAATACTACGGCAAAGAAGACTGTAGCAAAAAAAACTGTAGCTAAGAAGGCTGCAGTAAAGAAAACGGCAGCTGCTGCAAGTGCAGTAAAGAAGCCCCGCGGAGTTAAGGTCGCGCTTAAGAAGACAGATGCTCCGAAGCCTAAGGTAGCGGCAAAGAAGCCTTCCGCGGCCGCAGAAAAGACCAAGGACTACAAGACTGACAAGTTTGCGTCTTTCCTTAGCTCCAATGCAAAGTTCTTTAACCGTGAGCTTTCGTGGATCGAATTCGACGAGCGTATCCTTCACGAGGCAAGAGACGTTAAGAATCCGCTCTTAGAGAGGCTTAACTTCCTTTCCATCACGGCATCAAACCTCGACGAATTTTATATCGTACGTGTTGCTTCGCTCCGTGACATGCAGAGCATCGAGTTTACCGAGAAGGATATTGCAGGCTTTACAGTCGGCGAACAGCTCGAGCGCATCGATGAGAGGACAAGAACACTTATGTCTTCGATGTATTCCACATACGGACGTTCTCTTGTTCCCGCGCTTGCACAGGAAAAGATCTATCTTAAGGATTATTCTGAACTCGGTAAGGAAGAGCAGGGTATCGCTGATTCATACTTCAGGGATGTTCTCTATCCTGTACTTACACCGATGGCTGTTGACTCTTCAAGGCCTTTCCCGCTTATCTACAACCGCATGCTCAACATGTGCGTAATGCTTGAAAAGGATCCCGAAAGAGCAAGACTCCAGGAAAAAGCCCAGGAGGGTCTGGTCAATTCCAAAAAGAAGAATTCCGCCGAAAAGGAAGATCACGAAAAGCATATGTATGCGACTGTCCAGATACCGACTGTCGTAAAGAGGCTTTATCAGATAACAACGGGTGACGGTGATATCTTCGTCCCGATCGAGCAGATAATCATGGCCAACGTAAACGAACTGTTTGACGGCCAGAAAGTAATAGCTGCGGGCTTCTACCGTGTAATGAGAAATGCCGACCTCGATATCGATGAGGACGAGGCTGAAGACCTCTTGAAGGAGATCGAGGAGCAGGTAAGAAGGAGAAGATTCGGCGAGATCATCAGGCTTGAGATACAGGATGACATGGATCCCGAACTTCTCAAATACCTCATTAAAGAGCTCGGAGTCGCGAAGAAAGACATCTTCAGTGTCAACGGCCCGATCGATCTTACATTCCTTTCAAAACTCACTTCCGCATGCAAGGCAAAGCATCCGGATCTGTGCTATCCGGCGCATGAACCCGCTGAACCGGCTTCTTTCGACGGACCGGTCAGTGAACTCGATATCTTTGCACAGATCAGGGAGAAGGACCGCATCGTACATCACCCGTATGAGAGCTTCGAGCCTGTTCTTGAGTTCATTAAGCAGGCAGCAAGAGATCCTAACGTTCTCGCGATCAAGCAGACGCTCTACCGTGTATCTGACAGGTCCCCGATCATTGCATCGCTCCTTGAGGCTGCACAGTGCGGAAAGCAGGTAATGGTACTTGTTGAGCTCAAAGCCAGATTCGATGAGGAAAACAACATCAACTGGGCCAAGATGCTTGAAAATGCGGGCTGTCACGTTATCTACGGCCTTGTAGGCCTCAAGACGCACAGTAAGATCACTCTGGTCGTCCGCAAGGAAGAAGACGGTATCAGACGTTATCTGCATCTGGCTACGGGAAACTATAACGACATAACGGCCAAGATATATACAGATATCGGCCTCTTTACGGCTTCTGAGAGCTTCGGTGAGGACGCTTCGCAGTTCTTTAACATGCTCTCGGGCTTCTCTATCCCGCAGGTCTGGAACAGGCTTGTTCCTGCGCCTCTGTGGATGAAGGATTACTTTGTCCAGAAGATAAGGCAGGAGGCTGAAAACGCAAGGAACGGCAAGCCTGCAAGGATCGTTGCCAAGATCAACTCACTTGTTGACGGCGTGATTATCAAGGAGCTCTACGATGCTTCATGTGCAGGCGTAAGGATCGACCTTATCGTCAGAGGCATCTGCTGTCTCAGGGCAGGAATCCCGGGAATGTCCGAGAATATTACCGTCCGTTCGATCACGGGCCGCTTCCTTGAGCATTCCAGAATATTCTATTTCTATAACGAAGGCCATGAGGACCTATATCTGGCTTCGGCCGACTGGATGCCCAGAAACCTCAACAGACGTGTCGAGCTCCTGTTCCCGGTCGAGGACAGTGACTGCAGAGCGCGTGTTATGGAGGTTCTCGAGGTTGAACTTGCCGATACGGTACGCGTAAGCTTCCTCAATCCCGACGGTACATATTCAAAGCTCGATCTCAGAGGCAAGACAAAGCTTGACTCACAGAAGAGGCTGATAGAGCTCGCAGATGAGGCTGCCGCGCTCCGCCATAAGAGCGAGGACAATATCGAGTTCACCCCTGCAGAGAGCCCGAGAAGCTGATAATCAACACTTTTGCCCTATATTGTTGATTGACTTTGGAAAGCATTATTTATATTTTTAGTGCAGTAATATTTGTTGGAGGCCAACAATGAAGAGGAAAAAGTTGATTTCGGTAATGCTTGTTGCGGCCATGGCTGCTTCGGCCTTTGCCGGATGCGGAAAAAAGCCTACTCCTGCGAGCAGTGTGGTGATCGTTTCAACACCTGTAGCTACTACTGCGGAAACAACGACAGAGGCTACCACAGAGGCACCTGCACCTTCTCTTGCTACTGAAGAGACTACGGAAGAGACAACCACGTTTACGGTTCAAACGACTGAGGAGACAACGAAAAAGCCCACTGCAACTCCAAAGCCTACAAGCACACCGGCGCCCACACCGTCAGTAAAGCTCGTTTCTCATGTCAAGGATGAGGCAAATGTCATCAAGGACGATGCAGCTCTTGAGGCAAAGCTCGTTGAATTTGAGAAGGCAACGAAGATCATTCCCGTGGTCTACACGGTCAAGACCAATCTTACAGGCGATGATTTCAGGACTTATACAAAGAATATCTATAAGAATAACTTCAAGGACCAGAACCACTTCCTGATCGTATACAGAGTCGCGAAGAACGGCGGCGGATGGTCCTGGACCACGAGCATCGGCACAAAAGCTTACCAGAAGCTCAACAAGGCCGGTGTTGCGTCCACTTATTCGACTGACCTGTCCAATGCGCTCAAGGGCAACAAGGACAGAGGCAAGGGCTTTATCTCTTTCTTTGACAAGACCCAGAAAGCGCTTACAAAGAAGGCTTAAGTATTTGCTCACAAAATCAAAAGGCATCAGAGCGTGATGTCTGTGCAAAAAAATATTTACATAGATACTTTTAAAGAATAAAATACACGCATGAAGTTGATTTGGTTTATAAGCTATGCATACGCATTACCCGCTTCTTATCGTAAGCGTTAGTATTCACTGCCTGTAGATCAGATCGAAAACAGAATATTTGGACAATGGGGTCCCGCAGTGAATGCTGTGGGACTTTTTTATTTTTTTGAGGGGAGAAAACTCAAATGTGCGGTATAGTCGGTTACACGGGAAAGAAAAAGGCAGCACCCATACTTCTTGACGGCCTCGCCAGGCTCGAATACAGAGGTTATGATTCCGCAGGAATCTCCATTAGGGACGGCGATGCAAATCCTGTAGTCGTAAAGGCTAAGGGAAGGCTGAAGGTCCTGGCTGAAAAGACTGACGGAGGCAAGGCTTTAGCCGGCACATGCGGCATCGGCCACACAAGATGGGCAACGCACGGTGAGCCTTCCGAGAACAATGCACATCCCCATATCGTTGATGATTATAACGTAGTCGGCGTTCACAACGGCATCATCGAGAACTACCAGCAGCTCCGTGAGAAGATGATCCGCAAGGGATATACCTTCTATTCTGACACCGACACCGAAGTCGCTATCAAGACGATCGATTATTACTACAAGAAATATACCCACGATCCTATCGAGGCTCTTGCCAAGACAATGGTACGTGTAAGAGGCTCATATGCTCTTGCCGTAATGTTTAAGGATCATCCGGGAAAGATCTTCGTCGCACGCAAGGACAGCCCGATGATCATCGGCGTCGACAAGGATTCTTCTTATGTAGCTTCTGATGTTCCGGCTATCCTTAAATATACACGCAACGTTTACTATATCGCCGATCTCGAGATGGCATGCATCGAACCCGGCAAGGCTACTTTCTACAACCTTGACGGTGACGTCATCGAAAAAGAGCAGGTCGTTATCGACTGGGATGCTTCCGCTGCCGAGAAGGACGGATTTGAGCATTTCATGATGAAAGAGATCCACGAGCAGCCCAGAGCTGTTGCAGATACCCTTAAGTCAGTCGTTTCACCCGAAGGCGAGAAGTATGTTACAAACCTCTCTGAGGCAGGATTTACTGCAGAAGATATGAAGAACCTTTCGCAGATCTATATCGTTGCGTGCGGTTCCGCATACCATGTCGGTGTTGCTTCACAGTACGTTATCGAGGAACTGGCGCATATTCCCGTAAGATGCGAGCTGGCATCCGAATTCAGATACAGGGATCTGCCTTTTGCCCCGAATTCCATGGTCATCGTCATAAGCCAGTCGGGAGAGACCGCCGATTCGCTCGCAGCTCTGCGTAAGTGCAAGGAGCAGGGCATAAAGACACTCGCCATTGTTAATGTCATCGGTTCCACTATCGCACGTGAGGCTGACCACGTTCTCTATACGATGGCAGGCCCCGAGATATCCGTTGCCACGACAAAGGCGTATAGCGCTCAGCTGGCACTGTCTTATATACTCGCAATCGAACTTGCTTCCTCAAAGGGTACTATCGATGAAGAGAAGAGGCAGGAACTCCTTACTGAGGTAATGACAATTCCCGACAAGATCAGAAAGACACTTGAGGATAAGGAGCGTCTCCAGTGGTTTGCATCCAAGCTTGCTGCACAGAAGGACATCTTCTTCATCGGACGCGGCATCGATAATGCGATCTGCATGGAAGGTTCCCTCAAGATGAAGGAGATCTCATACATTCACAGCGAGGCTTATGCTGCAGGAGAACTCAAGCACGGAACCATCAGTCTTATCGAGAACGGTACATTCGTCATTGGCGTTCTCACACAGGGAAGGCTTTATGAGAAGACACTGTCTAACCTTGTTGAGACGAAGACCAGAGGAGCTTATCTGATGGCTCTTACGAGCTTTGGAAATTATTCCATCGAGGATTCCGCAGATTTCGTTGTCTACGTACCCAAGATAAATGAGCTGTTTACGGCTTCACTCGCGATAATCCCGCTGCAGCTTTTAGGTTACTACGTATCATGCGCGAGAGGTCTTGATGTCGATAAGCCGAGAAATCTCGCCAAGAGCGTAACCGTTGAGTAAGAGGTAAACAATATGCTTCATGAGGAATGCGGTGTTTTCGGAATCTATGACATAAGCGGCAGCGATGTCGCGCATACAGTCTACTACGGACTCCTTTCACTCCAGCACAGAGGTCAGGAAAGCTGCGGTATCGCAGTGAGCGATACATCAGAGCCCAAGGGAAGAGTTCTTTCCAGCAAGGGAATGGGACTCGTAAACGAAGTCTTTACCGGCGATGAAGTCGATAAGCTTCCCGGAAACATCGGAATAGGCCATGTAAGGTATTCAACGGCAGGTTCGAGCACGCGTGAGAATGCCCAGCCGCTCGTACTTGAATATGTTAAGGGTACGCTGGCTCTCGCCCATAACGGTAACCTTACCAATTCACCTGAATTAAGAGATAAGCTGGCATATACCGGTGCCATCTTCCAGACAACGATCGATTCAGAGCTCATAGCATATCTTGTTGCGAGAGAACGTCTTGAATCATCAAGCGTTGAAGAGGCGGTAAGCCGCGCAATGAAGGGCCTTCACGGCGCTTACAGCCTGGTTATAATGTCACCCAGAAAACTCATAGGCGCAAGAGATCCGTACGGTTTCAGACCGCTTGTATTAGGCAAGCGTGACAAAGCCTGGATATTCGCATCAGAAACATGCGCGCTCGATACTGTCGGCGCTGAATATGTAAGAGACGTTGAGCCCGGTGAGATCGTTACCATTACCTCGGAGGGCGAAGTCATCTCAGACCGTTCCAACTGTCTTCCTAAGGATAAGCACGGACACTGCATTTTCGAATATATCTATTTCGCAAGACCCGATTCGACTATCGACGGGATCAGCATATACGAATCGAGGATCAAGGCTGGTAAATATCTCTATGAGGATGATCCGATAGAGGCTGATGTCGTTGCAGGCGTTCCTGAATCCGGAAACGTCGCCGCGCTCGGTTACTCAATGGCTTCAGGCATTCCTTTCGGCCAGGTATTCGTAAAGAATTCCTATATCGGAAGAACGTTTATCAAGCCCGGTCAGAAGAGAAGGGAAGACAGCGTCATGGTCAAGCTCAATGCCATGAAGAGCGCTGTCGCCGGCAAACGTGTCGTTATCGTTGATGACTCCATCGTCAGGGGTACGACTTCAGACAGGATCATATCGATGTTAAGGGAGGCGGGCGCTAGTGAGGTACATATGCGCATCAGTTCACCGCCGTTCCTGTGGCCTTGCTTTTTCGGAACTGACGTTCCTGCAAGGGAACAGCTTATTGCTTACAACAGAAATGTCGAGCAGATACGTGAGAAGATCGGTGCTGACACGCTGAGCTATCTGAAGCTTGAACGTCTGAGTGAGCTTGTATCAAACAAGATAGGCATCTGCAAAGGATGCTTTACCGGTATCTATCCGGAAAATCCGCCTTCTGAAGACATAAGAGGTGAATTCGAAAAATAAGGGGGATCAATATGAAGATCAGCATCAATGAGAACTTCGGCAAGATCAAGCAGAACTATCTGTTCTCGGACATTGCCGCACGCGTCAGAGCTTACAAGGAAAAGAATCCTGAAGCTGACATTATCAGGCTTGGAATCGGAGACGTTACGCTACCGCTTCCTGAACCTTCTGTTAAAGCTATGGAAGCCGCTTCAAGGGAAATGGGCGTAAAGGAAACCTTCAGGGGTTATCCGCCTGAATACGGCTACGATTTCCTCAGAGAAGCTATCAGCGGACACTATACAAAACTCGGTGTTGATATCAAGCCTTCCGCAGTTTTTGTATCAGACGGTGCCAAGAGTGACCTCGGCAACCTCGTTGACATCATGGGTGACAACGAGATCATCATTCCCGATCCTGTCTATCCCGTTTATGTTGACTCAAATCTCATGAGCGGCAGAAAGGCTACTCTCGTACCCGGATCTGCAGATAACGGCTTCCTGCCCATGCCTCCTGAGAAGAAGGGCAATCCTGCTGTTATCTATATCTGCTCACCCAACAATCCTACCGGCGCCGTATATGGCTTTGACGGCCTGAAAGCGTGGGTCGATTATGCGCTCGAAACAGGTTCACTCATCATATTCGATGCAGCATACGAAGCATTTATAACAGAGGACGTTCCTCATACGATCTATCAGATACCAGGTGCCGATACCTGCGCTATCGAGGTTTCTTCTTTCTCCAAGTTTGCAGGTTTTACGGGAACCAGATGCGGCTGGACTGTCATCCCCGACGGTCTTGAATCAAACGGTACCAAGATCGCTGCGCTTTGGGCAAGAAGACAGGCAACGAAGTTCAACGGTGTTTCATATCCCGTTCAGCGCGCCGCAGAGGCTGCTCTCACTGATGAAGGCGTAAAGGCATGCATGGAAAACATTGCTTATTACAGAAAGAATGCTGCAATGCTCTCTGAACTGCTTAAGTCTAAAGGCATATTCTTCACAGGCGGCGTTAACTCTCCTTATGTCTGGCTCAAGTGTCCCAACGGAATGAGCGGATGGGAGTTCTTTGATCTTCTGCTTGAAAAGTACGGCATAGTCGGCACACCCGGAGAAGGCTTCGGAGAAGCTGGAAGCGGATTCTTCCGTCTTACCGCATTCGGTTCGGCAGAAGCTACAGCAGAAGCGTGCAGAAGGCTTGCTGATCTGTAAAATGAACTTATTAAGACTGGCCTTGGAGAAAATCCAAGGCCTTTTTTATTGGGATTTTACAAACTTTTTTCAAGATAATCGACACACGCTTACGAGAGTGTTGTTTAAGCATCAAAAGCGGGTGACATTGCTGATGGTTTAAGGGGTTTACAAGGGCAATAATGAAGCCATCAAACAAAAACAAACCAAACAAACCAAAACCATTAGGGAGGAAGAAAAAATGGAAATGGAACTCGACATGAAGTCAATCGTATTCGTAATCGTATTTGTTATCGCAGGCGCTCTCGCACTTCTCGG
>JAEEGL011679006.1_pt1 | contig 15048 bp, 10 predicted proteins | sample 9134231 | NCBI WGS metagenome assembly JAEEGL01 (sample SAMN16246548, study PRJNA631951) | gut metagenome | biome: gut microbiome; feature: rumen; material: fiber-attached | host: Bos | place: Iran: Karaj | collected 2018-10 | reverse complement strand
AGCTACTATGGTAAATATTACAAAGAATTTAATTATTTTTAATATTAAACCTGCTAGCTGTTCTGTATTAGAAGTCTTTTCTATTAATACTTCTTTAATATCATTATTTGTTAATTCATCTAAACTTATCTTAAATATTTTAGATAATTCTTTAGCTTGTTTTAAATCCGGAGAAGTTTCTCCAAGTTCCCATTTAGAAATTGTTTGTCTAGCTACACCTATTTTTTCAGCTAATTCTTCTTGAGATATACCTTTCTTTTTTCTTAATTCTTGTATTTTGTTTCCTATTTCCATTTTTTCCCTTCTTTCATGAAAATAATATAATATTAGACTTTTTATCTCTACCAATTTAGCTTGGAAATTCCGCCCGTATTATTAACATTTAATTAAATCTATTATTTTTTCAAGTTCTTTAGCTATCTTTTTATTTTCATTATATCTAGCAAATAGCATTAATTCTGTATATAATTCTTTTTGATAATTTATACTATTTATTTTATCTTCTAAACATAATAATAATCTATAAACATGTTCTTCCTCTTCAGAATATAAAACCTCATCAACTAGATCCATTCCATCTTCAACAGCCATTTCTTCTAATCTACTATAGGGATTAGTAAATTCATCAATAATAGTTATATTATTTATTTCTTCTTTTCTAAATAGGAAACAAGTAATCTTTAAACACTCAGAATCTATTCCATATATAGCATCAGCCATTTCTTTAGTATAGTATTCACTTATTCCTTCAATAATATTGTTTTCATAATCTATAAACCTTACTCTTTTATTATCATACTTTTTTAAATTCATACTAATCCTCTTAAAGCTTTTATTTGATTATGAAAGAGTATATAGCATCTATTATTAATACTAATATAATTATATATGATACCATTTTGGTTTTTGCTCCCATTCTTTCACATATTTTCTCAAACATTGGCTGTAACAAATATAGGAATATGGTTCCACCTAATCCGAATCTTAAAGATGGAGATAAAGCTATACGGGCTTGGAAATTAATCTTATAATCGGCATATGTTTGCCATGGCCATGATCCTGTAAAGAATTCACATATATATGAAGTTAGAAGTTCTAATAATGTTGCTGATAGCATACAGCCAATAAATACTAAAGGAATATAATATAACTTTTGAGGATATTTCCTATCTTTTATTAAAGGATATATTGCGAATATAAATATTAAAGCCCCAAAGCCATATACCGGAAGCCATGGACCGAATAATACTCCACGATTAGAAAAGCCCCAGCGATATACTACTACTTCTAAAAACACTTCATATATCCAACCAATCATCGCATATAACATAAAATAGATAATATAGTTATTAATCTTTTTCATTTTTATCTCCTTTACTCACTACTCTCAAATAAATTATACATAAAAATCGAGTTATATACTAGCCAAAAAAGAGTATTGAAAAAGAATAATGATACATTTATAATTATTTAGAGGAGGATGTGGGAAATGAAAAAAAGAGTATTATTAATACCATTTTTAATACTTAGTATAGTTTTTTTATCAGCTTGTGGTTCTAAAGATTTAGATGTTAACAAAACTAAAAAAGATAACTTCGGGACACTTTATTATGAAGTTCCGGAGGATTTTTCTAAAGAATCTGTTGATAAAATTGAAGATTCTTCTTTGACTTTTTCAGCATACCAATACATCTATAAAAAGATGGGTTCTAACGGGAAGTTTGATGATGCTTGTAGTTTAAGTTTTTTCTCTTCTAAAAATGATAGCGCTGAAACTATTGAAGAATTTGCTAATATTTTCCAGGCCGGAAAGACTGGGGATAAAAAAACTATCAATGGTGTAGATTGGTATATTGTTAAAGATGAAATCGCTAGCAACATGGTAGAGTATCATTATTTTGCTCAAGATAATAATAAGACTTATTATGAAATGAGTTATTCTGATTTTGGATCTGGTACTACTTGCGAGAAGGCATTAAATAGAATTGAAAATAGTTTAAATTTCAAATAGCTAAAACAAATCATTATGATTTGTTTTTTATTTAAAGAAAAATGCTATAATATTAATTGGTGATATTAAATGAATGAATACTTAGAATTTGCTAAAGAGCTAGCTAAAAAAGCCGGAATAATAATGAAGGAATACTTTTATAAAAACAATCAAATAGAATATAAAAGTGATAAAAGTCCTGTTACTATTGCTGACAAATTAATTAATAAAATGGTTATAGAAGAAGTAAAAAAGAAATATCCAAATCATGGAATAGATGGCGAAGAAGAGAAATACTTAAGTGATAGGGAATACTTATGGGTATTAGACCCAATTGACGGAACTTCCTCATACACTAGACATATACCTATATCAGTGTTTTCTTTAGCACTAGTCATAGATGGTGAACCCTCAGTAGGTGTTGTCTACGATCCCTACTTAGATGAAATGTACACAGCTATTATCGGTGAAGGTGCTTATTGTAATGGCAATCCTATTCACGTTAATAATATTGATTTAAACGAAACTGGCAGTACAATTGACTTTTGTATGTGGAATAATATGAAATATGATACTTTTAAAGTAATCACTGAACTAAGAAAGAATAATGCCATATCTATAATTGGCAGTGTTGCTAGAGCCTGTATGGCTATTGCCAGCGGTAAAATATCTGGCGAACTATTCCCAGGCTATGATCATGGTCATTGCGATATGGCAGCTAGTAAATTAATAGTAACAGAAGCTGGTGGTAAAGTTACATCTTTCTATGGTAAAGCACAAAAATACAACAGAGGTATTGAAGGGGCTCTAATAAGTAATGGCTTAATACATGATAAACTATTAGAAATAATAATAAAAACTGAGGCTTAGCTCAGTTTTTATTATTCTTATATCTTCGATATTAATATATCCTACAAAGGTTTCATAGTTCTTATCTTTAAGTTTAATGGAAGCTTTATGTTTTTATCTCCTAGGGTAAAAATACCTATTTCTTTTTCACAACTGTAGTTAGGACATATATCATCAATAAACACTTCTTTATTATATATATTTTTTATAGTATTAAATACACCTATTTATGCTCATTTTTCCACTTCTTTATTGCTTCTAATCTTTCCTTAAAACGATGTTCATTACCCTGAGTAGTTGGATTATAATATGTCTTGCCCAGTAAACTATCTGGTAGACAATTCATCGTTGTTAATTTTTCTTCTGTATCATGTGCATACTTATATCCTTCTCCATAATGTAAATCTTTCATCAACTTAGTCGGTGCGTTTCTTATATTAAGTGGAACTGGTTCAGAAAGCATCTTTTTAGCGTCGCTACTAGCTTTACCATATGCAATATAACAGGAATTAGATTTAGGCGCTAAAGACATATAAATAACGGCTTCTGTTAAATGCACGTTGCATTCTGGAACTCCGATAAAATGACAAGCATGATAGACATTAATTGCCACATTTAGGGCGTTGGTATCCGCTAAACCGATATCTTCAGAGGCAAAACGAGTAATTCTTCTGGCTATATATAAAGGGTCTTCTCCAGCTTCTAACATACGAGATAGCCAATAAACTGCTGCATCTGGATCACTATTACGCATAGATTTGTGTAACGCCGAAATAATGTTATAATGTTCTTCACCATTTTTATCATAAAGAAGAGATTTCTTAGTTAGACATTCTTCTATGGTATCTTTAGTAATGTTAATAATACCTTTTTTATCAACAGTACCATTTATGACTAACATATCTAATGTTGCCAATGCACTTCTAGCATCCCCATTAGAAAATTCAGCAATTATTCTTAAATCTTCTTTGCTTATTTTTATCTTTTCATTACCAAAACCACGTTCATCTTTTAAAGCTCTATTTAATAGTATTAAGATATCATCAGTAGTTAATTCGTTTAAAACAAATACTCGACACCGAGAAAGAAAGGCGTTATTAATTTCAAAAGAAGAGTATTCAGTAGAAGCACCAATAAGGATAATAGATCCTCTTTCAACAAACGGTAAGAAAGCATCTTGTTGGGCTTTATTAAAACGATGTATTTCATCAACAAAAACTATTGTCTTAACACCTAAATGTTTATTCTTATCGGCATCTTCCATTACTTTTTTTATCTCTTTTATACCAGATGTAACAGCAGAAAAGTTAATAAATTCTGATTCTGTTTCATTAGCAATTATTCTAGCTAAAGTTGTTTTACCAACTCCTGGTGGTCCCCAAAAAATCATTGAAGATACTTGATCTCCTTCAATCATTTTACGTAGTAATTTATTTTTACCTAATAAATGCTCTTGACCAACAAATTCTTCTAAAGAACGTGGTCTCATACGTGATGCGAGAGGTTCGTTAAAAGGTAAATCAAATAGTGATGATTGTTCCATAATATCACCTCCTTAAATATATTATACTATTATAAGTAAAAATAAGAGAATATCTAGCTTAATATATTCTCTTTTTGTTACATTATTCATTCTTTAATATATCTGTTCCTAAAGATATTAAATCAATGGCTAGAGAATGTAATTCTATTAATGTATCATATGGTACATCTTCGCTTAATATTCCAGCTTTAATACTATTATCAAAGTTTTCACGATCAGTATACCAACCATTACTACCATAATAATTAGATAATTCATATATTTTCTTTTTATTTTTTTTAAACTTGTTAATACTTCTTTTTAATTCTTTAATATTTATAGTAGTTATATCTAAATATTCTTCCATTTTACTTATTCTATTTTTATCCATAATACCTAACCTCTTAAAATAATTATAAAATAAAAAGAAAATCATTAAAAGATTTTCTTTTGTTATTATATATTATTTAAAATTACCAATTGTATTATGACGCTTCACTCTTAATATTATAATTACTATAGATACCACGAATAAACTGTTTAAATAAGGTAATATATTATCAATGGTAGTTGGATTTTCTATTTTTTGTTCTGTTTCTTCTAATCCTATTAAAGCGTATTCACTTAGATGATTTAGTGTGCCAATTATATATTCATCAGCTTTTGTAAATTCGATTGGTTCTTCTTTATTATCAGAAATATAAACCATATAGTATTTTTTGTATCTTTTCATTTCTTCATTTAGTTTTAGTTGTAATTTAAATGGCCCGGTGTGAAGTTCCTCTAAATTGTTTTTTACTTCTATTTTATAATAACCAATCAATTTTTGATCTTTGAATATTTTTTCTTTTTGCCTATTTATTTTATCTTGAATAGCTTTATCATTTGAATCAATTAGATTTTCTATGAAAATATTAAAATCTTTATTATCTTCTTCCCAAAAAGTTATTGTGTTATCATTTTTAGAAAGGATATATTCTTTTTTACCATTTAGATTTATTTTTACTAAACTATAATTACAATCATAATTTATTAAATATTTTTCAAATTCTGACTTGTAAACACTATCTCTTGGTTTTACTTCTAATAATTCAGCATATTGGAAATCTTTACTATCTTTATCAATAATGAACAAATTATCAACATTTACTCCATTTACTTGTTCTAAAAACTTCCTTTTTTTGTTATTGATATACTCATAAATATCTGTTGTATTTTCAATTTTGCTTTCTTTTTCTTCGGTTTTATTGAGATAATATTTATATTCTACTTTTTTTCCTGGTAATATAGTAACTTTTTTATAATTAACAATATACTTATAGATCTTACCAGTATCATTTTCTATAATATTATCTAATTGAAACCACTGGATAGAACTATAGTAATTATCTCCAAACAAGTCATCATAATTTGCGATTTTAACATCTTGTTTACCATTTTTGAAGCTGTTTATTAGCCCTTCGAATTGCTCTTTATTTGATGCTACAAGTTGATTTTCTACTTCGTTATACTTTTTATTGAATGATGAACTACTTGTTTGCTTAAAGGTCACCTCATATTTTTCATTAATACTTTCACCTTGGTTCTTCCATATGCAATTTATTGTTACCATACCATCCTGGTTACTTGTTACTTTAAATTTTTGTCCAACTAAATAACGTGTACCATATATCTGATAATGATCTAGTACTTTGCCGTCAGGTGGTTTTATTCTCATCTCTTCAGGAGATAATAAATCTATTTCGGCACCAATTTGATAATATTTATCTATTTCAAAATCTTCGGATTTCTGACCTCCATTTAATTCCCATGTAACATAAATATCAAACCAGGAAGCATATAGAGTTATATCACTATTTATCGGTGTTTCGTCCCAAAATCTATTATTTAATTCTTTATCTTTATACCATCCCCCAAACATATATCCTTTCTTGGTTGGACGGGGTAATTCTATTATATCTTCTTCTTTTACAAATAATGGTTGTAAATCTTCACCACCATTGGAATCAAAAGTTATTTTATTATAAGCAACTAATCTATATATAGCAAATAATGTCATATCTTTTGTAACAAATATTATTTCCTCATTACTATAACTATCTCCACTATCATCAGCTTTGGTATTCCAATGATCAAATTCATATAGCTCTTTTTCAAAACTATTCTTTATTAAATTTTGAGATTCTCCATCAAGAAAAATCTGATTAGTCATGGTACCTGTTCCACCATTAGCATCGTACTTGATCGTATATTTTTTGTAATTCCAGATAGCATATAAAACCAAATCTTTATCGCTGTTTATTTCTTGTTCATCAGTATAACTAGTTCCAGTATCATTTGCTTTAGTATTCCAATGAGAGAAAGTATGATTACCATTTGTAAAGGTGTTCTTTTTTAGTTTAGTTGTAGTTCCTGTCTCAATTTCTTGTTCTGTCATAATACCTGTTCCACCATTTGCAACAAACGTTACTAAATTAATATTTCCAACTTTAACATCTACAGTTTTAATAAAGCCATCTGATTCGTTAGCAACTATAATTTTTGTACTTCCTTTTTTTATTCCAGTAATTGTTGTATCTTCTATATTTACTATGCTATTATCTGTTTGATAATTACATGCCAATACGTTATATGAACAAGATGTCATAATTGTCGCATTATCAAATATAGAAGATGTTTCTAAACTTGAACCTACATCTACACTTACTATATTTTGATTAGGTTTAAAATATTCATAATCTATATTTTTTAAAACAGGTATTCTATTTACACCATCTTCTTTGTATTGATACCAATTATTATTGAAACCTTCCCAATTTGAATAATTACTATTAGCGACTTCATAATTTGAAAGATTCAACAAAATATTGTTATTGTCATATTTTGTTGTGATAATATCTAATAATTTTGAAGAGGTTGAATATACATTTTCAATATTAGTGTTAGTATCATAATATAAATCAATCAATGGTATATCATTATTAATAGATATAATATTTTTATAATTGTAAACAATGTTGTCATCATTTATTGGTTTAAAAATTCCAGTACTACTGCAATTATCACATTCTATTTTTCCGACATTTATAGAATCTTCTATATTTATATTTCCGTAAACATATCCTGTTCCAGTTTCATCTATTATTCCAAACTTTCCTATTAAACCAAAAGTATTTCCTTTATTAGAAACTATTTTAGAACTATTGAATAGTTTATTAATTATATAGTCATTAGAATTATAAAGATTAATCTCAGAATATAATCCAGCTGCTAAAGAATTGTTTAAGTATGATGACTCTATACTACCATTAATAGAAGCATTATTATTTAAAGCAAAATGTTGTGAACTAGTAACGTTAATTATATTAGCTATAGCACTAGCACTGTATTTTCCTATAATTTTAGGATTATAAACCTGAAGATTTTCAACTCCACACTTATCAAATCTACAACTACTATTTATAAATAAGCTTGAAAATAAAGCAGCATTATTATTATTAATGTAAATATTTTTTATTTTATAATTATTTCCGTTTAAATACCCCGTAAATTGTTCTATAGGAATAAAACCTTTACCATCATTATATATGATCCCATTTGGATTTTTAGTATCGTACTCAAAATCTATATCATTCATTAAGATAAAGCTATCATTAGGATATTTTCTTATAAGGTTGAATTCTCTAGCATTGGTTATTTGCCACGGATTGTTTCTAGAACCATTTCCTAATGTTGTAAGAAAATCATTTTGGATTATTAACTCTGAATTCGTGCAATCATTTTCTGCACATACTTCAATTGTATAATTTCCTTTAGGAAAATCATCTTTTACAATTGTTAATTTTGCATTGTTTGTATTAGCATAGGTTTTTGTATGTTTAATACTATAGGAATTAGCATCTAAATAATTATTATTACTATCTTTTATTTTGATAGATAATGGTGTCTTTTCAGCAATATTTTTTGTTTTACTAAAAATTTGGAAATCATAAGTTTGTTCAGAATTATATAGTTCTGATTCTATTCCGTATATTATATTTTTGGTATTTATAATCTTTTGATTATTTATATTGTTTGTATATACATTCATATTATCGAGTATTATTGCTTCACCATCATATAACACTTTAAAGATTGTATTATTATTTACAATGATGTTTTTAGAAGATAAATCAATTGTTTTTACACCATTATATTGATTATCAAAAGTAGCAATTTGGTCGAAACTTGTTCCTCCATTTTGACTAATATATATATTATAATTACCAATTGAAGGTAATTTAATTTTTATTTTATTGATTTTTTCATTTATTGTTTCATGAGTATCGAAATAATAATAACCGTCAGAATTGTTTGAACTATGTAGATGGTAAAAATTGTCCCAAGTTCTTTTTCCTACCTCTTTAATAAAAAAAATATTATTATTTTGTGATTCATAAGTCATATACATTATTTTAAGTGGATTATCGGCTCCCCAAGAGTTCTTTAATATCCAAACTCCTTTTCCTTCACGATATACTCCATCATTCCCACAGCTTTCAGTTGTAGAGTAGTATTTTTTTTTGGATGCTGCTGAACATATTTTATATTCTATATTATCGTCCCAACCTATTACTTCTAAGGCATGTGGGCTTATATAGTTAAGATGATCATTAATATTAATATCGATAACGGGTATCCAATTATCATTACTATCAACAAATTCATTTTCAGATGGGCCATAATAATTGTAAGTATAATAAGTTACATCTGTAGTTATGAATGCGCCACCATTAGTCATAACTAATTTTTTTAAATTATTATTATATGCATTTTTTTCTTCTTCAGAAGTACTTGGAGATAAAAAAGGATAGTATATCGATTCATTTAGTTCGTAGTTAGAATTTTCTAAACTATATATTTCAGAGTTATCCATTTTGTTTGTTGATAGAATTTCTAAACTATTTTCTGCTTCCCATGATTTATAAACCGCTCCTAGGCCATCCATTAGTATTTCTTCATAATCCACAAAATTACCAGCTGTTGTTAATGATCTATAATTATTGTATAAACCGTTACTTATATGTGTTGAATTTGCAGCTGTAGCATAATCAATTTGTTTTTCCGAAAAAATTTCAGCTGTTTCATCATATGGTTTATTATTTTTATATAATAAATGACTTTCTAAAAGAGATGTGGAAGCAAAAGCCCAACATAGTCCTTCGCCTTTTTGATTTTTAAATGGGGTTACGAAATTTTTACCATCAACATTTCTTAAATCAAAAGAATTAGGAAGATTGTCTTGACTTTCATATATATTATAAATAAAATCATATCTTGTAGGATTAGGTACAATTGTTTTGACTTCAGAATTTTTTAAATATTCAACGTAATCAGGATTTAAATATGATTGATTTTTCTTTTTGTTTTTTTCTGTTAATATAATATTACCTGTTTCATTATATACTTTGCGTATATAATTTTTGGCTTCTTCTGGCAGATATGAATAAGCTTTTGTTTGTAAAACTTCTTCTATATTTATTGTTTTATTAACTATTGTTTCTTTTTTAGAAATAGTTGTTTTTATTATAACAATAAAAAGAACTAACGATAACGTTATTATAATTCCTATTATTTTTCTATTATTATTATTTCTTTTATTATTATTCATATTATCACTCTATTATATATAGTATATCAGTTAATACATTTTTAGTAAATTAAAATGATTAGAATTACTTCTAATCATTTAAAACTCAACAGCTTCACCGGTATTATATAAAGTACCATTTATGTCTAAGTAAATAGAATACTTGCCTGATAAATTAGTATTATTAATATATCTACTAATTACTAGACCATTTTCATTTTCGTCTTCACTAAAGACATCAATACATAGAGCAGTATAAGGTCTTCTGTTAACTCTAAAGTCATATACTTTAGAAATTAGATTCTTATAAAGTATTACTTTAACATTAGTTTTTACTTGGAAACGACCGGTTAAAACTAAACGATCTTCTTCTTTAGTAAATTTAATATTATGAGATTTATACTCATCATCAATCTTCTTAGCTTTTTCTAGTCCTAATAATTTTGTTTTAGTTACTTCGGTTTCGTTAAATTCTCCTAGTCTTTCAGCAGTACCTAAACTGAAATCATTATCAGTATATATCTTCATCTTTTCAACTCGATAATAGTTTGTTGGTAATACTAATTCATAAATTACTCTATTATTAAGTATTTCGACAGTATCTGATTTTAATATAATATTACCGGTTGTTAAGCCAGCTGGTTGATTTGATGGTTTACCATTGACATTAACTATTCCACCTGAATGAACTATATAATGGTCTTTGGTTAAATAATCAACATCTGATATGTATGGTGAATAGAATGATGAACCTCTTTCTTTACCATATTGCCATATTTGTTCAATAGTCATATTCTTAGTATCTATTTTATACATTACACCACGAGTATAGCTTTTTTCTGCTGAAACATAATTATTTTTATCTTTGGATTTATTATTACCATTGTCTAAGATAAATATATACCCTTCTGGAGTAACCATGGCGGCATGTTGAGACCATTGCCATTCAAAATTATTACCTACTGGTTTAAAGAAGTATTTTTGATATTCTTTACTCCAATTAGTAGGATCACCGATAATCCAGTTAAGTTTACCAGTTTTATAATTAATATTAATTACGGCATCTTGATGACGGCCTGATAGAGTAATAGAGTTTGTTTTTTTATCATACCATACAGCATTGTTATGGAACCAGTCGTAAGCAGTCCAATTCTCTGATTGACCATCTTCCATATTTAAGATATCTTTTAAGTCAAATTTTTTTACTATATCTCCTTTTTTTCTGTCAATTTCAACTATATAATCTTCAACAGTACCATCTACATTATTAAAATCATCAGTAGCGACTAAAATGTTTCCATTTTCCATTTCGTAATAATCATGATGATATCCCCCTGGTAACGTATATTCATTATATATTTTACCTAACATATCCATTTCATATAAACCGGTCATATAATAAGGGAAATTGATTAATCTTTCTGTACTGGTCATTAAATGCCCATTGGCTAGCCTTTTAATACGCCATACAGCATTATTAGATAAATACCATCTTACATCACCATTAACATCATATGCACTTGTATATCCTTTAGAAGCTGGGCTAAAGAAGTAAAAACTTTCATCTAATTTAGTTTTATCAGCTTTAACACTAGTAGCAATAACAAAATCATCTGGTAGTTTACCAGTTTTTATTTCTAAATCATTTTTAAATACTGCATCATTATCCGTGTATTCTAAAGTAACTTTATTTACTTTATTTGGATATAATCCTAGTACTTCTATATAGTGTTTTTTTGTCTTTTTACTCTCTGCATGAGAAATGGTAGATAGTTTATCTTTTCCTTGAACTGTTACACTAACTTGTACTTCATTATCTGTTTCAAATAATACTAAAGCTGTTAATGGGGAATTATCATAAGGATCTAAAATAATATTAGGTGTTTCAAAAGTATAACCCTTTATTTTGAATCCTTCTTCTATTTTTGATTGTTTTGCTATTAATGTTTTTTCTTCTTTCAGTATTTTAGTATTATCATATTTATTGTTAATATTAATGTAAGCGATAAGTCCAATAGCAAATAATACTATTAATATAGCAGTTAATATCTTTCTTCTTTGTTTTCTTCCTTTTCTTCTTGTCATATTATTACTTCCTTTCTAAATATTCTTAACATAATATACGTATATTATACAATAAAAAAGCAGTAGAAAAAACTCAACAATTAGTTGAGTCATATATTTATATTATTAAATCTACTATAATACCTATTAATACTCCTACAAAATAGATGATTGATAGAATACTTAAATTTTCTTTCATATTCTTATTAGTTTTAAATAATAATAGTATTCCTAAACCACTACCTGTTAATAAACCAGATAATAAGTTACCAATAGTTATTAATTTAGCTAGATATAATTCGGTAATAATAACACTACCGGCACAGTTAGGTATTAAACCAATAAGACTAGCACCGAAATAAGTTAAAATGTTTTTATGAAGTAATATATTACCAAGATTATCTTCACCTATTTTAAAGATAACGATATTGATCAATAAATTAGCTATTAGTATGAATAATCCTATTTGTAGAGTATGTTTAATACTGGCTAAAAAGATACCATCATGTTCACAATCACAGTGATCATGTTCACACAATTCATGAATATGAGTCTTTTCTTCTTTTTTATTCTTTTTGTATATTAAATCAATGACAAAACCTATGATAATACCTACTAGTACTTTAAAACCTATTATTTTTAATAATAGTAAAATACTAAGTTTTTCACTAATCATAATTGGTAACATTTCATCACTTGTTGACAAGAAGACAGCTATTAAAGTACCCATTGTAATAACACGACTAGAAAATAATTCGGCCGCCATAGAACTAAAACCACATTGAGGTAAGGCTCCTAGTAAACCACCGATAATTGGTCCACCTTTTTTGGTTTTACTTAATAATTTTTCATTTTTCTTGGATAACTTATGTTCTAAGAATTCTAATAATACAAAGGTTATTAATAGATAAGGTAGTAGTTTTAAAGTATCTATTAAACCATCAATTATACAATCCATCATATTCTTCTACCATCCTTTAAATACATTTATTACATAAACCATTAATTATTATTTTTTCTTTATCAGGTTTAAATTTATGTTCCTTATTTATATGTGAAAATAAATCATTAATACAATCACAATCTACATGGATTAGAGTTCCACAATTATTACATTTTAAATAAAAATGATTATCGCAATCACAGTGTTCTAGATATTGATAGTATTTTTCATTTTTATTAATGATTCCATCTTCTACCAAATTATCAATTAAACGATAAATAGTTGTCATTCCTATTTCTTTGTTTAATTCTTGGTAAATATCTTTAACTGTAAATTCTTTATTTTTATTTTTAATTATTTCTAATATGTGTTCTTTTTGTTTAGTTTTATACTTTTCTCTTTGCATAGCAATCCTCCAATTTGAAAACCATTTTCATATTGAATTATACTACCTTTTTAGATAACTGCAATAAAAAAGATATAATTTCTTTTAATTATACCTTTTTATTTTTAGAAAATTTTTAGAAAGTACTATTATTGTGAAGATTAACAAGGAAATGACTATATATGTTAAGATACTATCTTTTGTTTCAGGATTAACTTCGTCTTCTATTCCAACTAAGATATAATCGCTTAAGTGTTCTAAAGAGCCAGTTAGATACTTTCCTTCTTTTGTTAGATATATAGGTTTTTCTTCTTTTTCTCCAGAGATACATAGCAAATATATTTTTTTGAATTTTTGCATGTTATCTGTTATTTTTAGTTTTAGTTCAAATGGTCCTTCATGTTTTTCTTGATTACCATTTGTAACAGTTATTCGATAATAATCTATTAACTTTTCTTTTTTATTCACAAGTTTTTTTGCTTTATTAATTGTATTAGAATCTATATTGTTTATAATGCTAATTATATTGAATTTAAAATCTATACCAGCTTTATCTTTAAAACTAATAATATAATCATTTTCGTTAAGCACATATTCTTTAACCAATACGATACTAACTAGTTTATAGTTGTAACTATAGTAGTTTGTAATAGTACTGTTCTCTTCATCTTCTTTAGAATCCGTTAATACTTTATCAATAAATACCGGATATTGATATATTTCTTTTTCCTTATCAATTACGAACAAGTCGTTTATATCGATATCTTTAACTTCATTTTGGAATTCTTCTTTTTTATTGTTCATATAGTTTTCTATATTAGTATCAAATTCTAATTGTTCTTGTTCCTCTTTAACTTTTTCTAATTTGTATTCATTAATCTCTCTTTTAACATTTACTTTCGTATACAAAACTTCATATTCGTAAGAAATAGTATTTTCTTCTTCATTACGATTAGTATTCTTTAAAGAGAATTCTTCAAATACTGCATAACTATTATTAGTAAATAACTCATTATAGTTTTCTAATGTAATATTCTCTTTACCATTTTTAAAATCATTTATATTTGTAGAGAAATCTTGCTTTTTATTAGCAATATAAGTTGTTAATTTGGTATCCCTATCGACAATTTCATCTTGTTCTTTACTCTTTTTAAATCTAATAGTATATGACTCTTCTGGATCAGGAAGAATAGTTTTCTTCCATAGTATTTTTATTGTTAAGTCATCAGTTAGTGTTTTTGTTTGACCTGGTAAATATCTTCCACCATCTATTTCATAAGCATCAAATTCATAACCTTTCGGAGCATTAACTTTTAATTCTTCTTCTGTAGGTAAGATAAGTTCGTAATCTACAGGATGTATTTCAGAAGAAGAGAAGCCAGACTGTGGAGTACCACCATTTATATTCCAAGTTACAACCGGCTGACGCCACTTGGCATATAGAGTTACACTTTCCGTTAATGGCTTACCGAATTCAAATGGGGTTGTTAAGTTTTCATCTGCAAACCAACCAGCAAAGATATATCCATCTCTTGTAGGAGTACCAGGATTTTCTAAAATTGTTCCAAACGGCTTTTTGGAATCATAAATCCCCTCTCCTCCATTCAAATCATGCAATATATAGTAGTAATTAATACTATACATCGCGTATAATGTTAAATCTTCT
>JAEEGL014992360.1_pt1 | contig 15049 bp, 14 predicted proteins | sample 9134231 | NCBI WGS metagenome assembly JAEEGL01 (sample SAMN16246548, study PRJNA631951) | gut metagenome | biome: gut microbiome; feature: rumen; material: fiber-attached | host: Bos | place: Iran: Karaj | collected 2018-10 | reverse complement strand
CACTTTATCCGTTTCCCTTTTTGCGAACACGGATCGGTTTTCGGTACTTTGCACAGTAGGAACCGGGACCAGCCCCGGAGCAAAAAGACATGAAGCGAATGATGATTTTCGGGTGCCTTGCCGGCGCCCTTGCGTGCGCCGCCTGCGAGCGGCTCACCAACTCCGACGTCTCCCGGAAGGAAGAGGAGACGGTCGTCCGAAAGGGCGACGTGGTCTTCTCCCTGGACGAAGTAGCGCGCCTTTTCGCCGCGCTGCCGGTCGGGAAAGCGCAGGTCGCGGAAGTCCGCGACGCCGTAACCGCCTCCGCCGGAAACGGCTACGATGAAGAATATACGCTGCAGAATCTGTTCGAGGCGCCCGGATCGGGCGTCGGATCGACCTCGGTTACCCGCGTGGAGGGCTATCCCGAGCCCCTGCGGGACCTGCTGGCGGCCGAAGTGCGCCGCCAATACGGGACCCGGGCCGAGGACCCAGAGGCGTTTCTCGATGCACTCTCCGCCTCGGACGTTCAGCTATACTGGCCTTTCTCAGAGGATTTCACGTCTGACGAAGCACCCATCGTCACCTTCAACCCGGGAGACAACGCCAGCCGGAACATCGGCTACATCCGGCGGGAAGACGGCACGATCGAGGAGATTGTCGTGGACGAGGAGATGGCCCGGGAACGGCCGGTATGGGTGGTGAACCGCAACATCGACGCGGAGTACCGGACCCTGGAAATGCGGCGGCGGGAGGATCCGGACTGGGGCCAGGGCGGAAGCATTCTTGTCCGTTCCGGGGACGGGCCGGAAACCCGGGCGGACGGAAAGGATTTCAAGACCCTCGTCCTCCGTTCCTTCAAGTCCAACCGAAATTTTGATAGTTGGCTCGCGGGTGGTTCCGAGGTGTATAATTTAACCTTAAACGGGATGTTGCAATATCTCTCAAAAACCACTCCGTAGCGGCCTGCAAGGCCGTTTTTTCGTCTATCCTCTCTGCGGTGAGTTATTGCAACATGAAATGACGCTCGGTTTTGTAAAACAATAAAAGCGATGTTGCAATAAAATACCCCGGAAAAAGAAAACAATAAAATGTATGTTGCAATAAAGTGAGGAAGGACGCGCCCGTGAGCGCCTGCGCGTGGGGTGGATTGGGTCAGGGGCAGCGGCGGGCAGAAGCCCAACGGCCGGCGCCGTCAATACTGGAGTAAAACAATAATTTTCATGTTGCATTATCTTTACGCAAAATGCGCCCCACAAAGCCGTGAGACGCATTTTTGCCAAAGAAGATCGTTGTACTATCTATGACTTGGTGCCGGAATTTGGCCAGAAACTCCTAATAAGCCCGGGGTCAACAGCCTTGAATTCATCAGCGATAGAGGGTTTGGACTCAAAGACTCTCTGAACCTTTTCCTGAAGGCTATCCAGGGCTTCGCGTTCCGTTTTAAGGTCCTCCTTGAGCTCCTGAATGTACTTCTTGTCGTGGACGTAATCGAGTTCACGTTTCTCGTGTTCTTTCTCTTTTCGCCGAAGTTCATCGAGCTCGTCTTTCAGGCTATTCATGGCCCGTTCATGCTCTTTTTGGGTGATGACGGGTTCATTGTTCTCCTCCGGTGCAAAAGCCTCGAGAATGCTCTTGAAATCGTCCGAATGATCAATGGTAGATTTCGACATGCCACTGTAGCGGGCGATGTTCCCTGCGGTAAGCCGGACATCCCAGAGGGATTCTTCAAGTTCCCGTCGTGCTTCCATCATAGCATAGATGGCTTCGATGAAGTCCAAGTAGGTCTTCACCTGCCTTGCGTCAAGGAGGTTAACGCTCAAGTTGATGCCAAAATCCCGCTTCAGGCGGTCAAAATGCCGCTGAAGTTCAATCCTCTTCTCTCTCAGTTCTTCTTTGCTACTCTTCGTCTCCATCGATGATCTTTTTCATGTACTCAGTGAACATATCGTGCTGCTCGAAGACAGCCTGCTTCGGCGGTTCTTCCATATTGTAGTCCTTCCAGGTATCACTTTGCGGACTGTGCGACATTGCACAATCAATGTAGTCCAACGGCGTTTCGGCCGTGGAATGAACCCTCGCGAAGTGCTTTCTGAAACTGTGTATCGACGGAATGCTGAGATATTCCGCGTCTTTCTTTGCTCTCTCTTTTACCTTTTTGATACCTTTCCAATCCCTACGCAATTCGTCCCTAAGATACTTCGCCATCAGTGCTTTTGCGAGGTCATTGAAGGCATTGGAGTCGACGGGAAAGTCTCCATCGGAACTGCCGCCCCTGGGCTCAAGCACCAGGAGAAAGTCGGTGTCGTTGGCGTAACGGCAGTTCTTGCGCAACTCGAGGAGGTAATCGACCGTCTCGCTGGCGATGTCATTACAGAACGTTTTAACAGGAAGCGCTTCAACGTCTCCGCGAGCAGCCTTGATGGAACTATAAGTAATGAACGGCCGAGTTACCCCGTCGTCGCAGAGGTATTCATCCTTGCAGTCCGTTTCCAGGGCAGGAATCTCGCTACCGCGAAGCCCAAGCTGTGAATCCAGAAGAAGCATCCCTGCTATCATACGGTCGTTCAGCGGTGCTTCTTCATCGCGCATCACGTCATCAAACTTGTTGATCAAGATGTCGAAGAGTTCATCCGGAATATCCGGAATGTGGGCGTGGTTACGGTATTTTTCGATTTCCTTGTCAATTGTGATTTTTTCCTCTTTGAGCGTGACCAAATTGATACTGAACTTCATGTTCACGTCATGAGCCATGAATTCAAGAAAACGAAGCAGCAGTACATAAGCCATCGTCTTGTCAAAAATGCTGTGCGCGTAGATTTCGTTGATCGCATCAGTGACATTATGGGTGGTAATGAACAGGAAGTTCGTTCTGTAGTTCAGTTCGATAGCCCTGTTCAGCACCTTGTAAAGCAACCGAATGGTCGTATGAAGGGTGCTGATTTTTGTGCCGTTGTCAATCTCGTTAGCGGCATAGAGCTTCACATAGAACCTGGCCTGCTCGTTGCATTTATCAAACCGAATTCTGTTCTGCCACCGTCTCGACTTTGCGAAGCCTTTCCGGGCATCCCAGATATCATCGTTGAAGTTGATGATGAAACCCGACGAAGGGATTTCGACGACGCGCAGAACTTCCTCCTTGGAGGGAATGATTCCGTCGCCTCCGAGGATATCAGGAATGAACTCAATCAGTTGTTTGGCGATTCCGTTGATCAGCATAATGTCTAATGCTTTTTGATGTATCTCTTCAAGTTGCCGATGTAGATGCCATTTCCCTTTTTGAGAAAACTATCAAGATCAAGGTCCACATAGGAGTTCGTCGACACTTTTCTACGATGTCGCGTTAGTATGCTTGTCTGAAGATCAGTATAACCTTTCTCGCGAGCATGTTGTCTCAAGGAGGTCATATAAGTATCCCTGAGGTTCCCGGTCGTGATTTTGGGCAAACCGACCAGTTTACAGGCTTTCTGCAACTGCTGGTTCAGCGTGGTGTTACACATGACCTTGAACTCGTTGTTGCGGTACTTCCCGCACGAGTAAATGAAAAGGTTATTCTCGAGGCCGTTCACCGGACATTTTGCACGAATAGCAGCGGACATATCAATGGCGTCTTCAAGAATTCTCGTTTGGACCGTGGAAAAGTTGATGGTCACGACCTCGCGGTAACTGTTCTTCTCAATGGCCCGGTATTCGAGAGTGCCGGTTACATCGGAATAATGCAGGTTCATGAGATCGATGTTACACAGTTGTCCAGCCCGAGAGTCGCCGAAAAGGATAAGCTCGAAAATCCAGAGCGCAATCTGTGCCCTATAGTCCTTTTCCGCCAGTTTTTCGAGCCCGGCCTTTATCCGACGCAGCCAGTCTTTCGGAAGAGGCTGGGGTTTCGGGCGATAAAGGGTTTTGAACCATTTGAAGTCATCCATGGCTTCATCATTGAACGAGAGATAGCCTTCATCCCTGGCCCAGCAGAGAATAGCCGTTGCGGACCGAAGATAAGAATTCTTGTTTTCAGCCTTTCCACGCCCGCTGAGATGACGCCTCAGACCGTTCATGTCCTTGGCGATGATCACATCCAGGTTCTTCCCTTGTTTTCGAGTCTCGAGGTAAGAAAAGATCGTCGTTAACCGTGTCATTCCGGTATGTTTCGTGGTAGCGATATAGTTTACCACGATACGCCGGTAAAACTCCGACTTGATTGCCGACAGGTCAAACGACCTCACGCCGTAGCGATGATCGTTTGCGTATTTGTGATTCTGGCCGGTGATGCAGAATACTACTTTTTCATATCCAGGAAGGTTCTTGTCGACGCCGGCGAACACCATTCGGTATCCGTTGGCGATGTTCATCGGGAGGCGCTGGTCCATTACCAGGACGGCATTCCAAGCGACCGTATCAGCGAAGAAATTGTGTTTCGGGTGGTCCAACATCGCAACCTGATACAGGTCGAAAATGAAGTACATGGCGTTAGCCAGTTCTTTGCGTTCCGTATAGACTTTGAAGATATGCTTGACGGCGGCGTCAAGCCGTGCGCCGTTCATATCCTTGTAGTCCCGCAAGGGTTCACCCTGTGCATCGTACCATGCGGCGATGTCGCGCCCGATTTCAACAGAACGCAAGGACTTCCGCCAGTCACTGCGCGAGTGCGACAGAGCACGAACGACGTACTCTTTGAGAAAAGCCGCCCTGAGTTTCAGCGAGAAGATGGCGGGATAGTTGGTGCGCATCTGCACGATACAGGTACTTTCCGATCCTTCGTACTCGTCACGAAGGAATTCCTCGAGACGTCCCTTGGCAAGGAGCGTCTTCGGGGAATTATCACGGAAGCAGAATTCTTCGGTGAGAACACCGGTCTTGTACATGTGACGGTAGAACATCGTCAGTGCATGATAGCCACGGTAACGATGTTCTTCTTCCGTTTTCACAAGGAAGTTATCCGCCAGCTTGAAAAATGCTTCCGAGTGCGTGTTCATGTCTTCCTGGGAGTGGATGATGTTGGCCACTCCGGTCTCGAAGAGGGCACGGATGAACTCCCGGCATTCCATGTAGCCGAAATTCCCACGCATCCTACTAAAACGCTTTCTGGTACTTTCGACCATGTCGGCGAGGAACGCGCTTGCCTCCCTGAGTTTTTCGCTCAAGGAGGCATACGTTTTGGCAAGGTCACTGAAGCGTGGATTCAGAATCCTGCCTTTCCGGGGATCAATCGCCTTTTCCATAGTTAGTCCGTATCAACGTCGAAGATTTTCGTGATTTTCTCGTTCATCTCGTCGCGCATGGCCACTTCGGCCTCCGGCGGAAGGTTATAGTACACCGTAGTCGAGCTGACGGACCGGTGGCGCATCATCTTCATCAGTTGCAGCACACGTACGGGCTCGTCACAGTAGTGCGCCCAGAACATGGCGAAACCGTGGCGCAGACGATGGCTGCAGTTGTAGTAGCGGCTACCCCTGTCAGGCGGGATGCCGATGGCGGCGAAATAATGCTTGAGGATGTTGTTCCAAGTCTGGCCAGACAAGGGTTTGTTGTTCTTGCCGACGAAGATGTAATGGTTCTTGCTATTGCCCTCGACGGAATCCGCCAGCGTATTGGCTTCAATTTCACGAACCCTCGCAAGGCCGAGGACCTTGCGGTTGCGTGATTTCTTGATGTACACCTGAATTCGATTATACGTCTGCTCGGTAATGGGGACTTCACAGACATTATTCTGGTAAAGGGTCGAGTTATAGACATCCTTGCTAGTCGGATGTGGGAGATTCTTGCAGAACTGATCCTCGCGGTCAGAAAGCCGGTTGCGGAGAATGAGAGAGTATTTCTGCTCTCCCTCTTCCGTCTGACAAATAACATCCTCTTCCGTCAGTCCCTGTGCTTCTCCCTGGCGAAAGCCATATCCATACTGAAGCTCAGAGAGCAGGAGCGAACGGTCATCATTGTTTTTGACCATAAGTTCTGCCATCTTCTTCATCTGCTGAGGAGTGATATGTTTGACAGGCCGAAGACTTGCTTTAGGATCGGCGGGGACTCTCTTCACGGTTTTCAGCCGCATCACCACCCTCCCCGTGCCCGGCAAAAAGGTTTTTACTCGCGTCTGACGGGGCAGCATGAACCCGTCGTAATTCAGGTCCATTTCGGAGAGGTAGGTCCGAATGTTACTCAAGATACCGTTCACAACCCTCGGGGTGCGGTAGGTCACAGTGCATCCTTTTTCGGCCTTGATGTCGTAGCCCATAAGGAAATCGATGAGTTCGGACACCTGGCTCTTGGTTAGGCACTCCGGATCGTAGTTCCGCAGCGCCGCAAAATGATACAGGTACTTGACGGCATGTGCCTTGGCTTTTTTCGTAGTGTTCGGGCACGGGCCACTGATATCATTAAGCCACTTGTACGGTTTCTCAAGGATGTTGCCTTTCTGGTCCAGGACGATGAACTGCTTTTTCCCATCTTCCTTCTTGCGAATAATCACCTGGAAGACGAAAGGAATGCGTTCGACAACGACGCCATTCTCATCCATTACGTACTTGTAGTACACCTTGTAACGGGCGATTTTGCCCTCGGTGATGTAAGATCTTTCCATGATGCTGTAGTGGTTTGGTCCGGGGTATAGCTACCGCACGCGCCCCTTCTTTTGAGTATCTGAAAGGGTGCTGGGGCAGTCGCCCCCGGGCTTGTCAGCGGCTAGACGATAGTCTGGCTGACGGGTTCAACATCAGGGAAACAGATCCGACAGATATTGCCGGGAACCTTGAGGCTCGTTTGAGGCCGAGCGGGACCATTGTTAAAGATTTTCATTGTATAACTAATCAAAACGTTGTTGCAAATATATGACAATTCTCTCGTTTTCCAAACAATTTTGGGACAATTTTGCGAGAAATTGAGGTTTACTTTCTTGTTAACGAGATTTTTTTGCGAGAAGTGTTTCTTTGTTGCGAGTTTCTTTGTATTTTTGCCGCACAATCACTCTCAATTATGGACACGAAGACTCCCGAAGAAGTCGCCTTGGCTGTTTCCCAAGATTTGCGAGCAAAAAGAATCACTCACGAAGAGGCCGGCCGTCGTATCGGTAAATCCCGTACCGCAGTCTCGAATCTCCTTTCCCGGAAGGGCAGGTTCTCCAGAGACACCGCAGAACTTTTCGCCAGAGAGTTCGGCTATAGCAAGGACTTCCTGCTGTATGGCAAGGGTTCGCTCTTTGAGGCCGAAGAACCCAGGAACACCAAGAGATTGGAATCTGATCCCCTTATGATGTATATGTTCCTGATGGTGCTCGAGGAGATTCTGAATGTGGCCAACAACGAGTCTGCCACCAGGGCGTGGGGATATTTCAAGCAAGGAGATTACGAGAGTTTCATTCATTATCTTGAGCTTGCGGAAGCCGAAAGCGGCAGGAAGTTCGGTTTCCCCTATCCGATTGCCCAGACCGTTTGTGAGAAGATGAAGGAGTTCAATACAAAGTCCCCTATTTCTTTCAAGACTGAGACAACCGTCACTTTCGAGGACGGCGAATAGCCTGAAACAACAAGGAAATAAAAAAAGAACGGGGTCGATATCACATCGACTCCGTTCTCGTAACGTTTATCTTAGTTTTACAATGTTTTTCTTGGTGCAAAGATAGTGTTTTTGTCCGATTATTCCAAATATTTTTCGCAAAAATCGCCATTCTATGCGGATAATTTACATAACCATTGGTTACAGTTTCATTGGTTACAGTATTTATGGTTTTTGTTGATTTTTATTGTTATCTTTGCGAAAACAATAACGAGAACACCCTATTATATGGACAAGAGATCCGAGTACAGTTGTTACAAGGTCCATAAGGACACAGTCCGTTTGCTCCAAGACATAAAGACCGCATTAGAGGCGTTCAATGACGGCCAGGAACTCTCCAATGACGAGGTCGTTGTCAAGCTCATTGAAGTCGCTCGCAACGGCGATGCTGGCTTTGACAAGGTCTATACGAGGGTTATTTCCGACCGTGAGAAGCTTCTGAAACTGGCCGCCAGCGAAAAGAAGAAATAAGCGAGTTGATTTTGTAATATTGCAGATAGTTGCTACATTTGTAACAAATGTAAAAATTATGGCAAAATCCGAAGAATACACATCATTGAGACTCCCCAAAGCCACGGTCGAGACGCTGAAAGATGTTCGGTTGGCCTTTGAAGCCAACTACATGAAACGCCTCACGAATGAGGAACTCATTGACAAGCTTATCGCCTGCATCGAGGATGCAGAGCCCGCAGTATGGGAAACCTACTGCAAGATTGTTTTGAAAAGAGACGAAGAAGCAAAGAGACAATAGTTATGGCGAATATTTCTCAAAAGGAAGCCGCGAAGCGTTTTGCTAAGAGGTGGGAAGGACGAGGGGCAGAACAGCGGGACGACCGGTCCTTCTGGTTACAGTTGCTGATGGACGTCTTTCGGGTGGACGATCCGTTCGCCGTCATTGAGTTCCAGAAGCCTGTCAAGATGGAATCTTCTACGAGGTTCATTGACGCCTTCATGCCTGCCACGAGGGTTCTCATCGAGCAGAAGGGCGTGGATGTGGATCTCAATAAGAAGTATCGTCAGTCTGGCGGTGCTGAGCTCACGCCCTACGAGCAGGCTCTGCGCTATGATCAGTACATGCTTCCTGATGAGCACCCGCGTTGGATTGTGGGATGCAATTTCCGTTCATTCCAGATTCACAACATGAACCGTCGTTTCGATGCTCCGGAGGTTATTCTTTTGAAGGATCTCGCCGAAGAGTATTCGAAGTTGTCGTTCATTACTGATGCCAAGAGACTCCACATCCAGAGGGAGCAAAAGGTTTCGATGGAGGCCGGCGAGATTGTTGGTCGCATCTATGATGCTTTAAGGAAGCAATACATCTCTCCGGACTCCGAGCACGCGAAGCGGTCTCTGAATATCCTCTGCGTTCGGTTTGTCTTCTGCCTTTATGCCGAAGATGCTGGCATCTTCAAAAAGGACCAGTTTCACGATTACCTGAAGGACATGTCCACGGAGGATATCCGTGAGGGGCTTATCAAACTGTTCAAGGTACTTGATACTCCGGAGACTGAGCGTGATCCTTACTTGAAGAAGTCGCTGGCTGAGTTCCCGTACACCAACGGCGGTCTTTTCCGCGACCAGGACATCGAAATCCCGATGTTTACGGACGAAATCAAGGAAATTCTCGTTGAGCACGCTTCTGATGACTTTAACTGGAGTTCTATTTCGCCGACCATTTTCGGTTCCCTCTTTGAGAGCACTTTGAACCCGGAGACTCGCCGCAAGGGTGGCATGCACTATACCAGCGTGGAGAATATCCACAAGGTTATCGATCCTCTTTTCCTGGACGATTTGAAGGGCGAGCTCCAAGATATTCTTGATAATGGCCGGTCTGATATTCGCAGGCGCAAGCTCTACGAGTTCCAGGATAAACTGGCTTCGTTGAAGTTCCTTGATCCGGCCTGCGGCTCCGGCAATTTCTTGACGGAGACTTACCTGTCTCTTCGGCGGTTGGAGAACACCGTTCTCCGTGAGTTGACCGATGGCAATATGGTTTTGGACCTTGACGAGAACCTCATCAAGGTCAGTATTTCGCAGTTCTACGGCATTGAAATCAATGATTTCGCCGCCGATGTCGCCCGGACGGCCTTGTGGATTTCCGAGGCTCAGATGCTGGAGGAGACTCGGAACATTGTGCAGCGGGAGATGGATTTTCTGCCTTTGAAGAGCAACGCGAACATCCGCACGGGGAATGCCCTGCGGATAGATTGGAACGAAGTTGTCGCGCCAGAGGAACTGGATTACATTATGGGTAATCCGCCGTTCCTTGGTTATTCTCTTCAGGACGAAAGCCAGAAACAAGATTTGCTCTCCGTTCTCGTTGACGAGAAAGGCAAACCGTACAAGACCGCAGGAAAAGTTGATTATGTTTCGGCTTGGTATTTCAAGTCGGCGGTCATGATGCAGGAGAATTCTCGTATCAAGGCGGCTCTCGTGTCTACGAATAGCATCACTCAGGGTGAGCAAGTTGCCGCCATTTGGGCACCTCTAATGTACCGTTTCGGCGTGCATATAAACTTTGCTTGGCGGACATTCATTTGGGATAGTGAGGCGAATCAAAAAGCGCATGTGCATTGTGTTATCATCGGTTTTTCTGTTGGTAATCAGCCGAAGCGTTCAAAGATTTTTGATGGAGATGACGAGATTGATGTGAGCCATATCAATGGATATCTCATTGATGCGGGTGATATTATTATAGAAAGCAGGAACAAGCCATTGTGCGACGTTCCCGAGATAGTTAAGGGAAGTAGTCCTGTAGACGGAGGAAACCTCATCATCGAGGCGGAAGATTACTCCGCTTTTGTTGAGAGCGAACCGGAGGCGAAACAATTTGTCAGGCGTTTTCTTGGAGCGAGGGAGTTTTTACATGGCCTGCCAAGGTATTGTCTCTGGTTGGACGGTATTGAGCCCTCGGTTCTCAATAGGCTTCATCAGGTGAAAGAGCGAGTCCGTAGGACGCGCGATTTCCGCTTGTCCAGTAGCAAAGAGGCAACGAGGAAATATGCGGATTATCCCATGCGTTTTATGGAAGTCCGCCAGCCGGATACTGATTATATTATCATCCCTAGACATTCATCCGAAAACCGGGATTATATCCCTATGGGTTATATGAATAAGGATGTGATTTGTGGTGATGCTAATATTTTACTTCCTTTTGCTTCTTTGTTCCATTTTGGAATTCTTGAGAGCATTGTTCACATGGCCTGGATGCGTGTTGTTTGCGGTCGTATAAAGTCTGATTATCGTTATTCAAATGATATAGTCTACAACAATTTCCCCTGGCCAACGCTTACGGAGGCCAAGAAGGAGGCCATTGAGAAGACTGCCCAGGGTATCCTTGATGCACGAGCGATCTATCCGGATTCCTCCTTGGCCGACTTGTACGATGACTTGACTATGCCCGTGGAACTCCGCAAGGCTCACCGTGCCAATGACGTAGCCGTTTTAGAGGCCTACGGTTTCCCGAAGGATGCCACGGAGAGCGACATCGTCGCCCGCTTGTTTAAGATGTACCAGGAACTGACCAAATGATAGTATGTCTAAGCGATATACAACCGAAGAGTTCATCGCCAAAGCGAAGGACGTACACGGGGATAGGTATGACTATTCCCGTGTAGTCTATGTCGACAGCGTGACACCGGTGCGTATCGTATGCCCTGAACACGGGGAGTTCCAGCAGCGGCCAGCAATGCACCTGTCCGGGAGAGGATGTCCTGGATGTGCCAATGAGAAAGTCCGCAAGGCACTTTCGGACACGCGGGAGTCTTTTATTGAAAAGGCTCGCAAGGTCCACGGCGACAAGTACGACTACTCACTAGTCGAGTATGCCGGCAGTGACCGGAAGGTAACTATTATTTGCCCGATTCATGGCGTGTTTCAGCAGACGCCGCATGATCATCTTTCTGGCAAAGAGTGCCGTATCTGCGGCCGTATCAAATCCGATGAGAATAGGAAGAAGGGGTTGCAGTATTTCCTTGACCAGGCGCACGCCGTTCACGGGGACAAATATGACTATTCCAAGGTCGACTTGAAGACCAGGAGGGAAAAAGTCACTATCATTTGCCCGATACACGGTGAATTCCAGCAGGAGCCGTACAATCATACCCTTCAAAGGCAAGGGTGTCCGCAGTGCGCCCGTGAGTCGAATGCCGTCAAGATCACGAAGGATACGGAGTGGTTTCTTGAGAAGGCAAGGGCTATTCACGGCGATAGGTACGACTACTCCGAAACGGTCTATACTAAAGCCACGGAGAAACTGTGTATCATCTGCCACGAAAAAGATGATGGCGGATACGAGCACGGTCGTTTCTGGCTCACGCCCCACGCCCATCTTTCCCATTCCGGAGGATGTCCGAAATGCGGTCATCCGAAGCATACCGTGGAGTGGTTCATCAAGCAAGCCCGCGCCGTTCACGGAGACTTGTATGATTACTCTCAGACGAAGTACGAGAATAACCATACGCCGTTGACCGTGATTTGCCCAGATCACGGCCCGTTTGACATATTTCCTTCATCTCATCTGCGCGGCGCTGGATGTCCGAAGTGTGCCGGGCGAAACCTTACCCAGGAGGAAGCGATAGAACAGTTCCGTCTCGTTCACGGGGACAGGTATGACTATTCAAAGGTGGTGTATGTTAACAAGACGACACCCGTTTGCATCATCTGCAAGAAGCACGGAGAGTTCTGGCAGACTCCGGCCGGCCATCTGCTTGGTCAAGGCTGTCCAACCTGTAATCAGAGCCACCTGGAGAACGAGGTTGAGCTGCTGCTGAAGGGCCATAAGATTCATTTCCGTAAGCAGAAGACCTTCCCTTGGCTGAAGGACAAAGGGCCGATGAAACTTGATTTCTTCCTCCCTGACTATGGCGTTGCTGTCGAGTGTCAAGGAGAACAGCATTTCATCGCTTCCGATTATATGGGCGGCGAAGACAAGTTGCTTGAACTTCAGCACCGTGATCGCCTGAAAGAAGAACTATGCTCTTTACACGGTATCAATGTCCTGTACTACTCCGACCTTGGATTTGATTATCCGTATCCCGTAATCGAAGATAAGGGCCTTCTGCTCAAGGCCATCTATGCTAACGGAGATTTTGATCCTTCGGCGCTGGAGGATCCGGAGTTGCCGCTTCAGTTCGAGTGATTGTATTTAGACGTACCGCGTCCTTGTGACGCACAGGCCCGTCAGCCGGCGGCCGTCTCGCAAGGGGCGGTCGCTTTTTTATGCGTTGCGTGTTTTAATGTATTTTATCGGTACATATAAAATACATCTGCGCAACGCGACAGTACCAATAAAATGTGGTTGAATGGTCTTTAGAGTAGGCCGTGCTGCTTCAGCACCTCTTCGAGTCTGCTGACTCTCGCTTCCAGCAACTCATAGGCGCTTGGCTTGTCGTTGCCACCGTAGTACCTGATTCCGTCCCGGAGTAGTTCGTAGGGATATCCAAGCGCCACGGCGAACCTCTCGATTGTCTTCTCCGAGAGTTTGGACTGGGACAGGTAGTTACTGATGGTCTGGAGCGACAGTCCCGTCCTGTCGGCGAGGTCCTGCTGGGTGATGGCGTTCGCATTCATGAATCCACGGATGCAGTTTCTGACCTCTTCTTGCGAAATATCAGGCATTTTTTGTTACGATAAAACAAATATTTAGTAGTTTTCAGTAATTTTCTACTAAATTTGCAATGTTTGATAATAGTTGTTTACGCAAAGATAGTGATATTCTATGAGAAAGGTCTTTTTTTACATTTTTGCACTTCTTCTGTGCTTGTCCTGTGGTAAGCATACTCCCGATCCTGATCCGGCGGACTACTTCGTTGGAAACTACACTTTCAATGAGACTTGCTATGTTGTCTGGGGTGGCGTTCCCGAGAGTTTCACTGACCAGAGCACGTTTACGCTTAGCAAGATTGCTTTTGACAAGGTAAAAATGACCGGAGCGTGGAAAACAACGGGGACTATCATTGGAGATACTATTTCCTTTGAGAATTGTACTATTTCCGACGCGAAGGGATATGTCAATTATTCCTTTAGTACCGGTACTCTCGCTGGCAATAGGTTATCTTTTACTTACACTGGGACGGGTTCTTCTATCAAGTCAAATGGTCGTGCTTATCCATGGGAGCAGAGTGGAAGAGTCTCAGCAACGAAATCTTCAAAATGAGTGAGGTATGGAGAAACTCGATAAGGAGAAGGCCAGGGAGATCAATCTCGCGATAGCGCGGTATTTCAAGTCTCAGGGCATCACGCAGAAGGAGGTGGCCCGCAGGCTTGGCTATGCGAGCGTGAACTCCGTGAGCAACCAGATTGCCTACGGTCGCTTCGGCAAGCGTGTCGCGGCGAAGTGGGCGAAGGAGTTCGGCTTCAGCGAGAACTACCTCATGACGGGGCGTGGAAGCCTGCTGTACCGCCAGAGCAGTTACCGTAAGCTTGTGCAGGAGAACGAGGCGCTGAACGCAATCGTGCGTGTCCAGCGGGACATGCTGGCGAGCCGGGAGAAGTAATGAATGAAGAGTTTATCATTTCTAATAATATTTTTGAGTATGAAAAGGTATTTCCTGCTTGTTGCGATGATTATCGCTGTGTTGTTCTCTTCTTTTGGTTCCCTTTATAGCCAGGATAGAGGCGCAAACGTTTACGAAGTAAAAGGCTCGGCCGTTGTGGTCGAAAAAGTAGTTCCTTTTGACATTTCTAAATCTGCTGCTGCGAAAGCGGTTCGTGATTATTTCGTTTTGAGGCTTTATGATTCAAATCAGACCTTGAAACTTAGTGATGAGGATATCATTATCGTAAAGATTGTGACTCCTGTACTTACTACGTACAGTATGGGAGCTTATAGAACTCGAGGAAATTTGAACATCGAGGTAAAGTTCAAAGAATCCAAAATGAAAGTCTTGATTGAATGTAGTGAAATCGAAAACTATTCTGATGTCAGGACAAGTAGATATTCTCCTGTGAACATGCCTCCCGTTTCTTCGGAATTTAACGCTTGGACCGCCGGTATCACAAAGAATGCAGCAATAGTTACTTTTGATAAGTTGATTGAATACATGCATTCTGTTATTGGCGACATAGAGGGGGCTGTTTCAAAGGTAAGTGATGAAGACGATTGGTAGTCCTCTAGATCTCTATCTTCCACGCCCGGCGGCCCGCCCCCTCCGGGGGTAGTACCTCGATAGGAGGTATGTTGCAATATCCCTGTCCTACCTCGTAAGAACCATGTTGCAATAAGTACCTACTTTTAAGGGTGAGATATTGCAACATCAGGAATTAAAGAGAATGGGTCAAATGCGGGGCCGTCGAAGATTTCACCGCCTCGACGGAAGCGGAACTGCGGCTCTACACCCCTTCCATCACGGACTTCCTAATCGTAGTTCGGCGGAAGGATGTCGGCAAGGAACTGACATTCAACGCCGTCCTGGTGTCGGAATGGACCGGAATGCTGGACAACTGCGCTTTCATGATGGTGGAGGACGACGGCGGGACCCAGACCTCCTGGAAGTGCTCCGCGATGGTCAAATACACCTCCCGGAGT
>JAEEGL011679281.1_pt1 | contig 15049 bp, 12 predicted proteins | sample 9134231 | NCBI WGS metagenome assembly JAEEGL01 (sample SAMN16246548, study PRJNA631951) | gut metagenome | biome: gut microbiome; feature: rumen; material: fiber-attached | host: Bos | place: Iran: Karaj | collected 2018-10 | reverse complement strand
GCCAGGGACCAGTTGTTATGCTTACCGGAGCCGTTCACGCCGGCAAAAGGCTTTTCAGCAAGGAGACATACCAGACCGTGACGGGTCGCGATCTTTTTCATCAACTCCATGGTCAGCTGGTTGTGGTCGGTGGCTATATTAGCCGTAGTATAGATGGGAGCCAGCTCGTGCTGCGCAGGCGCGACCTCGTTGTGCTCTGTCTTTGCGAGCACTCCGTGTTTCCAGAGTTCTTCATTGAGCTCGGCCATGAAATCCGCTACTCTTGGTTTTATGCTTCCGAAATAGTGGTCGTCGAGTTCCTGCCCTTTGGGAGCGGGCGCTCCGAAAAGGGTCCTTCCCGTAAACACCAGATCCGGTCTTTTCTCATATACCTCTTTGTCTATGAGGAAGTATTCCTGTTCGGGACCTACGCAGGGTACCACCTTTTTCACGCCGACGGCTCCGAGAAGCTTCAGCACCCTCAGGGACTCCCTGTTCACGGCCTCCATGGAGCGGAGCAGCGGAGTTTTCTTGTCCAGCGCCTCCCCGCTGTAGGAACAGAAAGCCGTCGGTATGCATAGCGTTTTATCCTTTATGAACGCATAGGAAGTAGGATCCCAGGCCGTATAACCTCTGGCCTCAAAGGTCGCCCTCAATCCTCCCGAGGGAAAACTTGACGCGTCCGGTTCGCCCTTTATGAGCTCCTTGCCGGAAAACTCCATGATCACTCCGCTTCCGTCGGGAGCGATGAAACCGTCGTGTTTCTCCGCCGTTATTCCAGTCAGCGGCTGGAACCAGTGGGTGAAATGCGTCGCTCCCTTTTCCACGGCCCAGTCCCTCATTGCCGCCGCCACCGCGTTAGCCACGGATATATCAAGCTGCTGTCCCTGATCCACCGTCTGCTTCAAGGACTCATACACGTCTTTGGACAGGTGCTCTTTCATCGCCCTGTCGTCGAAGACCAGGGATGCGAAATAATCAGGTACGTTCTTCATTTTGCTTTCCTCTTTCTCTTTCCCGGGGGAGCCTTCTCCCCCCGATTTGAATATGAAATAAAAAAAGACAGCGACGTCAAACTAAAAAGACGTCGTTGTCTTAACGAAGTGAATATACTCTTAAAAATCTCTTATGTCAAACGCTTTTGCTTTTCAGTACCTCTTCCGCCGCCCGGGATTTGCTTATGCGCTTGTCCATGGCAAAGCGCTCTATGTATTTTTGCGCTTCCTCTTCGCTCATCCCTCTGCCCTCTATCAATGCCCATTTGGCTCTGTTCACCAGCCTTATCTCCGCCATCTTTTCCTCCACGGAAAGCTGCTTTTTCTTTTCTCCCGCTTCCTTCTCTATGGAGGAGCATATGAGCCTCAATACCGCCGAGAATTCAGCGCCGCTGATACGGCGGGGAATACAGAATACGCCAAAAGATACGACGTCGAAATACGCGTCGTCGTAGCGGTCGTTTTCCACCATGAGCAGCAGGGATGCATTTCCTCTGCCTGCCATATCGCAGGCGAATTTCTTTCCCTCGGCGTCCGAAGACTGCCAGTTCACTATCACTATATCGTAGCTTCTTTCAAGAAGTTCTCTCCTGGCTTCGTTCAGGCCGTTGACCTTTTTTACCGGATAGAACTCGTTGAAGGGAAGGTAGCGAGGCGCCTGCTCATCAAATTTTCCTTTCCCGCAGACCAGCAGAACGCTGTAGCTGCGGTCTCTGAAAACCAAGTCTTTTCTCCTCACTCTCTCCCAAGGTAAGCGTCGATCACGCACTGCGGCAGGCAGTCTTTTATGAAGCTGCTTTTATCCGCATATTTTTTGGCTTCGTCAAAAGTTCCGGGAAGCCTCTCGAAAGAATCGAGATCCTTCGTATCCGCGCTGTCGAAATCCAAGTCGCATTTTTCCGGAAGACTGAGCCCCTTTTCAACTCCGTAAAGTCCGGCTTCTATGAGAAGGCAAAGAGCTATATACGGATTGGACGAAGGGTCTCCGGAACGCAGCTCCGCTCTGTGAACGTTCTGAAGGCTCCTCGGTATGCGTATGAGCTGGGAACGGTTTTCCTCCGACCAGGATACGTAGCCGGGAGCTTTCATCCTTCCAAGCCTCTCGTAGGACTCTTTGCAGGGATTGAGGAACAGGGTCATTTCCTTTATCCTGTCCAGTATGCCCGCATTGACCATGGAAAGAAGCTCCGCATCCTTTCTGTCGTTCACCGAGTAGTTTATGTGAAGCCCGTTGCCCGCCTCCTCCTTAAGGGGTTTCGGGCTGAAATCCGCGCACAGACCGTTTTTGGCAACAATGCTTTCCACCACGAATTTGAAGGTGACCGCATTGTCAGCCGCGGTCAGCGGATCCGAATACTTAAAGGCTATGCTGTTCTGACCGGGGCCCGCTTCGTGGAAGGAATACTCGGGAAGTATGCCCATCTCTTCGAGGGTTGTGCATATTTCCCTTCTTACGTTTTCTCCCCTGTCGAGAGGAGCCGTATCCATATATCCCGCTCTGTCATAGGGAACGCCGGTGCTTTCACCTTCCTCGTCGGCCTTGAATATGTAGAACTCAAGAGCCGGCCCTATATCGAAATGAAGACCCTTTTCTTCGGCCTTTTCGACCGCTTCCCTAAGAAGTCTCCGGCAGTCCGCCTCGAAAGGCCGCCCGTCGGAATAGCTTATATCGCAGAACATGCGCTCGACCTTGCCGGATTCCGATCTCCAGGGAAGCCCGCAGAAAGTCGAAGGATCCGGATGAAGGAAGAGATCGGCTTTCACCTTCATTCCGAAACCGCCTATGGCGGACGCGTCTATGGGGATGCCGTACTCGAAGGCTCTCTCAAGCTCCGAGGGCATTATCGCGATATTTCTCTGCACTCCGAACACGTCGCAGAAAGCCAGCCTTATGAAGCGGACGTTTTCTTCCCTGACGTACTGCATCACTTCTTCTTTGGTATATTTCATGGCGTAAAAGGCACAAAAAATGCGCCTCCCTCCTTTCTTTTCCGCACGGAAACCGCGCGGCCATATATACATTTAATGGAAGTATGATAGCACAAAATGGACTCTCTTTGTGAAAAATATTGACAAGGCGTTTACGCGGGAATATATTGATTAAGTAAAAGTTGACCGTAAGGCAATGGCGCCTGCGGCTCAGCTTTTTTTGCTTTTCAGAGTAAAACGGAGGTAAAACGCTATGGCAACGGATATGGACTGGGGCTCCCTGGGCTTTACGTATATAAAGACGGACTACCGCTACGTTTCGAGATACAAAGACGGCAAATGGGACGCGGGAGGCCTTACCGAAGACGATACCGTAGTCCTGAGCGAAAGCGCCTGCGTTCTTCAGTATTCCCAGAACGTGTTCGAAGGGATGAAGGCGTACAGAACCGAAGACGGACATATAGTCATATTCAGGCCCGACCTCAACGCTGACAGAATGGTCTCTTCCTGCAAAAGGATGTGCATGCCGGTCTTTCCGAAAGAGCGTTTCATAGACGCCGTAAAGGAGGTCGTTCTCGCAAACAAAGACTACGTGCCTCCCTACGGGACGGGAGCCTCGATGTATCTGAGACCTTTTATGTTCGGAAGCAATCCGACTCTCGGAGTCAAACCCGCAAGCGAGTTCGAATTCCGGATCTTCGCATCTCCCGTAGGTCCCTACTTCAAGGGAAAGGCCAGGCCTCTCAATCTTCGTATCTGCGATATGGACAGAGCTGCGCCGAGAGGGACCGGAGGAGTAAAGGCGGGTCTCAACTACGCCATGAGCCTTTACGCCATCGACGAAGCCCACAGGCTGGGCTTCGACGAAAACCTCTACCTTGACTCCGCATCCAGAAACTTCATAGAGGAAACGGGAGGAGCCAACATATTCTTCGTAACGAAGGACAAGAGGATCATCACTCCCAAATCCGACTCCATACTTCCCTCCATAACCAGAAGATCCATGCTGGTCGTAGCAAGAGATATGCTCGGCATACCCGTGGAGGAAAGAAGGATAGCCGTCGACGAGCTGGTAGATTTCGACGAAGCGGGCCTCTGCGGAACAGCCGCCGTGATCTCTCCCGTCGGAAGCATAAGCCACGGAGAACAGATAATAGAATTCCCTTCGGGACTCAAACAGGCCGGGGAGATAACTCAAAGGATATATGACGCCCTCACGGGCATTCAGATGGGAAGGATCAAAGGACCGGAGGGCTGGCTCTTCACCATTGAATAAGGGGGAAATGAAATGACCAAGTATATTTTCGTTACGGGCGGGGTCGTATCCGGCCTCGGAAAAGGAATTACCGCCGCTTCCATAGGAAGACTCCTTAAAGCAAGGCATCTGAGAGTCGCGGCCCAGAAGCTGGATCCGTATATCAACGTCGATCCGGGCACCATGAGCCCCTATCAGCACGGTGAAGTCTTCGTCACCGAAGACGGCGCCGAAACGGATCTGGACCTCGGTCACTACGAAAGGTTCATAAACGAAAACCTTAACCGCTATTCGAACCTGACCACCGGAAAGGTTTACAGCAACGTCATTTCCAAGGAACGGAAAGGCGAATACCTGGGAAGGACCGTGCAGACCATACCGCATATAACCGATGAAATAAAAAGTTTCATATACCGGGTCGGAAAGGAAACGGACGCCGAGGTGGTCATAACGGAAGTCGGAGGCACCATAGGAGACATAGAGAGCAGACCCTTCATAGAAGCAATAAGGCAGGTCGGATACGAGGTCGGAAGAGAAAACTGCCTTTACGTCCACGTGACCCTCGTTCCCTATCTCAAGGCCTCGGGAGAACACAAATCCAAACCCACCCAGCACTCCGTAAAGGAGCTGCAGGGCATGGGCATAAGCCCGGATATTATAGTGCTGCGCTGTGACGAGCCTATTACGGACGGGAATATATTCCGCAAAATTGCAGACTTTTGTAACGTTAAGCCCGACTGCGTAATAGAAAACCTCACCCTTCCCATACTCTACGAAGCGCCTCTCGCCCTCGAAGAAAAGGGCCTCTCAAAAGTCATATGCAGAGAGCTTGGAATAGAAGCGGAAGAGCCCCATCTGCGCACGTGGAGGGCCATGGTGGAGAATATAAAGCACGCGGAAGGAAGCGTCAGGATCGGTCTCGTAGGAAAATACGTTCAGCTCCACGACGCCTACCTTTCAGTCGCAGAAGCCCTTCATCACGCCGGATATGCCCTTAGGACCAATGTCGAAATAAGCTGGATAGATTCCGAATGCGTGACCGAAGACAACGTCTCCGATATTCTTTCCGGCTTAGACGGAATAATAGTACCGGGAGGCTTCGGAGACAGAGGAATCGAAGGAATGATAGTCTCGGCAAAATACGCCAGAGAAAACCGTATCCCCTATTTCGGCATATGTCTTGGGATGCAGATCGAAGTCATAGAATTCGCAAGAAACGTTCTGGGGCTTGCCGATGCGAACTCAGGAGAATTCGATCCCGGGTCCTCGCACAAGGTCATCGATTTCATGCCCGGACAAAGCGACAGCATCGATAAGGGCGGCACTCTCAGACTGGGAGCCTATCCCTGCCGGATAAAGCCGGGAACCACTATGGAAAGATGTTACGGAGAAACGGAAATATCGGAAAGACACCGCCACCGCTACGAATTCAGCAACGACTACAGGGAAGCCTTTGAAAAAGCAGGCCTGTGCATCTCGGGTCTTTCTCCCGACGGGAATCTGGTCGAGACTGTAGAACTTACGGATATGCCTTTCTTCGTAGGAGTACAGTTCCATCCCGAATTCAAAAGCCGCCCCAACCACGTACATCCTCTCTTCAAGGGATTCGTACAGGCTGCTATAGATAATATGCACTGATACATTCCTTTCTGCAAAAAGAAGCGGGCGGCATTTGCCGTCCGTTTCTTTGTTATCCGTTTATTTGATCTCTTTATCTTTTCAGTGTATGACCGTGGTGTACAGCGTTGCCGTGCTTCCAGAAGCTTCTTTCCAAAGGTAGATGCAGTTGCCGGAAGAACCGTTGACAATGAAATGTCCAAGGCTCGAGAAGGACAGGAAGGGATATTTTCCTCCCGCATTGTTCCTCAGATTGACCGCCTCTCCGTTCATGGACGGAGTCCAGAGACAGGAAGCGGAGCTGAAGGCCGGACTGCTGTAGAGACAGCCGCTGCGGCTTACAAGATACGTTCCCGCAGCAGAGTTCTTAAGGGTATATCCGGAGCCTGAAGCCTCCATTGTGAATACGTAGTCGCTCTGCGCGTTGGACAGCACGCTTCCGGAAAGGGTCATGCCTGCCGAAGCCAGATCTTTGGCGCCGCCTGCGGAAACAGATTCATATTTTGTCGTTCCGGAAAGACCCTTCATTGCGTACATGTTGCCGTCTTTGCCGTAGGTGACCACGTAGTTGCCCGACCAGTCCGCCGGAGCAGCAGTAACGAGTTCGTATACTTTGGCGTTCGACGTGTGTGAATACAAAGCGCTCAGGGTGATGCTTCCCGCAGGAGTATATGATCCTGTCAGTACCGACGAGGGCCTTGAGCCCGCGTAGTCGTAATTATCTGCCACCCAGCCGATGAAAGTATATCCCGAAGGAGCCGACGCCGACGGAAGAGTAAACGACGCGCCTGCGTCCACCGTACGAGACGCTACTGCGCTCACCCCCGAAGGAACTGAAAAACTGACTGTATATCTTACCTGCGTTCCGGGATCGGGATCGACCGGCTGTGTAGATCCTGCGGAAGGAGAGGTCGTATAAACAGTCGCAGCCGCAGTCCTTGTCGCAGCCTTCCAAAGATATATTCCCGGCTGCGTAGAATCCATCAGCTTGAACACTCCGCTGGAAAAGCCCGTATAAGGATATCTGCTGCCCGCAGGATTCCTGAGTGCCATGGCATAACCGTCTGCCGAGAGAGCCCAGAGGCAATAAGCGGCGCTGAACGTGCCGTATGAATAAAGCATATCGCGGTAGGCGGCAAGATAGCTGCCGGTAGCCTTGTTTCTGAAAGTGAAGTACGAGCCGCTGGGAGCCGCCGTAAATACGTAAGAGTCTTCGGCGCTGTGGAGTACGCCGCCCGAAAGAGTCATTCCAGTTTCGGATAAAGCTTCTGCTCCGCCGTTTGACGACATCTCGTAGTTGACTCTGCTTCCGGAAAGTCCCTTAAGGACCTTCGACGCCGAAGCATCTCCGGTGATGACGTAGTCTCCCGCCCAGTTCGAAGGAGCGGCAGTCAGAAGTTCGTAGACCGTCTCGCTGCCTCCGTTTTCCTTAACGCCGGTATATACCGCGTAAAGAGTTGTGTTCGCGTTTACCGTGATAGACTCTCCGGGAGCGTAATATTCCGGTTCCGCAGTTGTCTCGGCCACCGTGCCGGCCGACCAGCCCGCAAAGGTCCAGCCGTTTACTGCAGTAGCGGTGGAAGGAAGCGCAATGGCTTCTCCCGCATAGCCGTTAAGAGTCCTGTATGAAAGTCCGTTTGCCACGCAGGTGATCTTCACCGCGGTCTTTGCGGCAAAGTTTATCCTCACGGTGCAGTCGGAAGAAGGCGTGACCGTAAAGACGTTGCCGTTTTGTTCGACCGTCGCGGTGCCGCTGGTAACGGTATATCCGGAAACGTAATATCCGGTCTTGGGAGTTGCCGTTATCGTATATCCGTTAACGGATACTGTGCCGTAACTTGTGTTGTTTGAAACCGCAGTCACTGTATACCTGTCTCCGAAGAGTTTCCAGGTGGAATAGGCGGTCTGCAGAGCGTCAACGTTTCCGTGTCCCGGATAAACGTCCTCAGAAGATACGACTATAGGAAATGCAGCCCTGTCAGCAACAGCCTGGGCGAAGGTATCTTCGTCGTAGGCGGGATCCCAGTTGCCGTAGCTCGTTTTGGCCTTTGAAACTGCCGTCGCGAAGCTGTCCCCGTTTTTCACGTTTCCGAGTATGGACTGCATATACAGTCTTTCTCCGTAAAAGGATACGGACTGGGAATAGCCGTAAACGACTTCCACGCCCTTATCCCTTAAGCCGCTGAACATCTTGTCGGTAGCCATTCCGAGGCATATACCCATGTAAAGAAGGCTTTCCGGCGCGTTCGAAGTCATATGGTTAGCTATGCAGGTTCCGTTGACGTAGGCGTAGCCCGACCCTCTGAGACAGTCGTAATAGGTTCCGTAGGGGCCGGTTTTTGCTCTCGTATCCGTGCTGGTTATACCGCTGTTTGTTGTGAGGCACAGATAGGAGCTGTTCGCCTCGCTGGTAAAGTCCTCTTCGTCGTATGGATTCTCGTAGTCCGTGGTACCGTGGGAATCGAATATGACTATCCCGCACTGCTCCATGGTCCGCGCAATGTTGTCCACGGTGGCGTTCTTCATGGAATAGCGGACGCCTTCTCCTCCGGTGGCCGTATAAAGGGTCTGCCACATGGATTTGTAATACGGCGAGTAGCTCAGGAAATTAACGTCGCTGTAACTTGAACTGCTCTCCCAGTAGGGCTGTATAAGGCCTATGGAAGTGGACGTGGGGCTGTGGACGGCCAGAACGGAATCCGGAAGGGACGACATAAGCTCCGCTCCCCACCTCTGCGCGTCCGCCTCAAAGGCCGCTATTTCATCGTCTGTGTATTTCGAGGGCTGATGAAGCTTGGCCTCCATCCTGGGGGAGTAGCAGCAGGGAATGCCCGATTTTGTCTGCCACACGAGAAAATCTCCGTTCTGCTGAAGCGTTCCGCGGACGTAGGTGTCCGACGCTTCTATAGCCTCGATCACCTGGGGTATGAGAGCCGCATAGTCCGCTCTCTTCAGATAAGAGTTTTCTCCGTATGCGGCGATCATGTCCGCCTGCGCGGCGTCTTCGATCTCGGCTATCATACCGAACACGTCTTCATCGAGAGCCGCATACTCCTCTTCGGTATATACGTGCGCCTTTTCATTTGAAGTCTCGAGCTTCGATCCGAATACGGAAACGCAGCTGGCTGCGACCATTGCAAGGATCAGAAGCAGCGACATAAGGCGCTTGAAACTGTTTTTCATTTATATCCTCCGTTCTTCGCACTCGGGTTCTGAAAAGCCGTTTTTCAGAGTCAGTGCTATCTTTTATATATATCAGATTTTCGCCTCTGTGTCCATTCCAATCATGCCGGGAGCCTCACTACGAATTCGTATACGAGAATAACCTGAAGTGCGGACTTGTAAGCATCATTGTCAACACCCTGAGCGACATGGCCGTAGTAAGCGGCGGACTGATGACAAACTTCCTTATAGTTCCGCAGAAGGCCGTCATAGAGTCAGCCGAAGCATCGGGCGACCGCATCACCGTAAAGCTTGCGGATCAGTCGGCGTCAGGACTTACAGGCTATCTGGTAGAGTACCGCGAAAAAGGTACGGAAGAATGGAGCAGCGTTTCTCTGCCCTCTTCCGATACAAAGGCCGTTCTTAAGGACCTTAAGACAAATACAGAATATGAGATAAGAGCAAAGGGCTTTATCGAATGTGAAAGCTCCAACTGGTTCGGCGAAGGAGCCAATTACGGAAGAGCCAGCGAAATATCAGTCGTAAACACCGAAAGCGCTCCGGCAAGAAGCAGCGGCGTATGGATCGCAGCGGGAGGCGGAACGGCAGCCGTCGCAGGCATAGCAGCATTCCTGTTCTCAAAGAAGAAAAAGAGAGCATAAACATATCTCAGAACTTTATTATTTGCAAATAGGGGCGCTAACTACTAACAGGGGCAATAACACTTTAAAAGTCAGCGGGAAAACATATAACGCACCAAGACTCGTTCCGGCACTAAACATAGTAGCAGAAGAGATTTCTCTCTTGAGCCTATATTTGTTTCCATAATATGAACTTAGCAATACAAGAATCCAAGTCCCTTATGGTATTATTTATCTGTCTGATTCCGCATCAGCTTCCGGCTCCGATGCCGATAAGGTTCTCTCTTTCCCGATTTCAATCTGTTTTGATTCCATTTTTGACAGCTTTTCTCTGAGTTCATCCACACTCTTTTTTGTCTGTATCAGCTTGTAAAGTATAATCGCCCCTGTTCCATACACAGCCAATAATATACAGAAGAGATCGTATCCGAACCTATCAGAAGGACCTACTAAGCAGATTTTGACATAATAATATGCCAGAGGAATCAACTCCAACAAAATATACAAAAATTCCATCATTGTACCTATACCTCGCTCACAAATCAAGGGGTGTAAGTGAGTTGGAATTCAGCACCCCTTACATCCGTAAAGTTGTTAATATTGTTCGTCCTGTTCGTAGTCCTTTTGATTATTTGATATATCCATATTATCCAGCCTATCATCCCTTCTGTTATCATATCGTTATCAGCGTTGATAACAGCGGGGGCATTTCTGCGGATAACAGCATCGTTATTATAATTCTGGAGGCTTATTATTGCAAGGTTGCATCGAACTCCGTGATATTAGCTATATCCGAATCCAAAACCTCCGCTATTACAAACCAGCCCGCCATATCGGTCGTACCTACCTCCGGATGATTTGTCTGTACTGCGTTCAGGCATAACGCACGGTCCCCATAGGAAATATCCTGGACCGCATATCGGTAGGAGCCGCTGCTTGCCTCTATATATGCGAGGATCACCGTATGATCTTTAAAAAATCTGTCATCATATGAAGCTGCTACCTCATTGAAAGAAGGTACTTCGCCATACCCTTGATCAAAAGTCAGGATATCCTTGTAGTTTTCCTTAAAGCGGTCCAGATCTTCCGTCGTGTCAAGTTTATATACGGGAAGATGCCGGACGGAACTGATAATCATCTTTTCCCCATTCAGGCAATCGCGCATCATGCCTCCCCCTGCCCAATTCGCATATGCCAGCGTTGTTTTTATATCAGTCAAGAAATTCGGCAGTTCGAAGCCGCCATTCTGATCGTTACTGAAGAGCATCCGCCGGATCCTGTCAACGTATTCCCGTTGGCGTTTTTCAAATGAGCTTTGGTCTTCGTCTATTTCCCGGATCCAGTACTCCGCGATATAACTGGAAACAGGATGCATCCAGGGAATGACGGAGATGTTCTCCTCGTCAACGTCATACGCAGAAAGGATCGCCCTCATTTCTTCAAACGAAGCCCCTTTCATCTTCAGCAGTTCATCAAACTCCTTATCCCTGTTCGTTCCAGGCATCAGTCCAAACGAATAGCTACTAGGCGCCAGCTGCCAAACGTATACCTCCAGACCTTTAAACGTACTCAGATCGAAGTACTCCGGATACTTTGATCTGAGCGACGCCATGTCGATCTTACCCCAGTCGGTTTTAGCAGTAAAATTGTAATCGAGCAAAAGCTCTTCCGCTACGGAAGGGTTCTTGATCCTGTAGCTGAAAGACGGTTTTACGCCGTTATCTACCCATATTTCATCGAATTTATCGTTAAAGTTGAGCTTTACGTGTCCGTTTACGGTGATACTGAAGACCTTGCTCCGGCCTTCGTTTCTGCTTTTTGAAAGCGGTCTGCGGCCGACCTTAATTTTATCCATTGTGGCAATGAAGCGGTTCATATCAGCTTCATTGCAGGTAACTTCTTTATTCATATACTTAACGGAGAGAGAATTAACGTCGCTCATGACTTTTTTCATACTTACCGTGTCGGTATCCCATTTTGTAAGAGCCGTTCCCGGCGAATCCGTCAAAAAGCACACGCCTATCACTATGCCGGCTGCTATAGCGGCAACAATTATCCAAAATGCAGGCTTTTTGTAATTCAGAACGCCTTTGCTCATATTCGTTATTTTGAGAAATGCGGAGCTCATGATCATACCTCCCTCATTTTTGAAAGTATAGACAGTTTACCTTGATAAACAGTTTATGTCAATTTTCCGTTGTTAAGGACTGCTCTCCCTGCTCTTACACATCGGCAGAACATGTTTCCCATAATTCGCCATTATTACCATTATTTGCTTGAAATTGCGCATAGCTTTAACTATACTCAAATTGTAGTAGTGTTTTTTGTGTCAGTCAGAGGAGGAAAAAGTAATGGACAGAAACTCTATTGAGTGGAGAGTCAAACTGTTCAGAGATGCTTTGAGTTTCCAGAAACCCGAGAAAGTACCGAATATCTCGAACTGTTTCACTTGGAAGATACTGGACTCTCAATACTCTCAGAAACAGGCTCTGTATAACTGGAAAGTTATGGAGAAGGTAGTCGTAGGATACCATGAAAGATACCGTTTCGACGCTTATGCCGACTTCGGCACCAGGGACGCCCTTGCCTTCACGGACGCGCTTGGAGGAGGTCTCCATATCTTTGATGAAAAGTCGAATGCCGTATACGCAAAGGATATAGAAGGCGTATTCGATTCAGACGACTACGTGGCTTATGCCAAAGATCCCGTAGGCATAGGAAGAAAAATGTTTGCAAGGAAATATCCGGATATGGATTCGGAGAAGCTTTGCAAAGGTATGCGGGAAATGATGAATTACAGCCAGTATACTACCAAGATCACAAAGATCATGAACGAAAAGTACCAGGTACCGACGGTGGGAACCGGATCGCTGCTGCCTTTCGAGCTCCTGTTCTGGCTCAAAGGTATCAAGGGAATGGGCGTAGACTTGAGAAGAAAGAACCAGGAGATTGCCGAAGCCTGCAGCATCATGTGGGAAAACGGGAGCAGGCAGGGTTTCGAAGCCATATTCGACGCGGACGGCTCGAAAAAGATAGACGACATGCATACCGCCATGCTGGCTCACTCCATACTCAGCCGCGAACAGTTCGGAAAACTCTATCTCCCCCACATGCTTGAGATAATAGGGATGGCAAAAGATACGGGCAAGATCTGCTCTTTCTACGCCGAATCTGAGATAGACCGCTTTGCTGATATGTTTGCAGATACGCCCAAAGGACACTTCGCTCTATGGCCGGAAAAAGGAGATCTGTTCGCCTTAAGACGCATCCTGCCGAACGTCGCCCTTATAGGTGGAGTGGACTCCGACGTGCTCGGGCAGGGCACTGAGGAAGAGTGCATAAATCACGTCAAAGCCCTCATAGACGGTCTCGGAGAAGGCTATGTCGTAGGACACAGGCTCATGCTTTCATACAAATATGACTGCAAGAGAGAAAACCAGATCGCTCTAAACAGATTCGTTGACAGCTACAGGATCTGACAGGGAGGTGAAACGCTATGCTTAAAATGATACTTGGAATGATCAAATGGCAGAAGACCATGAAGAAAATGAAGAACATGCCGGCATACACTGACGAATGGTGGGACGCCTGCGAAAAAGCTCTTGCCTTCATGGGTCCGGAGACCGCGAAACAGTTTCTCAACGGAGCTGTTACCATGGGAGATCTGTACTGATTTAGAGAGATCACAGACACAAAGAGGGGCGTGCATGTGCACGCCCCTCTATTTTTTCCTTACTCCCACTCTACCGTGGCAGGCCCACACCCGAATACCCGAACAAATCTGGATTCGTTGAATTTACCAGCCCCTCAACCTTAAGCTTTGTGATATCTTCATTGACTATTCTGAACGGCATGCCCCTGACCTTCCTTTCTACAGCTCTCCCAGGATCTCAAAATGAGATCTTACTGTCCTTATTATCCCTTCTCTTTGCAGCTTGGACAATTCTGCTGACATAGCTGCCCTCTCGACGCCGAGATAATCGGCAAGCTGCTGTCTGTCAAAGGAAATATCGAAGCTGCTGCTCTTACGCCGAAGCGCTTCTGCTGAAAGATAGGAAAGCAACTTCTCTCTTGTCGTTCGTTTGCTGCTGTGGGTTATTTTTTCATTAAGTGAGAGCACCTTTCCCGCCATTATTCCGATAAGATTCCTTACAAGCCTGTTGTGATGGTCGCATGCGGAGGAACATGTCGTAAGCATCTTTTTTAAATTCATCATCATTACATCCGTGTGCTCCGCCGCTACAACACTCACATTGAGTATTGAACCGGGAGTTGCGGCAAAGGTCTCTCCGAAATATTCTCCGGCAGTGCATTTCCCTAAGATATTCCTGTGTCCCCAGTAATCCTCCTGAATGATAAGCACCAAACCTGATAGGACAACCCCCATGGAATCGGTAGGATCTCCTTCTCTTAAAATGAATTCATCCTTTTCAAAGGATGAAACTTTTCCCTCCACGCAGTGCAGTATGGTACCGATTTCCTCATCTGCTATTCCGGAAAACATAGGCACTCTTCGCAAAATTTTGATATATTCGTTCATCTTATTCTCACAATGTTTGAAATACAACATATTTGTTGTATTTATTATACTATACTTAGTTAGAAACTTCAAGATAGCAATAAAGGAGGTCCGCTATGAACGGAACTATCATGAACGGTTGCCAGGGAAAACCGGAACCAAAACCTATGGAGAAAAAATGTCCATGCTGCGGAACTGATATAGAGATATGGACCATAGACACAGACGCACTGTGCCCGAATTGCGGTTTTAAGATCTACAATGATACATTGAACTGCGTACAGTGGTGTAAATATGCGAAACAGTGCGTAGGAGAAGCTATGTATAACAGGATGATGGAGATAGCAAAAAACCAGGAAAGGAAGACTGCCGTCTGATCCGGAGGAAAAACTGTAATATGATAAGAAAGATAATATCAATAGATGAAAACAAGTGTACCGGATGCGGTCTTTGCACGACTGCCTGTCATGAAGGAGCCATTGAGATCATTGACGGAAAAGCAAAACTCATAAGGGAAAATCACTGCGACGGCTTTGGGGACTGCCTTCCCGTATGCCCCGAAGGAGCAATCTCCTTTGAAGAAAGAGAAGCTCCGGCTTACGATAAAAAAACAGTGAAAAATAGTGCATCTCATCAGTCCATGCTTTCCAATTGGCCCTGCCAGCTAAAGCTTGTGCCCGTATCGGCTCCTTATTTCGATAAAGCGAAGCTCCTTATAGCGGCAGACTGCACGGCTTTTGCCTATGCGGACATACACAGAGATCTTCTGAAAAGTAAGGTATGTCTCATAGCTTGTCCCAAATTGGATGCGGAGGATTACAGCATCAAACTATCGAAGATCATCAGAGAAAATGATATCAGCGAAATAACGGTACTCAGAATGGAAGTCCCCTGCTGCGGAGGTTTGGAATACTATACAAAAAAGGCACTTGAATCCAGCGGAAAGGAATTG
>JAEEGL010265107.1_pt1 | contig 15049 bp, 9 predicted proteins | sample 9134231 | NCBI WGS metagenome assembly JAEEGL01 (sample SAMN16246548, study PRJNA631951) | gut metagenome | biome: gut microbiome; feature: rumen; material: fiber-attached | host: Bos | place: Iran: Karaj | collected 2018-10 | reverse complement strand
GGGCGTGGCTGGGGTGCCGGTGGGTGTGGCTGGGGCGCCGGAGGGGGTGGCTGGGGTGCCGGTGGGGGCGCCGGAGGGTGTGGTGGCGGCCAGGGAGGCCTCAAGGGATGCGATGTGGCGCGCGAGTTCTTCGAGACGGGGTTCGGCGCGCATGGCGTAGGAGAGGAGGGTGTCCGCATCGGTGTGCTGGTGGAGCTGCTGGTGGAGGTGGCCGATGCGGGGGTTGCCCTCAATGGTGACGGTGCCGCCGTCGGGCTGCTGCTCGCCGGTGATAAGGGCGAAGACGGTGGATTTGCCGGCGCCGTTTGGACCGACGATGCCGCAACGCTCGCCGCGGTTGACACGGAAGGAGGCGTGCCGCAGCACGTCCTGCGTGCCGAAGTGGATGGAGACGTCGGTGAAATCGATCATGGGAGCATGAGGCGGTCGCTGTCCACGGGGAGGGTCGGGCGTTCGGGGGCGTAGCGATGGGTGAGGAAGCCGGCGCGGCAAAGCCCGACACAAACGCCCTTTGGCGGCGGCAGCACAGGACAGGGGAGCCGGGTGGCGAGGATTTGCGTGTTGTCACGGAAGACTTCGTGGGTCTCGAATTCCAGCGGGACGGAGGTCTGGGCGGCAATGCGGCCTTTGGAATCCAGGACGTGCGCGAAGACGGAGAGGCGGGGCGGGAGCTGGAAGCCCTCCTTTTTGCGCCAGAGGAAGCGGTAGGAGCGCGAGGCGGGCTCGTAGGCTACGGAGAGGAGCTCCAGGGCACCGCCGAAGTAAGAGGCAAAGGGAGCGTCGTTGCCGCGGATGTCCTGGGGAGTGGTATGGAGCAATGTGGCGCCGAGGAAACGTGCACCGCGGTAGGCGGCGAGCGTCGGCGCGGCCTTGCGGAAGAAAAGAAGTCGTGCTCCCCCGACGGCGACCTCGTCGACATGGGCGCCCATGCGGGCGATGCCACGCAGGGTGCCATGATAGGCCATGGGCTCGACGACGAGGACGGTGCCGGCGTCGGGGATGACCTGAGCGTCGGCTTCCGTGCCGTAGATGCGGGGCTCCCGCCAGACCCAGACAGAGGAGGGAAGACGGGCACGCAGCTCGTTGGCGAGCCAGCGGTCGGCATGGACGCGGGTGGCGCCGTGCTTGAGGAGGGCCGAGGCGATGGCGTCGGGGTCGAGCGGAGCGGCGTCGGGAGCCGGTGCGAAGAGCTGGAGGTAGCTCATCTGGACGTTAAGCGGTCTGGCACCGGCGACGAAGCGAAGACGGAGCGCCCGGACGCGCATGGCGGGGAAACGGGCCTCGGTGCGGTGTTGCGAGCCGCCCCAGTAGGGCCGCGGGCCCGACCAGAAGAACCAGGAGTCGACACGCGGAGGGGAAACCTCGGTGAAATGTTTGGAGTCTTCCGGTTGTGCCTCGATGGACATTTTCCCGAACGAATGGCTGCTCTCGACGAAGAAGCGGACCCCGGTGACGAGGGTGGGTTCGCGAAGGCGGATGGTGATGACACGCTCGCCGCGTTCGGGGATGAGCAGACTGTATTCGGTGGAGAAGAACGGGTCGAGAAGGAGGGGGGAGGAGTCTATGCCGCGGTCGTCGATGATGGAGGCGATGAGTTCGGCGGGAATGTCGGCGACGGGAGCGGGGGCGCGGATGTCGGTGAAGGCGCGCATTCCGATGCGGGGTTGCTCGGCAGTGCCGCCGGTGCCGTCGAGGAAGTCGCTGAAGCCGTGGAAGTTTTCAAGGACGGCCACGTTGGTGGCACATTCGACGGCGATGCCGATGGCTCGATGGCGCTCCAAGGACGCGCAGGTGACAGGGACCCGTCCGTCGCCGGCCCAGTTGAGGCCCCGGAGGATATAGGCGGCGAAGGCGCCGTCGACGCCTGAGGCGGCGAGGCGGTCGACGACGTCCCGATTGCGCGCGGCGGAGGCATTGGAGTGCCGGGAGCGTTGGATGTGGGTGGAGAGAGAGGCGAAGGAGAGGGCTAGAAGGACGATGACCGGGCAAAGCACGGCCACCTTTACCGCCTTTGAAACGAAACGCGGGCGGACCACCTCACCTCCCCCTAGCGCGCAGCCGGCAAGGACGGCGGCGAGGGGGACGAAGGGGAGCAGATAGCGCGGGGACTCGATTTGCCCGAAGGAGGAGAGTGCGTAGGCGGCGCCGAAGAAGAGGGTGAAGAGGAGTGCGGCGGCAACGGTGCGACGCGCCCCCACAAGGGGGGCGCTACAGGACACCAGCGGGAGCGCTGGGGCGCCGCAGGGGGCTGGCGCTGGGGCGCCGCAGGGGGCTGGTGCTGGGGTGCCGCAGGGGGCTGGTGCTGGGGTGCCGCTGGGGGAGGGTGCTGGGGCGCCGCAGGGGGCGGGTGCTGGGGTGCCGCAGGGGGCGGCACGGAGAAGGAGGAGTCGCACGATGCCGAAGAGCACGAGCAGCGCGAGGCAGACGATGGCCGTGTAGAAGGCAATGGCGCCCAGACCGGGATCGAGGAGTTTGGGGAGACGCCGGAAGATGGCGGAGCGGACGGCGCCCGGAATGCCGACGATGAGCGGCGCGGCCCCCCCCTGCGAGAGCGAGAAGGAGGCCCAGTCATGGCGGAGGTTCCAGCACCAGAAGGGAAGGCTTCCAAGAAGGAAGCCACCAAGGCCAGGAAGCAACACGCGGGCTCGGAAGAGCCGGTGGCGGTAGGCGTGGAGCAACAGGCATCCCGCGGCCGCGACGGCAGGAAGGACAAGCCAGAAGTTCCAGAAGGCGAGGCCGGCGACAAGGCCAAGTGCGAGCCACGCGGAGCGGGAAACGCGCCGCGTCTCGCAGAGTCGGCAGGAGAGGTCGAGGAGGATGACGATAAACAGAAGTCCGAGCGCGTAGCCGCCGCGCGGGGAGGCCATGTATTGGAAGTATCCCGGAGGGCCGACGACAAGGAGCGCCATGGCGACGACGCCTGCCCATGGGCTGGCCACATGGGCCGCCCACCGGTGGACGGCCAGAAGCAATAGCACCCCCACAAGGGCCGTGCCGAGGCACACAACGAAAGGTGCCGGGCTAAAGACCATGGCAAGGAGGGCGCTCACGGAGGGTTCCAGGGAACCCATGTAGGGCTGGCCGTAGAAGAAGACGGGCCATTCGCGGAAGGCAGCCATGTCGCGGACCATTTCGACGACGATGGCGTAGTCGGCGTTTGGGTCGTTGCGGTACCACCAGGCGCCAAGGACGCGGAAGACAATGCCGAGAACAAAGACGGCCCAGAAGGCGGTGCGTGCGGAGCGGGAGTTCATGGCAGGCGGCGGAGGGAGAGTCGACACGGGGTTTGCGAGAGGGGAAGCGCAGGCAGGACGAAGAGTCCGCGGGCGTCGGCCTCGATGGTTCCGGAGAGTTCCCCGAAGGACCACGCGGCGCGTTGGCCCGGGGTGTGCGGGAAGTGCTGCAGACGGCGGAGCGCGACCTCGGCGGTGGCGGTGGCGGGAGGCGTGAACATGGCGGAGGAAAGCTGCTCGGGGGAGACGATCCAGAGGTCCATGTCGAGGGTGTCGGAGGTGTCGGATACGGTCTTCCAGCGGAAATAGGCATTGATCTGGCCGGGGGAGATGTCACCGTTGTAGCGGTCGGTGCCGGCGGTGGGAATCCGGCCCCATGGCGGGGTGTCGTCGCAGGAGGCGGCCGTGAAGACGGGGTAGGCCTCGTCGCGTCGCAGGGAGAGCCAGTCGAAGGAGTGGACGATGTCGTTGCAATGGAGGACGCGGGCGTCGTCATGGGCATGGCCGAAGTTGCCCCAATAGGCGATGAGCGGGAAACGCGCGCGGGCCATGTGGCGGAAGAGAACCTCGTGGTTCTTCGACCATTTGTCGTTCGGGCTGGAGTATTCGATGCAGACGGGCGGGTCGGGATAGGCGTCGGCGGGGATGGCGTCGAGGGGGACGTCGTTGCCGTCGGCGTCGGAGAGGCCAAGGCGGACGGAGGCGAACCAGACGCCGGCCGGAACGTTGGCCTTGACGGCGGCAAAGATGTCGCCGTGGTTGAGGCCGATGCCCAAGGCTCCCTGTCCGCCCATGGAATTGCCGCAGACATAGACGCGGTTGCGGTCGATCTTATAGGTGCTGAGGACCCATTCAAGGGTGGCGAGCACGCGGTTCTCGCAGGCGGAGAGGGTCTCGGCGGTGGCGGCGACGTCCTGAGGGGTCGGAGCGTGGAAGTGGTTGGCTCCGCACCACCAGAAGTCCGGGGAGTCTTGGGGCGGACGGGGGGAACAGTCTGGGACGAGGACGTAGAACTCCGGAGGGGCCTTCCAGATGTCGTGGTCGCCAGGAATCGAGAGGGACTTGACGAGTTTGACGGCGTTGTAGCCGTGGCTGTGAAGGTCGAGGATGAGAGGGGCGCCGTCATAGTCGCCGATGGCGGGATGGACGACGGCGAACGATTTGATTTGGTCCGGCTTGGCGCATTTCCAGGCGGGGTCCATGGGGTGCTCGAACCAGCTGACCTTTGCGGGAGGCAACCCGGCCCTACTGACCTCGGCGGCGCCTTCAGGCGCGGGGATGGCGCGCCCCCTGAAGGGGGCGCTACAGGACACGAGTGCCTGGGAGGGGGCAGCTGGGGCCTGGATGGGGGAATCTGGGGCCTGGATGGTGGAGGCTGGGGCCTGGGTGGTGGAGGCTGGGGCCTGGGTGGAGGCAGCTAGGGCCTGGATGGTGGAAGCAGTGGTTTGTGTGGGCTCGGTTTGGGCGAGTTGGGGCGTTTCTTCGGGCTCGTCATAGACGGGGCAGACGGTGACGAGGGCGGGAGGTTGGCGGAAGGCTATGTCCGGGAGATTTTGGGCAAGGCGAAGGAGGGAGCGACGGAATTTGCGAAGGCGCTTGTGGGAGCCGTTGAGCGTGTAGTCGATGGGCTTTTCGGGGATGACGGGGTGGCGGTTGGGGTCGATGCGCCCGTCGGGGCCTAGCGGAAAATCGGCGTAGAGGATGTCGCCATGAGAACCGGCGTGGGCGATGGTGGTTCCGTTGGCGATGGTGATGCGGGAGTCCCCGATGTAGGCGAACTCGTCCTCAAGGCCGGTTTTGTTGACCAGAAGGAAGGGCTTGTGGATCGTGAGGGCACAGGCGGCGGAGATGCGGGCCATGGCGTTGGTGACGGAAAACGTCGGCTCGCGCAATCCGTTGGGGACGGGATTCTCGCTCCAATGGGTGATGTGCGCGAATTGGATGGTGACAATATCCGCCTCGCTGTATTTCCAGAAATGGTCGGGGAAAGAGGAGTCCTTGCAGATCATCATACCGACACGGCCGAAGGGGAGTTCGGCGATGACGTCGCGATCGCCGGGCCGCATCTCACAGCGGTGGTCGAGGAGGGCCAGGGCCTGCTTGACGTAGTTGGTGACGAGGACGCCGTCGGGGCCCATGATGTAGGAGGTGTTGTAATGGCTCGGTCTTCGGGCCCTTGGAATGTCGTTGGTGGTGAAGGGGTGGTTGAAGAAAAGGTAGCAGCCGTTGACGCGGGTGAACTCCGCGAGGCGGCGGACGTATTCGGGGCGCTCCAAGATGTTGAAGTACGCCTCCTTCGTGCGGATGTCGTGGACCGACGTGAACGAGAACTCCGGGAGAACGACGACGTCGGCGCCATGGCGGACGGCCTCCTTGGCGTAGTCGAGCGCGTGGAGGAAGGACCAGCGGATGTCGCCGACGCGGGCGTCGTACTGGCAGAGGGCGAAGCGCACGAAGCCGCCATGTCTGGGGCGAAAGGTGCCGCGGGTCGCATAGACCCAGCCGACGAACGCGGCGACGGACAGGAGGGCGAGCAGAAACAGGACGGCCAGAAGCCGACGGAGGGCGCGAAGGATGCGTTTCATGTCAGTGGCGTGGATGGAAGCGCAGCGTGACGGAGCGCGCGCCATGGGGGCGGATTTCGAGGAAGGGGGCCTCGCCGGGCGTGCCGGTGGGGACGGGGGCGATTTCAGCCGGCGCGTCGGGGACGAGACGCTCGTGCCAATGGTAGGCGAGGACCGCGCGCTCGGGCGGTTCGGGGCCGTCGAAGGTGACGGAGAGGCGGTTAAAGTCGGCGGCGACGTGTCCGGATCCCTCCAGGAAAACGCCGCGGGCATCTTGGACGCGGAAGACGCGGAATGAGCCCCATGCGGGATCGTTCTCGAACGTGGGCTCGGGAGTGAACGCCTCGGGGTGGGCGGAGAAATAGTCGAGGTAGTTGGGGCGGCAGGTGATGACGTGGCTCACGCCGTGGCGGACGAGGTAGGCATGGAGGCCGCCGGGCTGCGAGCGCGCGGCGCGCGGAGGGAAGTCGGCCTCGTAGGTGCCGGGGGGAAACTCGTAGTAGTCGCAGGCCATCATCTCGCGGCCGGCGAGGATGGGGAGGTAGGCGACATGGCCGCGTCCGTAGGTGTGGATGGTGCGGCCGGCGAAGGCGAGGCGGCTGCCCTCCGGGACGTTTTCGGAGACCCATGCGGAAAGATTCTGGACGAACGGCGGAAGCGGGCGGAACGAGGCGACGCCCTTGCCTCGGTAGAGCCCCGCCGTATTGGAGGCGCCGAGGACGAGCAGGGCGAGCGAGACGGCTTGGAGGGGGAGGAGCGAGGATCGCCGCTCGCGCCAGATGTCGGTGAGCAGGAGCGTGGCGGGGACGATGGCGAGGAAGCCGAGCGGGATCACGACGCGGTGGAGCTGGAGGTTCGGGGCGCGGAGCGTGCCGATGGTATAGAGGGCGACGACGCCGAGCGCGGCGATGGCGAACCAGCGGCGCAGGGCGCGATGCGGCAGGGTCCAGACACCGGCGAGGCCGAGGACGAGCGCAAGGGGGTGGAGCTTGAGGACGAGATCCGACGTATGGCGCAGGAACTGCGTCCAGAGCGCGGCGGCGGTGAGCGGCGTTTGGGCGGGCTTGGCCGTGGTGTATTGGATGAGGTCCTTGGCGCCGAGGGCGGAGACGATCGAGGGGGCGAGAAGCAGGGCGACGGCGGCGGCGCAGAGGACGAGCGAGAGGAAGAGGCGGCGTGTGCGGGTCCAGCGGCGCCAGGAGGTGAGGGCGGCCAGCGCGAGGAGGGCGGCGAAGAGCCACATCTGCGGCCACAGGCAGAGGAACGTCATGGAGAGGACGAGGCCGAGCAGGACGTGCGGCGAGGAGCGGCGGCGCTCGGCGAGGGCGTAGAGGAAGAGGAAGGCCGCGGGCGTCATCGCCCAGGAGACGCCGGCCCCGACGGTGCCGAAGTGGAAGGTCCAGAGAAAGAAGGAACGGCTGGCGCAGAGGTGGAGGAGGGCGCCAGTCCAAGCGCCGCGCCAGCCTGCGCCGCAGGCGCGGAAGGCCCAGAGCGTGAGCCACGGGGCGAGGAAGACGTGGACGAGAAGGAGCCCGTAGGTGTGGTATTCGTGAGGGGCGTGGAAGAAGGCGCGCAGCGGCGCGGTGAGGAGGGCGTATCCCGGGACTCCGGAGGAGGTGAGGACGCTGTTGACGACTCCGGCGTTCCAGTGGGGGACGTAGTTCTCGCGCCAGGGAAAGGCGTGCCAGAACTCCTGAATACGGAAGAGGAAGGAGGGGTGGTCGTCGGAGTAGACGGCCCAGCCGTCGGTGAGGTCGAGGAGCGAATGGACGCAGAGGAGCTCGGCGCCGACGAAGAGGACGCCGAGGAAGACAGCGATCCAGCGGCGGGAATGGACGAAGAGGAACGGGACGGCAGCCGCGGCGGAGAGAAGAAAAAGGTGCGTGACGCGGGAGCGGAGGAGGGCGGCGAGGGTTTTCTCGCCGAGGGGCCACGAGAGGAAGTAGTAGCCGCCGTGGTGGGAGAACGTGGTGCAGAGGGCAAGGCCGAGGCAGAGGACGAGGGCGAGGTCGCTCCAGAGGATGCGTTGCTCGCCCCGCCACACTAGCCTGGGGCCCGAAACGGTGCGCCGTGCGGCGCGCTTGTCGCGGCGCGCCTTGGGGGGACGGGGCGTTTTTCGCTTTTGGTATCCGCGCGGGGACCACGTCTCCTGCTCCGGGGACGCCTGCGCGGGCGCCTCCGGTTCAGCGGGCGCTACGGGATCCGCGGAAGCCACGGGATCCTCCCAGCGCACGGGTTCGACGGCGGCCGGTACCGTGGTCCTGCCGGGACTGGGGGCGCTTTTCGCCCTGCGGCGTGCGGCGAGGCAGAGGGCCGCGGCGAGCGCGACGAAGGCCGACAGAAGCGCCGCGTCGGCCTTGGGGGAGAATGTCCAGGTGCGGAGCGCCGTGTTGGTGACGGCGTAGAGGAAAAGGAAGACGAGGACGGAAAGGAAGGCCATGGGACGTCGGAGCGGGCGTTAGAGGGAGCCCTTCGAGGAGGGGATGCCGGACTCGCGGGGGTCGGGCTCGACGGCCATGCGGAGGGCGCGCGCGAAGCCCTTGAAGAGGCCCTCGGCGGCGTGGTGGGCCTCGGCGCCATAGAGGTGGGCGGCGTGGAGGTTCATGCGGGCGCGGACGGCGAGGGCGCGGAAGAACTCCTCGAAGAGCTGGATGTCGAAGTCCCGGACGTGGGTGCGGGGACATTGGACGGACCAGACGAGATAGGGGCGGCCGCCGAGGTCGATGGCCACGCGCACAAGGGCCTCGTCCATGGGGAGGAGGAAAAAGCCGTAGCGGCGGATGCCGCGGCGCTCGCCGAGGGCCTGGTCGAGGGCGTCGCCAAGGAGCAGTCCGACGTCCTCGACGGTGTGGTGGTAGTCGACGTCGATGTCGCCCTTGGCGCGGAGGGTGAGGTCGAGGAGCGCGTGCCGGGCGAGGAGGGTGAGCATGTGGTCGAAGAAGGGGATGCCGGTGGAGACGTCGGCGCGGCCGGTGCCGTCGAGGTCGAGGGTGAGGGAGATGTCGGTCTCGCGGGTGGTGCGTGCGAGGGAGGAGGTGCGCATGGGGCTAGTCCTTCAGCGGGTTGAAGTAGTGGGCGTAATAGGGGTAGCGGGCGGGGGTGTCGCCCGGAAAAATGTGGCGCCAGCGGCGGTACATCCAGAGCCATTGTTCGGGGTAGGCGCGGATCAGGCGCGAAAGGGTGTTGGCGACCCAGCGGGTGGCGTTGTCGTCGGAGAGGTTGGCGGAGGGCGGGAGGGTGTCGAAGACCGAGGCGCGGTAATGGCCGTCGCCGGTGTGGACGCAGGCGACGACGTGGACGGGGCAGTGGCGGCGGCGGTGGAGGACGCCGGCGATCTTGGAGATGGGGGCGGGCATGTCGAGGATGCTGACGAACATGCCGCCTTCGGAGACCTTGTTGAACTGGTCGAGGAGCAGGCCGACGATCTGTCCGTCGCGGAGGGCGCGCAGGAGGTGGAGAACGGCGCCCTGGCGCTCGACGAGGTGCTGGCCGACGGTCTCTCGGGAGGCGAGGAGTGCCTGTTGCGTGAAGCGCGTGGCGCCGATGGGGGCGAAGACGCTGGAGACCTCGCGGCCGAGGGCGCACATGGCGTGCGCGGCGAGCTCCCAGTTGCCGAGGTGGGCGGTGACTCCGAGGGAGCCGGTGGTCTCGGTGGCCAGGGCGCGGAAGGAGGGGTCGAAGTCGACGTAGGCGAGGATGCGGGCGGTGGTGTCGCGCAGGAACCAGACGCAGTCCAGCAGGACGAGGGCGGCGTGGTTCCAGACGGCGCGCATGAACTGGCGGCGCTCGGCCTCGGTCTGGGAGTCGCCGTAGACGAGCGCGAGGTTGGCGCGCATGTGGCGGTTGGCGCGGCCGTCGAGCCGGAAGGCGCAGCCGCCGAGAAAGCGCGCGAGGCACAGGATCCGGCGGCGGGAGAGCCGCGGGACGATCCAGAGCGCGAGGCGGACCAGCACGAGCTCCGGGATGACGAGCGATGCATGGACAACCCTCCTGCGGACGCGGCGGAGCTGTTTGCGGACGGGCGTCATGGCGCGGGGGCGGAGGCTTCTGTCCGCACGGACTGGAGCTCGGAGAGATGCTTGAACATTCCGCCAAGGGCGAGGAGCTCGTCGCGGGTGCCGTATTCGGCGACGCCGCCGTTGCCGAGGACGGCGATCTTGTCGCAGTTGGCGATGGTGGAGAGGCGGTGGGCGATGACGATGACGGTGTGGTGGCCCATGAGGCGGTCGATGTCGGACTGGACGAGGCGCTCGGATTCGGTGTCGAGGGCGGAGGTGGCCTCGTCGAGAATGAGGATGGGCGGGTTGCGGAGGATGGCGCGCGCGATGGCGATGCGCTGGCGCTGTCCCCCGGAGAGGCCGGCGCCCCGCTCGCCGAGGAGGGTGTCGTAGCCTTTTGGGAGGGCGGCGATGAAGTCGTGGGCGTTGGCGCGGCGCGCGGCGTCCTCGATCTCCTCGCGCGTGGCGTCGGGACGGCCGTAGGCGATGTTGGCGGCGACGGTGTCGGCGAAGAGGAAGGTGTCCTGGAGGACGAGGCCGATGCCGGCGCGCAGCGAGGCGACCGTGCAGTCGCGCAGGTCAGTGTCGTTGTAGCGGATCGCGCCTCCCGTGACGTCGAAGAAGCGCAAGAGCAAGCTGATGAGGGTGGTCTTTCCACAGCCGGAGGGACCGACGACAGCCAGGCTTTGCCCGGCCGGGATGCGCAGGTCGAGGTCGGAGAAGACCTGGTCCTTGTCCTCGTCGGAGTAGCCGAAGCGCACATGGTCGAAGACGAGCTCGCGGAGCGGTTCTGAGAGCGGACGGGCGTCCGGGCGGTCGGAGACGCGCACCGGGGTGTCGAGGATCTCGAAGACGCGGTCCGCGGCGGCGGAGCTCTGCTGGATCTCCATGCTGATGCGGCCGATCTTCTTGATGGGCTCGTAGAGCGTCCAGATGGCCGCCGCGAAGACGATGCAGCGCTCGAACGGGACGTCGTTGACGATGCAAAAGAGCAGCACCGCGATGCCGGCGACGCAACCGAGGACGTAGTTGATGGGGTCGGAGAGGGCGCGCGCCTTGGTGGCGCTCATCATGCGGCGGAAGAACTGCCGGCATTGCTCGTCGAAGCGCCGCTCTTCGCGCGCCTCCTGCCCGTAGGCCTTGACCACCATGATGCCGGCAAGCGACTCCTGCATCACGCTCGTGAGGTCCGCCAGGCGTTGCTGCCCCTCGCGCGCGATGCGCCGCAGCCTGCGCCCGATGAAGTAGATCGGAAGCGCGCAGATCGGCACCAGCACCAACGAGAAGAACGCCAGGCGCCACTCCATCACCAGGATCGCCCCCAGCATCACGAGCAGGATGATCGGCTGGCGCACGGCGTCGGTGATGACGTTCGTCACCGCGTACTGGAGCAGCTGCGTGTCGGCAATCGTCCGCGAGATCATGTCGCCCGTGCGCGAGTTGTTGAAGAAGGCGACGGAGAGGCGCTGCAAGTGCGCGAAGAACCGGGTGCGCAGGTCCATCACCACCCGCTGCCCCACCCATTGGAGGTTGTAGGTGCCGACGAACCCCGCGACGGAGTTCACAAGGACGACCAGCAGAAGCACGAGGCAGAGGGCGATGATTTTCTCAATGCCGAGCTTCTCCAGTTGCGAGACCGTCTCTCCCTTGAGAATCTTTCCGGCAAACCGGTGTGCGATGCGGTCGGTGAGGGAGCCCTCTCCCTCCGGAGGGGCCTCCGGCCCGACGATTTCGGGACCGGCCGGGGTCGGGCGGTTGCTTTCGACGACGATCGCCGCCGGCGCCGTCGGCTCGTCCTCGCCATGGAGGATGGAACGGTTGTCGAAGACAACGCCCAGGAGGTTCTGGGCGACGACGAGAAGCGCAAGCATGGATCCGCCGCCCAGCGCGGAGCAGATGGCGCCCACCAGGAGCCTCGGCCAATACGGCTTGGCAAAGGCGACCAGCCGCAGGAAGGTCCGTACATCGTTTTTGGAAAGTTTTCGCTTACTCTTCATCGGTGTGTAGTATAGCCGATTCTGTGGGCTAGGAAAAGCAGTAGGGCCGCCGCCGCGAGAAGGACGCATCCCAGCAGCGAGTTCCGGTGCGGGAGGTAGGCCGTGTGCCGGACGAGATTGGCGAGGAGGATCGTTGCGGAGGCGAGCAGGACAAGACGTTCGGCCGCGCGTGAACCGTCACTCCAGAGACGCGGCCCCACGCCCGGAAGATAGGGGACGCGCCCCGGGAGCCCCCGGCTGTCTGCCAAATCAAGAAGCCCGTGCGAGAGCAGGCCGAGGAAAACCGCCTGCAAAGACAGCGAGGACGCAAAGCACAACAGCCCCGCGAGCGGGAGCCATAGCAGGAGGACCGGCGAATGGAACACCCCGCGCCCCGGCGGCGAGACCAGGCGGATGTCCACCGTCGACGGCTTGCGGCACGGCGATGGCGCGAGACGAAGGACCACGCCCCATGGCGCCGATACCTCGACGGCCGCCGGCCACGGGCCGCGCGCCACGGGGAGCGGAAGGGACGCGACCTTTCCGGACGCATCCGCTTCCACGCGCCCCGTGAGAAGTCGCAGACGAAGCGTACCGCATGAGGCCGGCAAGGGACGCACCAACAACCGGAGGGGGCGCTGCGAGACCACGGAGCGCGAGACGGCCGCCCCTAAGGCGGCTAGGATGCCGTCGGGTGTTGCGGGACACCCGTTTCCAGGTTCCGGCGTCAAGACGGCGTCGGCGCGGAGCAGGAGCGCCCGCAGGGTTTCCGCGGCGTCGGGGATCGTGGCGGCCAGGGCGGCGAGAATCCATGGGAGACGGACTCCCTCCGAGGAGGCATACACGGCGTCCGGGAGAAACGAGAGGGCCGCCAGCCCGGCGAGGATGTGGACCGGGGCTTTCATGCGCGTGACGGCGGTTCTGGATGCGTCAGATAGACGAGGATGGGCGAGGGCAAGGCGGGACGAAGCGTGACGATGGGCGCGGTGGCCGCGTTCAGTGTGGCGCGCCAAAGAGAGGTGAGCGGTAGGTTGTCGAGCGGATACTGGAGGCCCGTGGTAGTGAGGCGTTGTGCGGGGTCGAACGAAAAGAGCGAGACAGGCCGGTTCTTGTCGCACCGGAAACGCGCTTCGCCGCGCACGACGAAGAACAGTCCATGGTCGGTGAGCATACGGATGCCGGGGGCATCGGCGGAATACTCCGCGAGAAGCGCGACGTTGCCTAAGAAATGGTCCTCGCGCTTTCCGGAGGCGCCGAGGATGATTGGCGCACGCCACCCGCGCGCGAGGCAGTAGCGGAAGGCTTTTGTGAGGTCATTGGTCTCTTGATCCGGAACATGATGGAAAATGGCGTCGGGAAAGCGGCGGTGGAGGGACGGCGGAAGGCTGTCGAAATCACCGATGATGGCGGTGGGACGGAGGCTGCTGCGGCGGGCGATTGCGCCGGCGGCACCGTCGCAGCAGACGAGGTTCCGGGCAGAGCGTAGCGCGGAGAGGGCGAGCGGATGGCGGGGATACTCGCCCGCCGCGAGGATGACGGAGGCGTGATCTAGGTGCCCGTAGGGGTGGAGAATGGCTGGGGCGTGTGTGGGCATGGAGGGGAACTACAATACCACAGAAAGCGCAGCCCCGCGAGGGGGCTGCGCCAGGACACCAGCGGCAGGGCGAGGGCTGCGGGCGGCGGAAGCGCAGCCCCGCGAGGGGGCTGTGCCAGGACACCAGCAGGAGCGTGGGCGTGGTGGGGCTGCGCCAGGGCACCAGCAGGAGTGTGGGCGTGGTGGGGCTGCGCTAGGGCACCAGCAGGAGTGTGGGCATAGCCAAGGCATCGGCGCAAGGGCGGGGGCTGGTGTCCTGTAGCGCCCCCTTCATGGGGGCGCGAATTTGGATGTACGAAGGCCCGGAAAGGTGGTATAGTAGCCCAGTTTTCCCCTTATCCCCTTTTTTCTGGATTTTGCCATGACTGATTGTGACGTCCACGTGACCGGCGGCGACCTCTCCAAAGAGGAAATCGACGCATATAAAGCACACGCTTATAAACAATACGGGTGTTCTCCTGAGTGCATCGACATCCACGTCGATGGCGACTACGTCGACCTGAAGTACCATTTTCGCAGCGCGCGGTTCGACCGTATCCGCCGCATTACCGGCTACCTCGTCGGGACCATCGACCGCTGGAACGACGCCAAGAAGGCCGAAGAGCACGACCGCGTGAAGCACGGGGTGACCGCCTGACGCAGAAGGCGGGACGCAGGCATGCGCCCCGTGCCTTCTTTCGTTTCCGCCGGAAGCCTCGTCAATGCGCTTCCAGCCAGGTGCGGCCCGTGCCGATGTCGACGACCAACGGAACGGCGAGGGAGATCGCGCCTTCCATGCGTTCTCGCACAAGCGTTGTCACGGTCTCCACTTCGGCCGTCGGCACGTCGAAGAGGAGTTCGTCGTGGATTTGCAGCACCATGCGCGCGCCCAAGCCGCGGCGGCGCAGTTCGCCGTGGATGCCGACCATTGCGAGCTTGATGATGTCCGCTGCCGTCCCTTGTACCGGGGTGTTGACCGCCAGGCGTTCGGCGGCCGCGCGGAGCGTACCGTTGCGCGAGGAGATGTCGCGGATGGGCCGGCGGCGGCCCAGCAGTGTCCGTGCGCAGCCGCTCGTTCGCGCTTCGGCGACCATCCGTTCCATGAAGCGGTCGATGCCCGGATAGGCCGCCTTGACCGCCGCAATGAGGTCCGCCGCCTGTTTGCGTGGAATGCCCAGGCGCTGCCCTAGGCCGAACGCGGAGATGCCGTAGACGATCCCGAAATTGACTCGCTTGGCCTGCGTGCGCATCTCGCGCGTCACTTCGGAGGCTGGGATACCATGCACACGTGCCGCCGTCTCCGCGTGGATGTCGGAGCCTTTGAGAAAATCCTCCGCCATCGCCTCGTCTCCGGAGAGCGAGGCCAGGACGCGGAGCTCGATTTGCGAATAGTCGGCCGAAAGGAGGACATGGTCCGCGTCGCGTGGTACGAATGCCGCGCGGATGCGCTTGCCGAGTTCCGTCCGAACGGGGATGTTCTGGAGGTTCGGGTTGTCGGAGGAGAGGCGTCCGGTTTCGGTGAGCGCCTGTTGGAACGTGGTGTGGATGCGTCCGTCGGACGGATCGACGCAGGCGGGGAGTTTGTCGACGTAGGTGTTCTTGAGCTTCGTGCGCGCCTTCCAGTCGAGGAGCGGCGGAACGATGGGGTGCTTGTCGGCCAGTCCCTGCAGCACTTCTTCCGAGGTCTCGTACTGGCCGGTCGAGG
>JAEEGL015734731.1_pt1 | contig 15050 bp, 10 predicted proteins | sample 9134231 | NCBI WGS metagenome assembly JAEEGL01 (sample SAMN16246548, study PRJNA631951) | gut metagenome | biome: gut microbiome; feature: rumen; material: fiber-attached | host: Bos | place: Iran: Karaj | collected 2018-10 | reverse complement strand
GTACACTTCTCGCGCTCGATGGACATCATCACCTGGATTGGGTCGAACTTCTCCAGGAACACCATCGTGGCGCCGTGGTTCACGCGGCTCATCACGCCCAGCACGCACCCGAAGCAGTGGAAGAGCGGCACGGGTATGCAGACGCGGTCGCGCGAGGAGAGGTTCTGGCACGCGCCAATCCAGAAGCCGTCGTTCGCGATATTGCGGTGGGTGAGCTGCACGCCCTTCGGGAAACCCGTCGTGCCGCTCGTGTACTGCATGTTCACGACGTCGTTCACGTCGCATTCGGCCTGGCGCGCGTAGTAGTCCTCCATCGGCGTCTCCACCGAGAGGGCGAGCACCTCGTTGAGCGAGTACATGCCGCGGTGCTTCTCGCCGCCGAGGAACATGACGCGCTTCAAGTGCGGGTACTTGGCGCTCTTCAGGTCGTCCCTGGGACGCGTCTTCAGCTCCGGGACAAGCTTGTTCATGACCTCGACGTAGTCGCAGTCGCGGTAGCCGGAGATGATGAAGATGTTCTCCGCGTCGGACTGCGAGAGCGCGAAGTCCATCTCGTGCTCCTTGTAGTTGATGTTGAGCGGCAGGAGAATCGCGCCGATCTTCGCAGTCGCGAACATGAGCACGACCCAGTGCGGGACGTTCGTCGCCCAGAGTGCGACTTTTTCGCCGCGCTTCACGCCGAGGGCCATCAGGCCGCGCGCGAGGCGATCGACCTCCTCGCCGAACTCGAACCACGTGAGGCGGAAGTCGCGGTCTGCGTAAACGACGGCGTCGTTCTCGCCGCAACGGGCGATCGTCTGGTCAAGGAGCTGGCCGAGCGTGTATTCGCGCGTAACGGGCAGGTTGTGCCACGGCACTCCCGTGGACACGCTCTGCGTGAACGGCGGCTTGCTCGGCGCGTTGCCGAAGGGGTCTGTCAGCTTGAACTCTTTCATTTATCCTGCCCTTTCGAATTCTTTCCGCGTCCTATGCGGGCTATGATGCGCGTCGCGCCAAGGTTCTTGAGCCCGAGCGCGAGGAGAAGCTTGCCTACGGGGTGCCGGCTCTCCGCGCGGACCTCCAGTATCTCGATGCCCTCGGCCTTGCAGAGGGCCTTGAAGTCCGTAAGCGTTATGCAGTGGATGTTCGGGGTGTCGTACCACTGGAACGGAAGCGCCTTCGAGACGGGGAGCCTGCCCGCCAGCCCGAGCGTGAGGCGGATGCGGTAGCTCGCGAAGTTGGGAAACGACACGACCGCCTCGTCCGCGATCCTGAGCGCCTCGTGGAGGAGTCCGCGCGGGTTGCGGACCTCCTGGAGCGTGTCGGAGCATATCGCCACGTCGTAGTGTCCGTCGGGTATCACCGTGAGGCCCTCGTCGGCATCCACCCAGAACACGTTGTTCCCGTCCGCCACGGCCTCCTTGAACTTGTCTATGTCGATCTCCACGCCGTCGCCGGTCGCCCCCTTGTCAGCCTTTAGCATGTTGAGGAGCGTCCCGTCGCCGCAGCCGATGTCCACCACCTTGGAGGACTCTGGGACCATCGCGGCAACGCCGCGGTAGAGCCGGCGCTGCCAGTTCATGACCTTCGGCTTCCTGTCTCCGAGGAAGCCGCCGATGAGCCCAGAGAGGTCGTCGATGTCCGTCAGGAACGAGTCGTGGCCCGTCCCGGCCTCGAGGTGGCAGTAGGTGACGTCCTTGCCGTTCCTCAGGAGCGACTCGGTGATCTCCTTGGACTGCCACTCGGTGAAGAGGATGTCGTTCTGGTAGGACGCGACGAGGCACTTCGCCTTGACGCGCGCGCAGGCCGCGTCGAGCGAACCATATCGCGCGCCGGCGTCGAAGAGGTCCATCGACCGCGTGATGTGCAGATAGCTGTTCGCGTCGAACCTGCGCACGAACTTCATCGCCTGGTAGTCGAGGTAGCTCTCAATCTGGAAATACGTCTTGAAGTCGCGGTCGCGCTTCGCGCGGTCCTCCGGGGGGGCCTCCACGAAGTTCTTCTGGAGCTCGCGGTGGAACTTCTCCTGGAGGAGCTCGCGCGAGAGGTACGTTATGTGCGCGAGCTGGCGCGCAGACGCGAGGCCAACCCTCGGGCCCTTCCCGTCGCCGATCTCGTAGTAGTCGCCGCCGTTCCAGGCCGGATCGTCGGTGATCGACGCGCGCCCAACCACGTCGAACGCGAGCGCCTGCGTGTTGAGCGACGCCGAGGTGGCTATAAGGCACGCCTTCTCCATCTCGTCGGGGCAACGCGTGACCCAGTCCATCACCTGCATCCCGCCGTAGCTGCCGCCGATGAGGGCCGCGAGCTTCTTCACGCCGAGCTGCTTCAGGAACATGCGATAGACGTCCACCGCGTCGGAAAAGGAGTACTGGGGGAAGGTGGAGCCGTACGGATGGCCCGTGTCGGGGTTGACGGACATAGGCCCGGTCGTTCCGCTGCACCCGCCCAGGACGTTCGCGCAGACGACGTGCCAGCGGTTCGTGTCGATCGCGCGCCCAGGGCCGATCATGAGCTCCCACCAGCCGCTCGGCTTCTCCTCGCCCGGCCTAACGCCCGCTACATGCGCGTCGCCCGTCAGCGCGTGGCAGATGAAAATGACATTGTCGTCGCGCATCGGGGCGCCGCACTCCTCGTACTGCACCTCGATCTTCTTGAGGACGCCTCCAGTTTCCAGCTTCAAGCCGCCTTCTGGCAGCCGTAGCGCCATTTTTTGGGGCACAACTATACCAACACCTTCGCTCATTGACCTAATATTATACCAAAATTCCGTCCGGCGCGCGCCGCATCTCCCGACCTTTTCCACGACGTGGGGTCGCCCTCACTATCTCACAACCCGGAACCAGTCCGCGTCTATCCAGCCGCGGTCCTTGCAGCCCGACTCGGCCAGCGAGTAGAAGCCGACCGTCGCGCCAATCCACTTGCCTTCGCGCGCCTTGAACGGACTCTTCGCGTTGACCTCTATCCAGCTCTCGCCGTCAAGCGAATACGAGAACGTACACATAGGCGCGCCGCAAAGTCCCTTCGGCGGAACCTCCCCTTGGCGGACTTCCACCTTGAACCAGACGTCCTTGACCTTCGCGGAGCGGATTCCCGCGCCCACGATGTCCGCCTTGACGGACGCAATGACCTTCTGCTTTTCGCTCTTGCCTTTATCAGCGTCGTGGCACACGGTGAAGACGACGTCGAACTTGTCCCCGTTCGACTTAAGACCAATGCGCGCGTAGTCGAGTCCTTGCACAAGAAGTCCGCCCTCCTCGGCATCTTGCTTCGCGCCTACCTGCGCCTTCATCGTCGCCGTGAAATTGAACGCCGGGAACTTCTGCACGAGCAGGTTCGGCGTATTCCACGTATTGTCAAAAGAAACACCAGAAAATGACTTTGAGCCCGTTGCAACAACGGGGGTGGAATAGAGGCGGAAGAAGCCCTTCGTCGTAGGAAATCCGACATCGGCGCGGCTCTTTCCGAGATACTGCCACTGGAGGCCGAGTCGAGGTTCGTTGAACTCGTCGTCGAGCTGCGGATAGGTCTTCTGCTCGCCGAGCTTGCCGCCCTTCGGCATCTCGTACTCCTCAACTGGATCGCCGCATCCGTCGCCGTCGTCGTCGATGCCGATCACCGGCCAGCCGTTCTCCTGCCACTTCATCGGTTCAAGGTAGACGATGCGTCCGTAGGCGTCGCGGTCGCTGAAATGAACAAACCAGTCCGTTCCCTGTTCCCCGTTCCCCGTTCCCCTCATGTGCACCCACGCGCCCTGGTGGGGTCCGTTGATCTTCGACTTGCCCTGTGCCATGACGGTCTTTGCCTCGTAGGGGCCAAACGGCGACTTTGCGCGCGCGGCGACCTGCCAGCCCGTCGGCACGCCGCCCGCAGGGAACAAGAGCCAGTATTCGCCGTTTCGCTTGTAGAACTTGGGTCCTTCCGTCGTGAAGTTGCCCTCCGGCACGCCGTCGTAGACGAGCACGGGATCGGAAATCGCGTGCGTCTCGTCCGCGTCAAGCTCGCGCACCATCAGCACGGAATTCATCCCGGCGCGGCTCTGCGCCCAGCCGTTGACGAGATAGACGCGCCCGTTGTCGTAGAGCGGACACGTATCGATAAGTCCCTTCGCCTTGATGACGAGGCGCGGCTCGCTCCAAGGTCCTGCGGGGTTCTTCGCGCTTACGCGGTAGGCGCCTCGGTCGGGATCGCCCCAGTAGATGACGTATTCGCCCTTGTCGGCGCGATAGCGGATGGACGGCGCCCAGACGGCGTTGCCGTGCTCGGGCCTTCCCTCGTGCCACGAGCCCTCCTCCCACGGATGACGCTGAAGCGCATAGCCGACATAGCTCCAGTTGACGAGATCGTCCGACGCGAGAATCGGCAGCCCCGGGAGTCCGCCGAAGCTCGACGCGGTCATGTAGTACCTGCCGTCAGGCCCGACGCACACGTCCGGGTCGCTGAAGTCCATGGTCAGGACGGGATTCCTGTACGTCGCGGCGAACACGCCGCAGGCGAACGCGAGGCAAGCGAAAAGCGTAGTCTTTTTCATGCCGCAATTATAACATGCCGCGCACACGCTCCGCCACCCCCATTCGGGGGTATTTACGGCGAGGGGTGCATTTCCAAAAGGCCCGCCCTGATTCGCCACGATGCAGGCATTTTTGGTATAATAGTTGAAATGCCTTCTGTCCCCACGACTTCCGTCTCCTTGCTTCGGACCCTGGCGAACGACTCCACGAGCTCCCGCTGGGACGAGTTCTACGCCCGCTACGAAGGCGTCATGCGCGCCTTCCTGGGCGGCAGATTCCCGTCGCTCGAGGCGGACGACATAATCCAGGAGACGATGACGGCGCTCGTGCGCAAAATGCCAGCGTACCGATACGTGCCGGACCGCAACGGACACTTCAGGAACTTTCTCGTAGGAATCCTCAAGCACAAGGCGATGGACGCCCTTTCGCGCCGCAGCAGGGAGTCCTCCGCGCGCGAGGCGCTCAGGAACGAGCCGCGTCCAGCCGCGTCCGACGACGACGCATGGCGCGTCTCGGCCATGGAGGTAGCGCTCGCGCAGCTTCTCGCAGACGACTCGGTGAATCCCATGCACCGGACTGTCTTCCGCCGCGTCGCACTCATGCACGAAAAGCCCAACGACGTCGCAGCGGCGCTCGGTATCTCCAGGGCCAACGTGGACGCGATAAAAAAGCGGATGATAGAGCGCCTGTCGGAAAGCGTGGCGCGACTCACCGAGTCCTGAGGAGCATCTTCGCCCTCTCGTTGCCTTGCCTCGCCGCGCGCTGCAGCCAGTCGTCCGCCCTTCGCTGATTCGCCTCGACCCCGTATCCCTCGAGATAGCATTCGCCGACAAACGCCTGCGCGCCGGGATGTCCGCTCTCAGCGGCCTTCATCGCCCAGAGAAAGGCCTCCGTGTCGTCCTTGTCCACCCCGATTCCGTTCCTGAAGCAGAACGCCAGGTCGTTCATCGCGCCAAGGTTGCCCTGGCTCGCGGCGCGCGAAAGCCACGCAACCGCCTCGTCGGGGTTGCGGTCGCATCCGATTCCGCGCAGAAGGCAGTTCCCCAGCGAGACCTGCGCTCCGCCGTGGTTCGCGTCCGCCGCAAGGCGGTAGAGGCGAACGGCCTCCGATTCGTCCTTCTTGACGCCGCGCCCGTAGTAATACCCTTCCGCCGCAAGCGTCTGGGCCTCGGCGTTCCCTTCCTCTGCAAGCGAAAGCAGGCGGGCCATGTGGTCCATCTCACTCTCCCCGGGTTGCCTCGTGAGAGACTCTGGACTGGAGCCGGGAGTGGAGGAGTTGGGGGTGGAGGAGTTATAAGTTGGGGTGTTGGGAGCAGGGATGTTGGGAGTGGGGGTGTTGGGCGTTGATGAGCTGGGAACGAGCAGATACGCGCACGCAATGGCGCAAACGCACGCCGCCGCGACCAGCGGCATGCGCCCCTTGCATTCCGACGCGGCGGCGACCGCCTTCCCGAACGCCACGGCGTCAGGATAGCGGTCCTCGGGATCAGCCGCGGTTGCCTGGCGGAGAACGCGACGCAGCTTGCGGTCCATCCTGCCCCCGCAGCAGGCCCTCAGCATCTCGCCAAGGGCGAAGACGTCGCTCCTCTCCGTCGCCACTCCGTCGATGAGCTGCTCGGGCGCGGCGAATCCGGGCGTGCCGACCCCGACGGGCTTTCCGTCGACCACCGAAAGAGCGCCACGAGATGGACGCGAGGCGTCGCCGATCCGCTTGACGAGCCCGAGGTCGATCAGCACCGGCCGCCCGCCGCGGCGAAGAAGGACGTTCGCCGGCTTGAGGTCGCGGTGGACGAAGCCAGCCGCGTGCAGCTCCGCGACTGCCGCGGCGAGGGACTCCATGAACGGGACGACCTCGGCGGCGTCAAGCGGGAGCACGAGGGGCTGGAGGTACTCCATCACGTAGTAGGGCATTCCGCGGCGGACGCCGGACCCGAAAAAACGCGGCAGCGAGCTCACTGCAAGCGTGCGAACGGCGTCCATCTCCAGTCCGAATCGCTCGCGGAGTCCGGAAGACCCGTCGGACAGTATCTTCAGCGCCGCTTCCCCGCCTAGCCGCGTGTTGACGACGCGGTATACTTCAGCTGACCTGCCGGCTCCGACGAAGGCCGCGACACGCCACTCGCCCAACACGTCGCCCGGGGAGAGAAGCCCTGCGGACGGACATTCTGCGGGACGCGCGGCAAGGAAGCCCTCTATGGACATGCCGGACACGTCACGAGCCCCCTTCCGCGGCTGCGGACTCGAACCGTCCCTCGATTACGGCACGGGCCTCGTCCAGCGTCCGGATCGCATTGAGCCTTGCCCTCAGTGCCGCCGCGCCGGGACGGCCCTTGAAATAGCGGAAGAGGTGCGTGTGCATCTTGATGGACGCGATGCCGTCCGGCGAAGGCACATGGTCTTCCGGATACTTCCTCGCAAGCATGTCCCTGAACTCCAGAATGAGCTTCAGGTGCTCCGCGGCTGGTCCCGTAACGCCCCAGCGTCCGGACGCGTCCTCGCCCTTTAGCTGGGCGAATATGGCGGGGTTGCCGAGCGCCGCGCGTCCAATCAGCACGCCCACCACTCCTGTCGCGGCCATCGCGGCGAGGTCCGCGGCGGTGCATACGCTGCCGTTGCCGTAGACCGGGATCCTTGCGCGCCGCACGGTCTCGGCGAGAAGCTCAAGGTTCAGAGGTCCGCCATGCTTCTGTCCGGTGGACCTGGCGTGCACCGCGATTGCCTTCGCGCCCGCGCTCTCCGCCGCGTCCAGGAGCTCCATGATCCTCGGCTCGGAGCGATGCGGACCCAGCCTCGTCTTGAGGGAGACGGGCAAGGACGTGTTCTCGACCATAGCCTTGAGGAGCCTGTGCACCTTGGCCGGGTCCTCTATGAGCTTCGCGCCGGCACCAGCCTGCATGATGCGCTGCATCGGGCAGCCCGCGTTGAGGTTGATTCCGACGAACCTCTCGCGGACCTTCTCAGCCTCCCTGGCTGCAAACGCCAACTCCTGCTCGGCGGACCCGAAGAACTGGCAAACGACGCGTCCCTCGCCCGGCAGGGTCTCCATCAGGTGCCGCGTGGGTCCGTGTCCATGGAAAAGCGCGGCGGCGGACACCATTTCCGTAAAGGCGAAGTCAGCCCCGCCCCGGAAGCACATGAGCCTGAACGGGGCGTCGGTGAAGTCCGCGAGCGGTGCAAGGCCGAGATTCATTCCTGTACCGGCTCCGGCGGAGGCGTGAGGACGGGGTCGGAATACGGCGCCGCCGGGTCCACTACTGCGAAGGACACGAAGCTCGGCGCGCCCCAGCCGGACTTGGCGTTCTTCGCGAAAACCGCGACGTCGACCCTGTTTGTGACGGACATCTTCTCGCGGTCGATCGTGATGCGCGCGGCGTCGCGCCCGATCCGCGTCACTTTTGCCGCGCCCTTCTCGTCGTGTACGACGGCGAACGCGTAGTCCTCCCCTCCCGTGGCGCGCACGGCAAACGAGCGCAGGACATCCGGGGACCTGAGAACGAACGCCCAGGAACACGGGGTGACGTATGTTGGCTCCGGGAGCTTTGCGGGCTGAAGGACGGGCTGGGAAACGACGCCGGTTATGAGGGCGACAGGCGGAATCGCCTCGGCGCGGAGAGCGGCGGCGGACTTCTTCAGCTTCGCGAGGTCGAGTCCGTTCGGCGGGAACGCCGTCGGGTGCGCCTTAGAGGTGAGGTACGCCTCTTCGCTTCCTACGCCCTTGAGGGACTTCCTTATGAGCGCCTGGAGCGTCGGAGCGAGCAGCCCCCTCTTGAGAACCTCCGCGCGGACGGAAGGATACATCGCGCCTGCTGCGGAAAGCGCGGCCTTGAGGTAGTACTGGTCCGACCAGCTCCTGCCCTGGGTCGCGATCCAGTAGGGCGAGACTGACGCGAACACGTCGCCATGGGAGTTAGTCGCGCCGAAGGAATAGTCGTCCACAGCCGGAAAGACCCACAGCTGGTTGGAGAGGTAGAACCTGTGCATCGTCTTCATGCGGCGCGACTCGCTTGTCATGAGCGCGCGCGGGAGCGACCGCCAGAGTGGTCCTGAGACCATCGCCCTGCTGCAGTTGCCGAAGACTGGATACGGATAGAGCGTGTCGGGGAAGTCCAGCCCGAACCCTCGCTCGCGTCCCTCGCGGTCCAGCACGACGGACGTGAGGCCGGGGTAGTTCGTCACGGCGAGCATGGAGTGGCGCGCGTCGCGGTTGACGTAGAGCATGTTCACGTAGGGTCCGTCCGACGCCGCGGCGAGGCGCATCTTCGCGTCGAAGCACCCGGACTCGAGGTCCCACGCGAGGTTGTGCGCGCCGAGCGCGATCGGCTCGCCTGCTATGCCCGTCGCGGGGACGACCGCGAGAGGTCCGACGAGGACCGGCTTGCCCTTGTCCTTGCGCGCTTGCTCCACGAGCTCCTTGAAGCGCGGGTTCGAGGCGATGCGCCTGAGGTCGCTGTCGGACGCGATTGCGTCCGCGTCGCGAAAGCCTAGGTCAATGGCCTTCTCAAGCGCGTCCAGCGCCGGCTCGGGATCCTTGAAGTATGCGAGCGAGCAGGCGAGGTTGTACCGCCAGGTCGGGTCGTCCGGCAGAAGCTCAACGCCCTTCCGGCACGTCTCGGCCATGGTCTCCGTGTCGCCTTCCTTCATGGCGACGACGAACTGCGAGCGCAGCGCGTCGTGCCTCGGCTGCCTGGCCGGGTAGTCCCATACGGAAAGAACCGCGAGCACCGCGAGAGGAATCGCGTTCATCGGCGGAGCCTCATCCAGCTTGGAAGCTTGACCATCTTGGCCTCGCGGCTCTGGTTCGTCTCGAGGCTCTGGCTCGTGCCGATGGACGGGGACTCAAGCTGCGCGAGCCTTGCGAGGAGCGTCTGCTGGCTCATCGCCTGGTGCTGGCGCAGGGCCTCGCTCTGCTGGCGCTCGGCCATCAGCTCCTTCTCGCGGAGCTGGAGCTTCTCGCTCAGGAGCTGCACCTCGGCGCGAAGCTGAGTCACGTCCTTCATCCCCTCGTTCGCCCTGACCTGCTCCATCTGCTGACGGCGGAACCTCTCCTCCATCTCGGAGATTTTCTGCGCGTAGTCGACCTCCTTCCGCTCGCTTGCGCGGCGGTACTCGGCGAACTCCTTCCTGATCTGCGCGGTGCGCGGGTCCTCCGGACGGTCGATGAGGGCCCTGCGCGTCATGTCCTCGATGTTCGTCCCCGCCCTGCGCAGGAGCTCGCGGCGGCGCTCGAGGAGCCTGTCGGCGCGCTCCTGGTGGCGACGGCGCATCTCGTCCATCTCGGCGCGCTCGACCTCCTGCATCTTCTTTAGCTCCTCGGCCTCGCTCGTCATTATGGAGTAGACAGCCGCCTGCACGTCCGCAATCTCGCTCGCCGTCTGCGGAAGCCGCCTGAGCTCGTTCTCCAGCGCCACCACCTGCTCCCTGAGCTTGCCCTCGCGGGCGGACGCCTCCTTGACCTGTTCGACGAGCTTCGCCTGTGCCTCGGCCTCGCGCTCGGCGGACGCCTTCATCGCCGCATCCATCCTTGCCTGCAGGTCGGCCGTGTGGCGGCGCTCGGCCTCGAGAAGCTCCTCAAGCTCCTTCACGCGGCGTTCGTCCACAACGACCTTCTCGACAACCTTCTCGACGACCTTCTCGACCTCGACAGGCACCTCGACTCGCTTTTCGATGATCTTCTCGACCTCGACAGGCACCTCCTTCTCGACGACCTTCTCGACCTCGACGATCTTCTCGACTTCGACGGGGACTTCCTTGACGACCACCTTCTCGACGATTTTCTCGACGGGCACCTCGACGATCTTCTCGACGACCTTCACTTCGGGCTGAACCTGCTGCGCCTTGGCGGGCGCAGGCGCTCCGGACTCCCCGTCCGGCGCCGCAGCCTGCTCGGGCCCTTCGAAAGGCGCGCGCGTCTCGACCACCGTTGCCGTCGGCGGAAGGCGTCCGGACGCGATCAGCGCATCCGCCGCGACCTTGTTGAACGGACCGCGCGGATTGCCGTCCCCGATGTCGATTGAAAAGCGCATGTCCAGGAACGGAACATCCTCGACCTTGCGCCAGATGACGTTATCGTCCGAGATCTCCTGCCCAGGCTGGATGCGGCCCATTCTGGCCCATTCGACCAGCTTCTCGCGCGTCTCCGGACCGAACGTCTCGTCCTGTGTCCTCAAGTACCAACTTGCCTCGCTCATGGCTTCCTCCTTGAAAAAAATCCTCCAAAGGCGTTTCGCTTCGCGGCGGAGAGCTCTCGCCTTGCCGCCGCCTCAAGCGCCGCCATGCTGGCCCGGTCCGCGCCCTTGAATATCCCGCCGAACGACTGCTGCTTCGCGGGCGGCATGGGCGCGGATACGTCCACGACTTCCGGCTCGAGGACCGCTGTGCGAGGCGCGGAGGAGATGTCCCTGTAGACGACCTTCTCCACCGGGACCTCGACGATCACCTCCTTCTCCACGACTTTCTCGACGATCTTCTCGACCGGGACCTCTTTTACGACGACCTTCTCGACTATCTTCTCTACCGGAACTTCGACCCGCTTCTCAACGATCTTCTCGACAGGGACCTCTTTTACGACGACCTTCTCGACTATCTTCTCTACCGGAACTTCGACCCGCTTCTCAACGATCTTCTCGACGGGAACTTCCTTTACGACTACCTTCTCGACTATCTTCTCCACCGGAACTTCAACCCGCTTCTCGACGATCTTCTCGACGGGGACTTCCTTCACGACTACCTTCTCGACAGTGACAGGCACGTCCTTTTCGACAACCTTCTCGACAGGCACCTCCACGCGCTTCTCAACGATCTTCTCCACGACTTGCGGCGCGGGGTCCTGGTCGACGGGAAGTTCGTGCATCCTGTAGATCCTGGCACCCCTTGGTATCGCGCCCGTCACGGACAGCCTTGACACGACGTCCCTGTTGAACGGACCGAAGAACTTGCCGAGTTCAGGCTCGACGACCCACTTCATCTCCAGTTCGGCCATCAGGGGGGCCGACATCCAGTTGCGCCGGTCGTTCGAGACGAAACCGGACGGCTCTATGCGCCCTTCCTGGGCCCACGCCCTCAGCGAGGCCCGGTCCGTCGGACCATACACGTTGCCGTCAGAACTTCTTACATACCACTCTTCTGCCATTGTACCAGGCTCCTACATCACCTTTGCCTTCAAAGCCTCAACCATTTCCGCCGGGTCGGCCATTCCCTCGACGGTCTGCTCCATCGGACATCCGTCCGTCAGGTCGCGGTTAAGGATTTTCGGGACTGTCCTTTCGGCGTTCGACTCGACGCCATGCGCCTTGAGCATCTCCGCCGCGTCCGCGCCCATGATGGAGGCGTGCACGCGCTTCGCCTTGCCGACTATGAAAATCGCCGCAGCAGCTCGTCCGACGACCTTGTCGACGACGACTGCGTGCTTGAACTTCCTGTCTGCAAGAAGCTTGAGCGCGGGCTTTATGCCGCGGCCCTTCTCGCGTCCGACGATCACCCCGTCCCTCGCGACGACGCAGGAAGCCTCGCCCTTCGCAACGAGCGAGACCATCTCGGCGACCAAATCAGCCTCGTCGAAAGGCCGGACGACGCGCTGCTTTTCGAAGCCTTTGACGAATATGGCCGGCATGGGCCTTGCGGGACATACGTGCTCGCACGCGCCGCAGCCGATGCACGCGCCCTTGTCGACGACAGGAAAGCCATCGACTATGTGTATCGCCCCGACTGGGCACTTGCGCGAGCAGGCCGTGCACTCGACGCCGTCCGTCGTCCGGATGCAGAGGTCCTTCTTCCAGATCGCGTGGCCCATGTGGACGTTCTTCCGCTCGACGTGCTCCACCAGGTTGATTGCGCCGGTCGGACAGACCCTTCCGCAGGCGTAGTTGCAGCCGAGGAGGCAATGGCCGTGGCGGAAGTCCATCTCGGGCTGTCCGAATCGCTTCAGGTCCGTCGCCGCAGTCAGGCATCCCCCGCGGCAGTTCGCGATGCAAAGTCCGCAGGCGACGCACTTCACGTTGAACGCCTTGCGGTCAGCCGCGCCGGGAGGCAGGACGGGCGCGGGACGCGACGGCACGCCGGGCAGCGAGACCGGGGCAAATCCTCCGTCCGTCGTCTTCTCCGCCGTCTCAACGGCGGCTAGAACCGCGACCCCCTTGATCGCCTCGCGGCGCGTGAGATCCCCGGAATCGCGGACGGGACGAAGCCCGTCCCTCCCGTCGCCAGCCCGGGAGGGCCGCGCTTCGTCGCGGCCGTCATGCGAACTCCCATCGCAAGCCTGGGAGGGCCGCGCTTCGTCGCGGCCGTCATGCGAACTCCCGTCGCAAGCCTGGGAGGGCCGCGCTTCGTCGCGGCGCGTTAGATCCCCGGAATCGCGGACGGGACGAAGCCCGTCCCTCCCGTCGCAAGCCTGGGAGGGCCGCGCTTCGTCGCGGCCGTCATGCGAACTCCCGTCGCAAGCCTGGGAGGGCCGCGCTTCGTCGCGGCCGCGGGGAAAGCACGCCTTGCAGTTTGCGCATCCAGGGCCCACCTTGTGCGAGCACACGCTTTTCTTGGATAGAAGGTTGAAAAGAGTGCCGGCCGGGCAGACCCAGTTGCACCAGATTCGCCCCTTGCCGAACGCCGCGAGAACGACGACTGCCGCAAAGATTGCGAGCCCGGGCGCAAAAAGTGACAACGCCTTGCCGTAGATCGAATACGGGGTGACAAGCCACGCCACAGCACCGTACCCCGTCGCCAGCAGCACCGCGAAGAGCGCAAGGACGGTCCAGCGGACGGTCAGCTGCGCCTTCGTCTCGGGGAGGCGCGTGCAGACGCGGCGAACCTTCGTCCTCGGGTGGAATATCCAGTTCACGACGGCCTGGATGAAGCCCAGAGGACACAGGCACTCGCAGAAGAGGCGTCCGACGAGCGGCGTCAGCAGCAGGACGACCAGGAAGGCAAGCGTCGCGGCGGGCTGGATCCGGCACACGAGGCCGGGGCAAAGCCCGAAAAACGGCAGCGCGACGGCGACGGTCGTGCACGCGGCGACGAGCGCCTTGATGGCGGACTTCGCTTTCATCGGCGGGCCTCCTCGTTCTTCAACGAGTCGATCCATGCGTCGATCGTCGCGAGTTCCTTGGGAATGTCTATGGACTGGGGGCAGTGGGGACGGCAACGGCCGCAGCCCGTGCAGTGGTCTGCGCGGCGCAGCTCCTCGGGAACTGCCTTCGCGTAGCGGCGAAGCGTCTCGCGGGCGCACGGGAAAGTCTTGGCCGTCAGGATCTCGTTGCGGAAGGAAAGGATTGACGGGATGTCGAGTCCGTACGGACACGGCATGCAGTAGCTGCAGTTGTTGCAGGGAATGGTGTTGGCCTTGAGGAGCGCCTGGGCGGCGCGCTCGAGCGCGGCGAGCTCCGCGTCGCTACACGGCTTGAGAGGGGAGAATGTCGCGACGTTTTCCTCGATGTGCTCGGTGAATGTCATCCCTGAGAGGACCGTCATCACGTTCGGATACGTGCCGCAGAACCTGAAGGCCCACTTCGCCAGCGTCGCCTCGGGGTCCAGCGGGGCCAGCACCTGGGCCAGAGCGTAGTTGTAGCGCGCGAGGCGTCCGCCAAGGAGCGGCTCCATTATGACAACGGGTATCTTGTGCGCAGTCAGCGTGTCGTAGAGGTACTTCGCGTCGAGATTGCGGGCGTTGGTCTCCTTCGCGTGGAGCCAGTCGACGTAGTTCATCTGGATCTGGCAGAAGTCCCACTTGTACTTCGCGTGGTTCTCGATGCACCACTCGAAGGCCTTCGGGTCGCCGTGGTAGGAGAAGCCGAGGTTGCGTATGCGACGCTGCTCGCGGAGCGAGGCGCACCAGTCCAGCGCGCCGTTCTCGAGATAGCGCTGCGAGAAGGCCTTGAATCCGCCGTTGCCGATGGCATGGAGGAGGTAGTTGTCGACATAGTCCGTCTGGAGCGCCTTCAGCGAGTTCTCGAACATCTCCTTGCAGCGCGCGATGGGGTACTGCTGCGGAGCGAAGTTCGACAGCTTGGTGGCGACGACGTAGTCGGACCGCTTGTAGCCGCTCGCCTTGAGGGCCCTGCCCAGGCACGACTCGGACTCTCCGCGGCAGTATGCGGGGGAGGTGTCGAAGTAGTTCACGCCGTGGTCAAGCATGTACTTGACCTGCGCGTCCAGGGTCTTCTGGTCTATTCCGTGCGCGGAATAGCCATCCTTCGACCAGCCGTTTGCATGCCCGCCATCAACGGTAGGAAGTCTCATCGCCCCGTAGCCCAGGAGCGAGACTTTTTTGCCGTCGATGGAAAATCTCGTTGTCATGCGGATATTATACCAAAAAATGTGGTATAATATCCGCACAAGCCCTAATGGGGGTGATCCGGTTTCGACGGGACGTGTTGAGGTCGGGTTGCGCGTCGTGGATCCTCGTTGGCCACGTAAAAAACGAGGGAAAAAAGTAATTGCGAACAACGATTACGCTCTTGCCGCCTAAATAAAGGCCGCATGTCGACCGGCAGACGTCCGATAAGCCGCGAGACATCATCTATCGGGCCACGCTGCAGGGGGTTCCACCTGTCCGCTGCAGGGTGCCGAACC
>JAEEGL013882043.1_pt1 | contig 15050 bp, 14 predicted proteins | sample 9134231 | NCBI WGS metagenome assembly JAEEGL01 (sample SAMN16246548, study PRJNA631951) | gut metagenome | biome: gut microbiome; feature: rumen; material: fiber-attached | host: Bos | place: Iran: Karaj | collected 2018-10 | reverse complement strand
CAGATGTCTGAATAGGTTGTGCATCCGCTGAAGTTGCGCACCAAACCCAGCAGCGAGATATTCTGCTTGGTCTCGAAAAGAAGATTGTGGTCATTCTTCACTGCCAACGCCTTCATCCACTCCACATACTCGTTGCAGGTGTAGTCAAAACCGAACACCAGCATGGGAAGTGCAGCAAAAACAACCATCCACACCACCCATGTCCAGACAAAACGTCCCTTATGCTTCGAGAAGAAGAAAAACAACAAGCCCGCGGTACCGAAGAGCTTGGTCATCGTTCCCATGGCAATGAAGAAGGTCGCCCATTGGTCTTTCTCCTTCTCCACCAAAAGGAAACTGAGCATGATACCCGACACGACCAACGTGTTCAGTTCGGCATCCAACACACAGTTCAGCACTTCCTGAATGCAAAACCAGAAAATGAATATCTGCTGGTATTTCGTGAGCCATGAGATACGGATGGTGAAAAACAAGAAGAAGGTGATGAACAGTTCCCATATTACCTGCCCCACCCAATCGGGCATCCATGCAAAGGGAGCAATGAGGGCAGCAAATGTCGGGCCATAGAGGAAATAGTTCGTGTCCTCCTCATACAACGGGTAGAGTGGCATATTTGCCCAAGCGTGGTCGAACGAATGGGTGAATATGAGATAATCGTAGTCGGGATGACCACCATGCACTATCTTGTAGATGCAGAACAATGCCAGCAATCCCCAAAGCACAGCCAATGTGCGATAATCACTTAGCCAAGGCTGTTGGAAAAACTTTTCAATCTTGCTTTTCATGGTCTTCACGTTTTACATTTCTTTCTCCGTTATAACTACTTACAAAATACCCTGGGCGACGCTTGGATTCGTTGAACACTCTTGCCAGATACTCTCCAATCACACCGATGCAAATCAGCTGTGCACCGCCCAAGAAGAGCACCGTCACCATGATGGTGGGATAACCTGCCACAGGTTCGCCGTAGAGGTTGGTCACAACAATGATGTAAATGAGATAGAGGAAGGCACAGAAGGAAATCAGCACGCCCAAGATGCTGGCAAGTCGCAACGGAGCAGTGGTGTATGCCATGATGCCGTTCAGCGCAAGATTCAGCAATGCCCGATTGCTCCATTTGGAAGCACCTGCCTGTCGCTCCTGCTGCTGATAGTAGATGCCTTTCTTTCGGAAACCTATCCACGAATACATGCCCTTCGTGTTGCGCTCCACCTCACGCATCTGCCTCAATGCCTCTATGCAAGAACGGTCTAACAATCGGAAATCGCCCGTGTTCTGTTGGATGGGCACCCGAGTGAACATCTGCAGCACCTTATAGTACCACTGGGATGTCTTGCGCTTGAACCACTTCTCCGTAGAGCCTTGACGGGTGGCATACACATCGTCATATCCCTCTTCCCACCACTTCAACATCTCGGGAATCACAGCGACAGGGTGCTGCATGTCAAAATCCATGATAATCAATGCATCGCCCGTGGCATAATCAAAACCAGCCATCATCGCCAACTCCTTTCCATAGTTGCGCGACAGATTGATATAGTTCCAATGCGCAGGGTCTTCCTGACGCAGACGAGCCATCTGCTGCAAGGTGTTATCGGCAGAACCATCATTCACCATCAGAAACTCCCAATCATAGCCAGGATTCTCCTTCAAAACCCGTTGCATGCATTGCTCCAGAACGGGAAAAGACGCTTCCTCATTGTAGGCTGGAAGCAGAATCGTCACCTTTTTCATCTCTATTCTTATTTCTATACACGAAACGCAAAATCAGGAAATTCGTGGGCACAGCCACCATCAGCACCAACACGGGGGCTATCAGACGATGAACGCCCCATACGGTCAGCAGGTGGAAAAGCACCACGTGTATCAGGTAGTTCACCACATGACTGCCACTAAAACCCACAAGGCGCATCCACGTGGGACGGGCATGGAAAGTCCAGTAGCACGTAAGGAAAAAATTATAGACAAACGACACAACATAACCGATGGAATAAGCAATATCTATCTGTATGAACTGCATCATCAACACATACACCCCATAATGGATGCCAGCTGACACACCGCCATTCACGCAGAATCGAAAAAACTGAGCCATTCTGGGATGTCGATTATATAACTCTATTATCCACCTGAACACCTGCAATGCGCTTTTTTAAGTCATCATTCGGCACTTCTCTCTCTTGTCCATTACATGAACCACATAAACAAATGCAAAGGTATGGAAAAAATCTGTATTATCCATATAAAATACACAAAAACAGTCCCCATCGCCTTTATTCATCTTCGGCAGCCACACTTCTTTCTTCCTCCAAATCAAAGTTGTAGGTCACCTTTGCCCCTTGATTTTCCAAAGCAATGTAGTTGAGGGTGCGAAGAAGCCCTTGCAGGGTCTGTTCACGTTCATGGGGTTTCAGCTGACATTCCCATATCTCGATGGTGTGCCAGCCTTCTGCCTTGAGTGCCAACAGGTTTTCGTGGTCACGTTCTTTGTTGCGCAGGATTTTGTGTGTCCAGAAATCCACGTGGGTTTGCGGTATCTTATACATAGAGCATCCTTCGTGTCCATGCCAGAAACAGCCATTGATGAAGATGCAGGTGCGAAGTCCCACAATCGCCAAATCGGGTGTGCCAGGCAAGTTCCTTGCATGAATGCGATAGCGGAAACCATGACTGAACAAGAAACGACGCACAAGCATCTCAGGTCGCGTGTTCTTCGACCTAATTCTACGCATACAGTTGCTGCGCTGCTGGGGTGTCATCTTATCTGCCATAATTGTCCTTATACTCTAAACCCTAAACCCTATACCATACTAAAGGTTCTTCTCCGTCATATATTTCCAATAACGTCGGGGCATATCGCTGAGCTGCTTCTTCGGATTCATACGTTCACGAATGCAGATTGCCTTGAAATAAGTACGCCACAGGTCTTGAAAGAGTTTATCATCATCACTCAGCACTTCGTCATTCAACTTTCCACTATCAAGGTCAAAAGGCAGAGCATCTTCTCCCTGAAACGTGACACGTGTCACTTCCTGCAGGTCGTAATAGAAACCATATCGCCGTTTTGCATCGTACAGAAGCCAAGGCTGGTCGCCAAAACGGTCTTTGAAATGACTCACCACCAAAGGCAACACATTGTGGTCGGGCGACACAACACCCAAGTAAGTCCCATCTTTCGCTTTCTGAAAACGTACAAATTGCATCATCCGCAACCGCTCATGCATCACCTTTCGGAAGATATTCGTCACCGTCAGCACATCGGGGTCAGAAAAGTTCCGTTCGATACTTCTGGCTCCTTCTGGTTGACGAAACACCTTACATATATAATTAAATAAAGGTGTGTGCAGTTCTGGCATTTCAGACAAGAAACTCACTGACATCAACCTCATTGCCTCCTTCGTCACCCGCTTCTCCAATCCTGTCCACACGCGTTGAGCTCGGTCATCTGCCGTCATCACCTCATGCACCTCATCGCAGAACAAGGGCAAAGGTTCTCCCTTCCCCACCAGAGCATCGGGCTGTTGATGCAGCGAGAAAGCATCGAAGACGGCAGAGAGCACTCCGTCAAGCGTTCTGTCTATAGTGTATATGAGCATCTTTTCATGTACAAATTGACTTATCATATCTTTAGCACACTTGGCTTGCCAAGAATGTACAGTTCATTCTTTCTTCTCCTCTTCAAAATCGAGCGTCAGTTGCAGTTCCGCAGCCGCTTTCTTCTGCTGGGCTTTCGAGATGAGGAGGGGTTTGAGGCGTTCGGGATGGAGTTCGTTGATGCCCACGATGGGATTGGCATAGCCATCGGTGAGTTCGTGACACGTGATGAAATACTTGGCTTTCTTCATCACCACACCCATCTTCTTCAGGTGATAGGAGGTGATGCGATTGAATCGTCGGGAATTGACGATGAGCATCGCCGACTTCACTCCGATGCCAGGCACACGCAGAATCCTCTCGTAGTCGTCACGATTGATGTCCACGGGAAACTGTTCTGGATGCCTCAATGCCCACGCCAACTTAGGGTCAACTTCCAAATCGAGGTTGGCATTTGCTTCATCCACAATCTCCTCCACCTTAAACTGATAGAACCGCATGAGCCAATCTGCCTGATAGAGTCGGTTCTCACGCACCAAAGGAGGTTGTTTCAAGACGGGCAAGCGAGGGTCGTAGGTGTTCACGCTCACATAACCCGAATAATAGACACGTCGCATGGTGGGTTGTCCATACATGGCTGATGACATGTGCAGGATGTCTCGGTCAGTCTCATTCGTTGCCCCCACAATCATCTGGGTGCTCTGTCCTGCTGGCACGAAACGGGGCACATGGCGCAAGTGCTTCCTGTCTTCCTTATTCTCCAACACTCCCTGCTGAATAAACCTCATGGGTGTGAACACACTCTGATGGTCTTTCTCAGGTGCCAACATCTTGAGCGACGCCTCGTTGGGAATCTCGATGTTCACACTCATGCGGTCGGCATATCGCCCTGCCTCACTCAGCAACTCACGACTTGCTCCCGGAATGCTCTTCAAATGGATGTAGCCATTGAAATGATGCACCGTCCGCAAGTCCTTGGCAATTGCCACCAAGCGTTCCATCGTGTAGTCAGGATTCCGCACCACCCCACTGCTCAAGAAAAGTCCCTCGATGTAGTTTCTGCGATAGAACTCCATCACAATCTCCTCCAACTCATGTACAGCCAGGGTGGCACGCTTGATGTCGTTGCTGCGACGATTGATGCAATAGGCACAATCATACATACAATAATTGGTCAACATCACTTTCAGAAGCGAGATGCATCGCCCATCATCCGCAAAAGAGTGACAGATGCCGACACCACCCACAGTGTTGCCCACCATACCCTGCTTTCCACCACGCACGGTGCCACTCGACGAGCACGAGACATCGTACTTCGCCGATTCTGCCAATATCCGCAGTTTCTCCAAGGTCTTTTCTGTCAACATAAATTGAGCGTATGAGGAATCTATTGCATTGCCAATATTATTTAGGTACAAAATTACACCTTTCAATCGACACCACCAAACAAAATACACAAAAGCACCCTCTTCACCCTCTTTTTCTTGCTCAATTTCTACGCTCATTCTCGCTTTGAGCCTCACGGCATAGGATTCACAAACAGAAACACCCACAAAGCCGTGAGCCTTGTGGGTGTCTGCATGATGTGTTTCTGTCTGTTGTTTAGAACAGGATGTTGTAGAAAGAAGTTGTTTCATTTTCTTCTGTTGAATTTTCTTATTCCTTCAGATAGGTCTTCTTGCCATATTTGTAGTCGGTGATACGCCACCACTCCTCAGGGATGAGGTATTTGCCGTCTACGTGGTCGATGACGAGAAGCTGGAACTGGCCGTGTAACGAACTGATGCGTGCAAGGATGCGGTCGGTGATGCGGAAGTGGTGGATGAAGTCCTTGTAGTCTTCGACGATGTGGAAGGTCTGGTTGGGGTGTTCTGCTTCATGCCTCATCTGTTGCTGCATAAATACGTTTGCCTGACTCATCTGGTTGTCCACGTTCACCACATAGAGCCTTCCGCTTACTTTCCCCATGCTGGAGGGGTCGGACTTCTTTCCATATTCGTAGCTGACAGGGTATTCCTCGATGCATGAGGAGTCTTTCATCTGCTGGATGAAGTCATTCACCCATTGGGTGTTGAAAGGTTCTGAGATTTTTCGTGTGTCCATGGTGGTGATTAGCTGCAGAAAGGCAGTGTAGGTGTCTCCCGTGCTATAGAATTTGCAGATGAGGTTGTCTTTTGTGCTACCGTCCACTGATTCTGCTGTCAGTTCTAGCGTGTCAGCTTTTTCTGTGTGTACCTCCTTGAAGAGAATGTCGGAAAACGGGCTGTTTATAATCCTTTTCTTGATGCAGGTGAGGGAGTCGCTGTTGAGTTCCCATTGCCATGTGATGATTTGACGGAGGGTGTCACCTCCGATGTTCTCTTCTCTTTGGTAGTGTCCCATGTCTTTATCGAAGAGATAGCGTGTGATTCTGTTGAACCATGATGGCTGAAGGCCTGGAGCCTGCTCTGGATGCTCGTCTATCAGTTTCCTGTAGCTGGGCACGTAGGTCTCCTTCCCATGGTCGTAGGTCAGTATGTCTCCAAATTCACAACGCCCGTCACTATGTCTAGGAAATTTGAGAACTCCGTCCACATGATCTACGACAAGGATGCCATACCGTCCGAATGCGTCTTTCTGAGCATGGACTTGGTAGTCATAATCCCAATAATTGATGCGTTGATACCAATTACGGACGAGTTTGCTGAAGGTATGATGGGCATGATCATCTTGGCTATTTTTTATGTATTGTTTAAGTTCACGGCTGAGGTTGTTTGCGACCGACTCCGCTTGTTCCTTGGGAACGATGTAGAGTCGCCCCGTGAAACCATGTTCCTTTGTACTTTCGTCAATTTTGATTAACGGGTCATTGGAGGTGTATCGATAAGAAACGTCATAGTTTTCAGCTCCCTGCACATCGGAAACCTTCTCCACAATGGCCTGTATCTTCTGGAAATCGGGTTCTGTCTCATTCCAGTCGTCAGTATTGATGGGATGATTGTAGAACACATAGATGCAACAGTTGTCCCTCCCGGGCAGATAGGTAAAGCTGGCTTGCTCTGTTCCCCAGCTGAAGTGGTAATAAGTGAACTTATGATAGTAGTAAATGTCGTTGAGGTAGGTGTTCGCCCACAGTTCTTGCAATCTCTCTCTGGCAGGCGGCAGGTCACTCGCGTTGCCATATCTGTTTGTATTCACAGAGTCCAACATCACCACATAATGGATGGTGTCGTCTGTTCCGTTGGAGGTTTGCTGATAATAGGTGGACAAGGCTGTTTCTGATGCGTGGGTGAAGCAGCGCAAGATGGAGTCCTTGAGAAGTTCCAGATGATACTTGTCAATGGGCTTGTCTTTTTTCATGTCATAGGAGAGCGTCCATCTGACCGATTCTTTGTTGTAATAGTTAGAGGATTCGATGTTGGTGAAACCGAACATTCCCTCTGGGTGGTGTTTCTCCAGATATTCCATCAGTTGCGGGATACTCATTTCCTGTGCATGGAGGGCGACGACATTCAGCATCATCGCCATGATAAAGATGTAGTGTTTCATTGTTTTCTTGTTTTTTAGAAATTGAAATCGATGTCATTGTTATTGAATACTTCATTGCATTCCCGTTGCAGTTTCTCTGCCAATGCTGTGTATTCTGCCAATGGGTCGGGATGTGATTTTACACCGAAAACGCTGTCAACGGAAATCAGGTCGCTCTGGTCATCCTCGGCATCTGTCAGATGGGAGGCATCAGCAGGGGAAGGATTGGCTGCCAGGAATGTCTTGGGCATCACCTCTGAGGTGTCTGTCATCGGGGTGTCTTGCCGTTCTCCTTGCCTTTGCCGCTGAGTCTGTACCGTTGGAAACTGCTGAGGAGTGTTGTCCTCCTTGCTTCTGGGTGGTGCCAGGAAAATCACCAAGATGGCCGCCACACATGCGGCTGCCAGCCAAGGCCAAAGTGTGATGCGACGGGCTTTGCGTGCGTCTTTTGCCATGATGCGGTCAAACTCTTCCACTTTCTCTACCGATGGCATGAAGTCGTCAGCAAGATGGGACGTCTCCAACACCAACTGACACACATCCTCCTCGTCTGCAGGGATAGTGCCGTGGTTGTGCAGGTAGAAGTGAGCCAGTGCCTGCTCTTCCTCTATCGTGGTTTCGCCATCCAGATACCGCTGGATGAGTTGTTGGCGCAATGCCTTTTCGTTCAAGTTCTTCATTGTTGTCCTCCTTTCCGTAGCAGTTCCAGCATGAGTCGCCGAGCAGAAGAAATCATGGTGCGGGTGCTCTGCTGGGTGGTGTTGCAAATGGTTGAAATCTCGTTGATGGTCATGCCCTCGCTCCTCATCATCAGCATTCTCCGCTGGGTGGCAGGCAGATGCTCAAGGGCTGCCTGAATCTGCGTTTGAGTGTCGTGCGTAATGAGGCTCTGGTCAGCGTGTTGGGAGTCTTCTGCCTCATCGCTCTCCAAAGGCATGAGTGCCATGTGTTGCTTCCGCAGGTGATCGATGCACACGTTCTTGGCAATAGTGACAGCAAGGGCTTCGGGGCTTTGGTAGTTGTCCAACTGTCCCCGCATCTGCCAGAGTCGGAAGAGGGTGTCCTGCACCATGTCCTCCGCATCTTCGGGCAATTGCCTGGTAGCCAAAAACCGCCTGCACAATTCCACCAACCGTGGACGCAGGGTCTTGGCTATATGTTCAAATGCTTCAATCGTCATCTCGGGTGCGTCTCTATGAGGAAGACGTAAAAGTTATACAAATATAAACTAAAAAAGCGGGAAAAATATAAAATACCCCAACTTTTTTCTGAAAGATATCATGAAAGGGGGAATTTCACCATTTGACCGTTTGACTGGTCGTAGCCTTAAAAACAGAAGAAGCACATCCATCTGGACATGCTTCCTCATCTGTATTTATGTTGTTATTATTTCTTCTTTTCCCATTCTTCCCAGTTTGTCTCGGTAAGATAGCGGGAAATCTGTTCATAAAGAGGGTAAAGATCATCTTCTACAACATATTTCACCTCGCTCTTCTCTATCTGATAATAATCGTGTACCAATACATGGCGCATCTTTTCAATCACACTCCAAGGTGTGTCGGGGTGAGCATCCTTAAACATGGGTGTCAGTTTATAGGCTGCTTCGCCTACGATTTCTATGCATTAGACAATGCCATAATATTCAATGGAGTTCTCTGACAAATCATCCATTGGCTTTTCTTTGGTGAAATCTAACACATGTTCTATCGCAGCTTTCATGTGTTCCAGACGTCCTTTATCCCTTACTGGCTCTCTCATATATCAGTATTTTATCACGATTAGCACTTTCTACAGCAAAAGGCAAGAGTGTGCCATCAGTGACCAAGTCGACGGGACGACGTAACTTACGTTCCAAATCAACAATCATTCCTGCATGTTTCATTAAACTGACACGTGCATTTTTATCAAATTCCACAAGCAAGTCCACATCACTCTTGGACGTTTCTTCCCCACGTGCAAAGGAGCCAAACAACCATGCCTTCAAGACGGGTTGGGTCTTGAAATACTCTGCTAACATCTTTGTCATGGTCTTTGTACTCATGGGCATGATTCTTTTCTCGGTTGCAAAGATAAGTAATAATATGTACAACTACCAAACTTTTCCCGAACTTTTTTTCACATTTGTCCATATGTATATATATGTATGACCTTCCAAGAATCGGGTTCCGCATTCCCAAGAAGGTGACTTCAACAAGCATTTTTCTGTCTTGCCGTGTTCCGTTTTATAGCGTTGCCGTATTCCAATTTGTAGTGTTGCCGTATCGGGTTATATTTTGAAAGTTGCAAAAAAATATTTGAAACTTTCAAATTTAAATTTGCAACTTTCAAATTTTAAATTCAAAGTTTCAAAATATTTTAGATGCGCGCAAGTCTTCTAATCACTTACGCCATAGCCTCTAAAATGCTTGTGCAGGACATGTACAAATGCTTGCGATGAAGGGGTAATCATGGAAGCGTAAGGCGTAAAACACAAAAAAGCAGTAAACGAATCAATCGCTTACTGCTTTGGTCGGGAAGACCAGACTCGAACTGGCGACCACACGCCCCCCAGACGTGTACGCTAACCAACTGCGCTACTTCCCGATTTTTCAAATCGACTGCAAAGGTAACACTTTTAATTGATAATTGATAATTGAAAATTGAAAATTTTTCTTTTTTCTTCGTTTTTTAACTCAGAGTACACTGTTTGACATGCGGAAAGGCTGCCAGAAACACCCCGCAAGGCTAATTTTCAATTTTCAATTTTCAATTCTCAATTATTTTTCGTACCTTTGTCTGCAGAAACAAAAAACCCTGACAATAGAAATGAAGAATATTATTACCATGTTGTTGTGGACTTGCTGCATGGTGTGCATGGGATGCACAGAAGGTGGGCAAGAAACGGAGGTAGTGTTTGAAACCACAGCAGGTGAGATTCGTGTAAAACTCTACGATGACACACCCGGACATCGGGACAACTTTGTAAAGAATGTGAAGGATGGGATGTACACAGGCGTGACATTTCATCGTGTGGTGCGTGACTTCATGATTCAGACGGGTGACCCGAAAACACGTCCTGAAGGATATAAGGTGAAACTGACTCCTGAAGGTGACACCATCACGGAGCGAATTCCCGCGGAGATTGTGTGGCCAAAGCATTTCAACAAGCGTGGTGTTCTGGCTGCCGCGAGGGATGGTGACGAGGAGAATCCTGATAGAGCAAGTGACAAGTTCCAGTTCTACATCGTGACGGGCAGAACGTGTCAGGATGCAGATATGGATGCATTCGAACAAGCAAGGGTGCAGCGCGACACAGAGATTCTCTATATGAAAAAGCAACTGGCAAATAAGGAGAAGCTGGAGGCGCTGCGTCAGGCACGTGACCGCGAAGGGGTGAGCAACCTGCTGGAAAAGCTGCTTGACGAAGCGAAATGGGAGGTTTCTGAGAATCCACCTATCACGTATCCACACGACCTGCGCCGCAGTTACGGCATTCATGGAGGTGCCCCTTGGTTGGACAATGAATACACCGTTTTTGGTGAAGTGGTGGAAGGAATGAAGGTGGTGGAAACCATCCAGAAAATCAAGACGAATGCACAAGAAGTACCTCTCAAGGAGGTACGCATCGTCAAGGCGTACGTAAAAGAATGAAAAAATGAGATTCTCTAAACTCTAAGTTCTGAGCTATACAGAGAAGGATTTCCATAGATTGTCGTCGGGCAGTGGTGCTTCGACGGCAATTTCTTTTTTGCTGACAGGATGAATGAACTGCATGGAGCGGCTCAGCAAGGAGATGCTGCCATCAGGGTTTGAGCGTTTGGCACCATATTTGAGGTCACCCTTGATTGGGCAACCTATCTTTGCCAACTGACAACGTATTTGGTGATGACGTCCCGTCTTCAAATCCACCTCCAGAAGATAATAGTTGTCTGACCTACCGATGACTTGATAGTGAAGAATGGCTTTCTTGCTTCGAGGCACTTCGTGGTCGTAAGCATAAGACTTATTCTGTTTCTCGTTACGCACAAGCCAATGAGTGAGTGTACCTTCCGACTCTGCAGGAGCATCTTTCACAATCGCCCAATATTTCTTCTTCACTTCACCGTTTGCAAACATAGCATTGAGACGTGCCAATGCCTTAGAAGTACGCGCAAACAAGACAAGTCCGAACACAGGACGATCAAGACGATGAACAACACCAAGGAAGACGTCGCCCGGTTTGGCATACGCTTCCTTGATGTATTGCTTCACTGTTTCGCTCAGCGGCTTGTCACCGGTCTTGTCACCTTGTACAATCTCCCCTGTCGTCTTCGAAACAATGATGATGTGATTATCTTCGTAAATTACTTCCATTACATGTTCATGCCACCGTCAATCTGGATGACCTGACCAGATACGTAGCTGGACATGTCAGAAGCGAGGAAGAGACACACATTAGCGATGTCCTCTACCTGACCACCACGACGAAGTGGGATCTTCTTCATCCAGTCAGCACGGATCTCTTCTGGCAACTGGGCTGTCATAGCTGTCTCGATGAAACCTGGAGCAACAGCATTGGCACGTACACCCTTAGGACCAAGTTCCTGAGCGATAGACTTAGCCAAGCCAATCATACCAGCCTTAGACGCTGAATAGTTGCACTGACCTGCATTTCCGTGAACACCTACCACTGAAGACATGTTGATGATAGAACCACCACGCTGACGAAGCATGATAGGAGCACATGCGTGGATGAAGTTGAAAGCTGACTTCAAGTTCACATTCAAAACTGCATCCCACTGCTGCTCAGTCATACGGAGCATCAAGCCATCCTTGGTGATACCAGCGTTGTTCACCAACACGTCGATAGAACCGAAATCCTCGTGAATCTTCTTCACCACAGCCTCTGTTTCAGCAAAGTCTGCTGCATTGCCAGCATAAGCACGACATGTTACGCCCAAAGCCTCAATCTCCTTGCGAGTAGCTTCGAGACCTGCAGCCATATCATCGTTCAACACCAAATCAGTAAATGCGATGTTCGCACCTTCCTGAGCAAACTTCATAGCGACAGCCTTACCGATGCCGCGTGCAGCACCTGTTACCAGGGCTGTCTTACCACTTAAAAGTCCCATATTATTTTTTATTTATAAATAATGAATCAGTATTTCCCATATCTCGGTGTACGGCAAAAATGCTTGAACACCATGCTGCGCACATACGGATACAGCTCTTCTGCATTCTGTGCTGCATATCGGCCATAGATATAAGGCACCTCACACCCCTTCAGACAATAGTGCATGATTTCAGCAGCAAGGCGCACATTACGAATCTCAAAAAGTCCTTTGTCAATGCCTTCATTCATAATGCGACGGAAGAGGTTGATTTCGTTCTTGTCAAACGTCTTTCGCACAGACTCCACCTTCCACACATCACGGAAGAATTCTGCGCGCAAGTTACCATTACGATAAACAGCCTCCTTCATCACATCGAGATGGGCAAAGATGAGCTGCACCAACTTCTCTTCGGGAGAAATGTTCTTGCGAGCCACCTCTTCCATACGTTCGAACAGACGTTCCAACTCTGTCTGGATGACTGCCAGATAGATTTCTTCCTTGCTGTTAAAATAGGTGTAAAGTGTGCGACGACCTCTGTTAGCTGCGACTGCAATATCGTTCATTGACGTGTCTTCGAAACCATTCTTGGCAAAGAGTTGACGAGCCACGTCCACCAGAAGTGCCCTTGTCTTCTGAACCGACATAATCCTTGAGTGTTTTTATTTTTGGGTTGTGCTCAGCACATGAACTGGATTTGAGTGCAAAGGTACAGAAAAAAACTGAAAGGACAAAGGATTTTGTGCACAACTTTTCAAACAAAATGTACAAACAGATATAAATCAGCTGTTTATAAGGTGCACAAAGATTGTTAAATTATCCAAACAATTCCCGCAAAGCCTCTTCCACCTTTCTTACCGGCACAATCTTTATCTTGAACTTCTTCGCCTCAATGCCATTCATGTTCGCTTTAGGAATGATGATTTTTCGGAAGCCCAACTTGTCCGCCTCTGCTACACGTTGCACAATGCGGCTCACAGGACGCACCTCACCACTCAATCCCACTTCACCCGCAAAACAGATGTCTCTTGGGATGCCTGTATCGACATTACTTGACAACACGGCAGCAATCACACTCAAGTCAATAGCAGGGTCCGTCACACGAATGCCTCCGGCAATATTGAGAAACACATCCCGCTGAGGAAGTTTGAAACCCACACGTTTCTCCAACACCGCGAGAAGCATGTTCAACCTCCGCAAGTCAAAACCTGTAGCAGAACGCTGTGGAGTACCATATGCCGCTGTGCTCACCAATGCCTGGGTCTCAATCAGCAAGGGGCGCACACCTTCTATCGAGCAAGCTACTGCCACACCACTCAATTCTTCACCGTCTTTCACATCACTCAACAGGAGTTCTGACGGGTTCTCCACCGGACGCAAGCCATTCTGCACCATCTCATAGATGCCTAACTCTGCTGTTGAGCCAAAACGATTCTTGATGGCACGCACAATGCGATACATATAATGCTGATCACCCTCAAACTGCAACACGGTATCCACCATGTGTTCCAATATCTTAGGTCCTGCAATCGTACCCTCCTTATTAATGTGTCCTATCACGATGACGGGGGTGTTGGACTCCTTGGCATACTTCAGCAACATAGCCGCACATTCACGAATCTGTGTCACACTGCCAGGTGAAGACTCAACAGTCTCTGTCGCCATCGTCTGAATGGAATCAATCACCACCAAATCAGGTGCGACGGCCTTGATGTGCTCAAACACAATTTCTATCATCGCCTCACATACAACGAGGACGGAGGAGAGTTGAGAGCCATCGTCTGAGTTAGGCTTATCGTTAAGGTTATGGTTTGAACAAATCCTGTCTGCTCTCAACTTCAATTGCCTTGCACTTTCCTCACCACTCACATATAGCACCTTCATCCCTTTGAGCCTTATCACCGTCTGAAGAATGAGTGTCGATTTGCCGATACCGGGTTCACCACCCAAAAGCGTCATGCTGCCTGGCACTAATCCACCACCCAACACACGGTTCAACTCCCCATCCTGCATATTGATGCGCGGTTCATCTTCCGTCTCAATCTTCGACATCGAGATAGGACTTGACTTCACATCCAGTCTAAACTCAGAAGTAGCCGTAGAAGGTGTCTTCTTCCCCACACGATACTCTTGGAACGTATTCCATTCGCCACATGCAGGACACTTGCCAATCCACTTCGGGCTGTCATAACCACACGAGCTACAAACGTATACAACCTTATCTTTTGCCATATGCTTTCATTTTGTCCACAAAGTTACAAGAAAATATTGATAAAACGGGCAATTATCAACCCCAATCATCAATTATCAATAAAAAAAGAGTATCTTTGCACAGTTTTTCATACAAACGTTTTTTACTCCCAGATGAATTTCAGTCGCAACCTCCTCGTTCTTCTTTACATCTTGTGCTGCATCAGTCCGTTGCATGCCACAGAGGTTGCACACCCTGACTCCATCTGGCACGACTCCATTACGGGCATCCGCACCCATCTGCAATGTCCCGACACGCTAACCCCCTACACCTGTTCCTTGCATTTCTTTGGAAAGAAAGCCAATGGGACGCCCAAACACCCCGGACTTCAGGCGCTCATCGAAGACTTGAGTATCAATGCTTTGGTGTTCAGTTGGAACCACTTCGCGACTGACCGCGATTGGGCACGTGTCACGAGCGCCACCTTGCATAGGAACCTCTCAGGAGGATGGGTGTGGGACAATGACAGTTTCTCAGGCAACCAATTTTCTCATCCCTATCATGGCAGCATGTTCTACAATGCAGCCCGTGAGCATGGACTCTCTTATGGTGTCTCCCTCCTCTATCCCGTGGCAGGTTCCGTCACGTGGGAACTCTTATGCGAAACTAACCGTCCAGCCATCAATGAT
>JAEEGL013574389.1_pt1 | contig 15050 bp, 8 predicted proteins | sample 9134231 | NCBI WGS metagenome assembly JAEEGL01 (sample SAMN16246548, study PRJNA631951) | gut metagenome | biome: gut microbiome; feature: rumen; material: fiber-attached | host: Bos | place: Iran: Karaj | collected 2018-10 | reverse complement strand
CCAGAGTGTTGCTGCGATAGCTGGTGCTATACGCACGCTATAATCAAAGAGGTGGTCGAGTTTGTTGTTTACCAGGCTAATCATCGGGATGAATGAGATATCAATCTTTCCCGTGGATGCAGCTTGTGGCTTCACAGTCTTCAGCATTTTCAGAGCCTGTTTCATTTCGCGATCCACTCTCACGTCCCATATTCCTTCACGCTTGGAGGCGTGGACGATGAGTTGTGGCATTTTATAGTCTGTGAGGACAATTTCGAACTGTTGTATTTCGGGATGTCCTTCAGCTATCATTTGAATTGCGGCCGCAGCACCTCGGAAAGTGCCTCTGTAGGCACGGTCTTCAATGGAAGCGTAGAGTGTGTCGTATCGGAGTTCAGTCCGAATGTCTTCAAACCCTAATTCTTTCAAGGTTGCAGGGATTTCTTCCGTCACCGGTGTCTGTCCCAGGCCAGGCATGGCGGATAGGAATAATGCAGTTAGTATGGCTGTTATTTTCCTTATTCCGTTCATGTGCTTTCTCAATTCACGCGCAAAGGTACAGTAAATCTTTTGAAATAGCATGGTCTTTTAGGGTTTTTAACGTTTCTTTTGGCTTTTTTTCTATATTCTCTTGACTTAAGTCATCATTTTGACTTGAAGTAGTAATTTTTTTTGCGTACTTAAAGTCTATTTAAATAGTTTTTACGAACGGTTCGAATTACATTTGTAATAGTTGTTTAATGAGCGGTATAACGACATGTTTCAAAACGTTATCGTTGAGGAAATGTTCACCGTCAAAAAGTTGGAAATGTTCACGTCCGTAATGCTTCAGGAATTGGGGTTGGCAATTGACTCGTTTGTCGTGCTGCCCAAAGAGTCCATATACTAATGCTTTGTCCTTAGGTGTGATGCCTTCGAAAGCATGACTTTCGATATCATGGAACTGAGCAATCATCTTCTTATCAACTTTGAAATCAATGGCTCCGTCAGCTCTTTGATTACGGAATGGTTTGCGTCCCATACCTCCAAAGGTGAGGAGTCGGGCCATGCAGAAGGAGGGATTGACGAGTATTCGCAAGCGGCCTCTCAACTGTTCGGCATACATGGCTCCCATAGAAGTGGCGACAATAAGGTCTGGCTTTAACTCTTCTACTTGCTGTCGAAGGAAGTGTAACGCTTCGGCCGGAAGAACGGGTATGTCAGGTGCGATGACCTGTACGCCATAGGGGTAGAGGGCGGTGCGCATGGAGGTGGCTGTACCGCTGGCGCCGCTGCTGGCAAAACCGTGGAGGTAGAGGATGGATTTCATTGGATGCTGAACTTGAGGGTGATGTCGTCTTCGTCGGTAGTGGCGCGAGCGATGTAGATGCCGCGCGGTAACTGGCTGGGAGTGATAGGCGTGTGGCTATGGATGCGAGTGGTCATAACGAGCTGTCCGGCAGTATTGTAGATGTCGAGTCTGGCCACTTCAGCTCCTTGGAGTTTCAGGCTGTTTCCGTCGAAGGCCAGTTGCATGTTGTCGTAACCCTGTTGTCGTACCCTGTCGGGAATGGGATTATCTATTACAGGTTCGTTCCAAGCGAGGGCGGTGGTTGTGAGTATATTGGCTTGTCCGATTGTGGGACGTTCCATGACATAAAGGTTTCTGCCTCCGTCAGGGAAGAGTCCAACGGTGTGGAATCCGTCGTGTCGACAGTAGACGAGGGTGTCTGCCCAGCTCTTGTCTGCTGCTGTGAGTAGTATGAGGCAGCTGTCTTCGTTATTGAGCTTAAAGTCAGCATGAAGTTGACCTTCGGGTGCATTCTTATCTGCCCAGATGACGATATGTCCGTGTGCGGGGATGATGGTGTTGATGTCTTTTCCAGCTGCGGAAATCTGGCATTTCTCAGGTTCTTCGAGGTGGTCGGAGAGGAACATTCCTTCAATGTCAATCTCTGTGTCGGTTGTATTGTACAGCTCAATCCAGTCGCTCTTCTTGAAGAGGTCGCTGACGTAGATGTCGTTTGCTGCACTTACTTCATTAATTTTTACAGGATGAGCATCGCTGTTCTCCAATTCAGAATCTGTTAGCGGCTCGTAGGTGGCAACGAGTGTGATTCTTGTTGAGCCCTTCAACTCATAGGTCTCTTCGGTCGAGACATAATCGCCGCTGGCCTGCGTAGCATGTGAAAGTTCTGCATCCCAATAGATGTCCGTAGAGTTGTTCGCATTGTTGTGAACTTCCACGGCGATGATGTTCTTTCCCTCTTTGAAGAGGCTGGTGCTCAGCTCCATGCTCCCGGATTCAGGGTTGGCTTCAGCGTAGGAGTCTGCATAATCGTTGAAAGTCGGATTGGGAGTGTTGTTCATGAGGAATCGTCCAGCTTCCTGGCCGTTGACGTATATGACGAAACCATCGTCTGCTACCCAGTCAAGGGTGAACGTGTCTGAGCTCTTGGGGGCCGTATCAAGTGTGATTTGCTTGCGGAAGTAGTAGGTGGGATATTTATTGCTGTCGTTTCCGCCGTAGTTGAGGAAGGTCTTGTAGCCACGTTCATTGTTCGTGTCCGTGGTGAAGTAACCAAGCGGTGCGTTGCCTGATTTCCAGTTTGTTGTATTATATTCTGCTTCCTTCCAATTCTTCCCGTCGAGTGAGCCTTGGTCATAGTAGGTCCAGCTGCTTCCTGATGGGACGATTGCCTTTTGTGTGGTGCCTCCCGTACCTTTCCATCCGATGAACTTATATCCAGCGGGTGCTGATGCCTGCACGATAATGGGGTCAAAGAGCTGTCCTGAGAATTTCTCATTGGGAACCTGAAGCCCATTAATGAGGAATGAGACTCCTTTGATATTAGCCGAGAGGTTGACATTGACAGGAGTGCCGAGCCCGAGGAACTTTTTCATCGCAGAGATGAGGGATGACTGCGTGCTGGAGGTGAAATAGTTGCGAACGCTGTTGGCGCTGTTGGTAGCAGAACGTCCTTCGAGTCCCATTGCGGGGTTGACGTGATTCACCATCTGATTGATAATCTGAGCTGAACGCCTGGATTCAAAGACGCTACCTGCAATAATACAGAACTGGTCGGCAAACTGCTTCTTGAATTCCTCGTTCTGAAGCATATTCAGGAAGATTGTGGTGAATTCTATTTCTTCATAGATGCGCCCCTCGGGAAAGAGGTCGCTGACTCCGTAGAGTTGGTCGAAGGTCCACCACTGAGTGCTTTGGAACCAGGTGAAGGGATTACTTTGGGAGAAGGCATGGTCTGTATCGAAGAGCACGAAGCGGAATCGGCTGTTGGACTTTCCTTCAGAACGTTCTCGGAAACCTTTAATATTGTTTTTAGGCCAGTCATTACCAGCTAAATAGAGTTCTGTGGCCATGTAGTTGATATATTCTTCGATATCTACGAGTTGCTTGATCTGCTCGTAGGCCAAAGCATCGCTGGCGCTTTGGGCAAGGGTATACCACTGTTCCCATACGTCACGTGTTCCTTCCTGCTGTACGTACCCGCTATCTGGCGACATCTTCCACTGGTCCAGATTATCGGTGTCGATGCCGTAGTTTGCATAGGCGTAGTCCTTGTTGTTAGGCTCACGCAGGTTTTCGACTCCGATGTATCTTCCGTTGTGGAATACGTGTACGGGCTTGTAGCTTTGTGTCTCTAAATAAAGTCCTGATGTTCTGATGACTTCCTGGATTGCTGCGTCTTTAATGCGACAATCGTTATCATTGCCTCCGTTGCGCACTTTCAGTCCTTTATGACGTAGGAAGGGTTTGTTCTCAAAGAACTGGAAGTCCATGTGGTTGAGTCCTTCGTAGGCTTTGCTTGCCTTGATGTTGAATGAATGTGGTTCCCAGGCACGGCTCCAACCGCCAGATGCCTCGACTCCTACTTCCTGGGAGAAGACAGCGCGCCCCGTCTCATCAAAGTATTCGATGTTAGCCTCGCGGTCCCAGTCCATATTCCAGTTGCAGGGTGAGGACTGTCCGTTGCCGGGTCGCCCATTGCCGTTGCCGCGGACAAAGATTCCATAGTCGTAACCGTAGAGGTTCTCGTTGTCCGAGACGAGAGAGATGACGGGCAGGGTGTAGTTTTTATCCTTTTTAATATAGGAACGTGTGACTACGGGGCTGGCCAGCTGTCCAGTCTTGAAGAAACGCAGTCGCAGTATGGTGGTACCCTTAATTTCGAAACGTCCGGTAGTATTGCGCTCGCCGTTCGTTGAGGTTGGTGTGCTGCCATCAGTAGTATAGCGTAGGATGGTTCCGCTGGGAATGGAAACCTTGGCCGTAAAGGACTCTGTGAAAAATCCGCCGTCCTTATCCACCTTGGGTGCTTCGAGTCTGGTCGATGCGAATTTCGATGTGGCGTTGGTCGCAGTAGGTGTGGGCTGGTCGGTGTATCCCCAAGTGTCGGCGCCGTCTGCTGTTCTGGCATAAGAGGTACGTGTGATGGCTGGTGGGTAAGCCAGTTCTGAGAGGATAGTACCTTCCTCGTTGGAGATATAGAGGTTACCTCCGTCGCAGTCGAGTTTGAAACACATCATCGTGGGCGCCCAGCGAGATAGTTTTCCGAACCAGAGGGTGCAGAATCCTTTCGCCGGAACATTGCCATGAACGGAGCTCGAGAGTGGCATCTTCTTTAGGTTTGCGGGATCGTCGCTGATGTATAGCCCGTCGAGAACCACGGCGTTGTTTGTAGAGTTGTAGAGCTCAACCCATCCACCGAAGTTGAAGGAGGGGTCGAGGAACATATCGAGGTTCGACTGTTGTATCTCGTTAAAGATTACGGCTTTGGGACTTACTTCGTTTGCCTCTACGGTGATGATGCACCGGGCTGTAATGTTGGGATAGTGATCGGCGGTGGCGGTAATGGTCGTGATACCTGGGTGGCGAGCTGTGACCAATCCGTTGGCATCAACGGTGGCTGCATTCTCATTGCTGCTTGTGAAGCTTACGCCTTTGTAAGTTGCGTTCTCCGGGTTCGCTGTGACTTGTAGTGCGACTTGTTCTCCCTGCTTGACTTTAAGGGAGGATTCATCGAAGTTGATGCTTGTGAGCTTCACTTCCTGACCATACCAATATAGCCTTACATTGTCGAATGCCAACCAGTTGGCTGAGGTATTCTCTGTTCTGACGCCGATGGTGATGTTTGGCTTGCGGGTGTTTATCTCAACCGTGAAATGTTCTGGTTTTTCGTTGTCTGTTGACATGGCGGTCACGGCTTCGTTGTCCTCTTCTGCTATGAAGAGGAGCACTCCGGTCGTGGTATTCTGAGCATTATTTTGATTGACGGCTATACCATCTACTTCCAGCCGCAGTTTTCCTGTGGGCACACTCCTCAACTGCTGAGAGATGGCAGCATCTCCGAGGGTGCCTCCCCATCCCCACCAAGAAGATTGCACCCAGGCTTCTGCAAAGCCCTGGATGCGTACATCTCCGTTGCGGTACGACGCACTTTGGTAGCCGTGGTTGTTCGCGGCATCGTTGAACTCGTCTGTCCATCCGTCTATGTTTCCATTGAAGTCGGGATTCTGTACGAAATCCTCTGTGATGTCAATCCATGTCTGTGCGTCTGCTGTTGTCGCAACAGCAAGGAGCAGTGCAGTGAGTATAGCTGTCTTTTTCATGCTTTTGTAGCTTTAGTCTTTGGTCTTTTCTTCTTTTAAGTATGTGGAGGTCTTTTCGGATATGGGTTCGCTCACGGCTTTGATGTTAGGCTCCTCGAGTCCCAGCCCTTTCTTCTTATCGACCACTTTCAGCACCAGCCCGAGTATCAGAGCGGCAACACCGAGTCCTGCAAGCATCACAAGGGGTGCGGTATAGTTGAATTGTGTGGGGTCTGTGACGCCTGGGTTGGTGCTGTCCAGGACTTTGCCGATGAGTAGTGGGAAGAGCCAGAGTCCGATGTTCTGAATCCAGAAGATGAGTGCATAGGCAGATCCGATAACCTTGGCGTCGACAAGTTTGGGCACGCTGGGCCACAGGGAAGCCGGCACGAGGGAGAAGGACGCTCCGAGCACGAGGATGGTCAGATAGGCAATGGCGATGCCTCCGATTGCATTTCCCTTGAAAGCGGGTAGCACGAATGCAAAGGTCAGGTGACAAGCGATGAGCAGCAAGGAGCCGAGCACGAGCATCGAAGCGGCCTTGCCCTTGTGGTCGACATAGCTGCCGAGAATAGGAGTGATGAGCACAGCCAACAGGGGGAAGACAGCGAAGACGGTCTCAGCGGACTGACGCATGTAGCCCATGTAGCAGTAGGCAATGAGGGCGATGACGGAAAGGGCGAGCAGACTGAACTTGGTGCTGCTCTTCTTCTGGAAATTGCTGGCGAAGCCGGCGGCAGCTACGATGAGCATGATGATATACTGAACAATGGTCACGCTGGAACCTGCCCAGAAGGAATCAGCCTCGGGAGCAGTAAGCGTGAGGTTGCATTGCAACATATTGACGGCGTACTTCTGGAAGGGGAAGATGGCGCTGTAGTAGAGCACGCAGAGCAGAGCCACAAGCCAGAAGCCGCTGGAGGTGAGAATCTGCTTGATATCGCTGATGCGGAAGGGGTCGTCCTTTTCCTCTGCCTCGCCTGTCTGGGAATCGAGCTTGCGGTCCATGAAGAAGTAGACGATGGTCATCATCAAGGCGATGCACATCAGAACAACACCGAAGGCAACACTACGGGAAACACTCACGGAGCCGCCCAGACGAGCAAAGAACGGAGAGAATATCATGCATGTGGCCACTCCGAGACGGGCAAGCGCCATCTCACTGCCCATAGCGAGCGCCATCTCACGGCCTTTGAACCACTTGACGATACCTCGGGAGACGGTGATACCACACATCTCACAGCCGCATCCGAAGATCATGAATCCACAGGCTGCAAACTTGGCGGAGGCGGGCATACCTTCGTAGAAAGGCGATACGCCCAGTTCGTCGAAGAGTGGGATGTAGTTGAGGTTATTGGTGAACCAGGTTTCGAGTGCGCTTCCGAAGAAAGCGTCGCTAACCGCGTACCATTTGATAATGGCGCCGATAAGCATCACGACAGCAGATAGGATAGCTGTGAAGCGGACGCCCATCTTGTCGAGGATGATTCCTGCGAAGATGAGGAAGAATGCGAATACATTGAGGAACACCTCAGATCCTTGCATTGTACCGAAGGCGGTACTGTCCCAACCGCGGGTTTCCTGCATCAGGTCCTTGATGGGGGAGAGTATGTCCATGAAGATGTAGCTGCAAAACATGGCCAGTGCCAATAGCAGCAGGGCTGTCCAGCGCATGGCGGCGCTGTCTCGAAGGGTTTTTTGAATTGCTTGAGTCATTATTTTAAGGATTTTATGGGGCTAATGGGGCTAATGGGGCTGATGGGGCTGATGGGTTTGATGGGGTTAATGGGGAAGATGGTTTTTATTTGAGCCAGCGGGCGAGCCAGTTGAAGTACGTGCGCTGCCATAGGATTCCGTTCTGGGGATGGAGTACCCAGTGATTTTCGTCGGGATACAGGAGGAGTTCAGCTTCGATGCCTTTCATGCGGGCCGCATTGAAGGCGCTCATGCCTTGGGTGGCGTTTATTCGGTAGTCCTTCTCGCCGTGGATGCATAGAATGGGTGTGTCCCACTGGTCGACAAAGAGATGGGGTGAGTTGCGGTATGTGCGGTCTGCATTGGCCGTGCGGTCTTTGTTCCAGTAGGCATCGTCGTACTCCCAGTTTGAGAACCAGTTTTCCTCGGTTTCTGTGTACATTGCCTCGAGGTTGAAGGCTCCGTCGTGTGAGATGAAGCATTTGAATCGCTTGTCGTGGTGACCGGCAAGGTAATATACGCTGAATCCGCCGAAGGAAGCACCGACAGCTCCGAGACGGTCGCGATCGACATAAGGGAGCGAGTCGCAGGCATCGTCGATGGCTGCGAGGTAGTCGTTCATGCATTGCCCTGTCCAGTCACCGGAGATTTCCTCGAGCCATTCCTGTCCGAAGCCAGGTAGGCCTCGGCGGTTGGGAGCGATGATGACGTAGCCCTGCGATGCCATGATGTAGAAGTTCCAACGATAGGACCAGAACTGTGATACGGGCGACTGGGGCCCTCCCTCGCAGAAGAGTAGTGTTGGGTATTTTTTTGTGGGATCGAAGTGAGGGGGCTTGATGATCCAGTAGAGGAGCTGCTGCCCATCGGTGGTGGGGCACCATCGGGGTTCGCAGCTGCCGGGTGCGAGCTGGGAGAGGATGTGGTCGTTTTCGTGGGTGAGGCGGATTTCCTCGGCGACGGAATCGTCGAGCACACTGACCAGATAGAGGTCGGCGGGGTGGAAGAAGTCGTGGCGCTCCATAAGGAGGCAATTCGATTTGCCATTAACCAGTTGCAATGCCCCCCAGTCGGCTTGGTCGCTGGTGAGCTGTGCTACTTGTCCTTCGAGGTTGGTGCGGTAGAGGTTGACGGTGGCGTGCCAGACTCCTATATAATATAAGGTGTTGTTGTCTGGCGCCCAGATGAAGTCATCGACGTTGCTGTCGAATGATTCTGTGACGTAGCGTTTCTCGTTTGTTTTGAGGTCTAAGACGCAGAGTCGCTGCCGGTCTGCCTCGTAGCCGTTGCGTTGCATAGACAGCCAAGCAATGTATTGTCCGTCAGGCGAGAACTTTGGATTCTGGTCATATCCGGGGTTGTTTGCAAGATTCCCGGGGTCGTTGACGGCCTGATTCTTCATTGTCTTGCAGGGCTCGATGTCGGGTTCCACGTAGTCTTCGGGCTTGCATAGATTCTTGGCTTCTCGGGTTTCGATGTCGAAGAGGAAGATGTCGGAGTCGGTGCTGATGCTGTATGCGAGACCGGTCTTAGTGCGACAGGTGTAGGCAATGCTTTTGGAGTCTGGTGACCATGCGAGCTGCTCGATGCCACCAAAGGGCTCCATGGGAGATTCGAAGGGCTGGCCTTCGAGGATGTCGAATTCCTCCGCGATGCTGCCATCGCCATTTACTGAGCAGACAAAGGGGTGGGGTATGCTTTCGACATAATGGTCCCAATGCCGGTACATGAGGTCTGTGATGACTCGTCCTGTGCTCTGCGGTAGGTCGGCAGGGCGTTCCTGAATGATGTCGTGATAGGGAACGGCCTTGATGATGATGACGCGTTTCTGGTCAGGAGCGAAGATGAATCCTTGTACCTCGCCGCCGGTTTTTGTCACTTGCTTGCGCGACTTGCCTTTTGCGTTCATCGTCCATATCTCCCCTTTGCTGGCGAAGGCCAGCTTGTTGTTGTCGAGCCAGACGGGATCGCTGCCTGGACCGAGGAAGGTCTCTTTGTCCTTGCTGTTGTCTGTGCTGGCATCGGAGTTTACGGGGCGGACGTAGATGATGGTGTTGCTGCGGTTTTCTTTTACGCTGTAGTATGTGACCTGATAGGCTACGCGCTTGCCGTCGGGACTGACGGCGTAGGCACCGATACGTCCCATGGCCCAGAGTGCTTCTGGGGTGAGTGTGTCGCTCTGGAGTTGGATGTCGCTGCGTGTGATAACAGGCTTTTGATCTTTCGTGCATGCAGTCATGATGGCGATGACAGAAAGTAAGAAGGCGAGTCGTTTCATAATGTTTATTTCTTTTGCTGGCGCTGCTGTTGTTGCTCAGCCATCTTCTGTAGGGCTTCGAGCCGGGCAGCCATGCCGGATTGTTTCTTGGGGTTGTTGGCGTTCTTTGCCTTGTAGGCTTCGAGTTGTGCGAGTAGCTTCTCGTCATTGGTGGTCTTGCGTAGGAACCACATGATGAGTATGCTTGTCAGTCCTGAGAGGAAGTAGTAGTAGTTGAGTCCTGAGCTGTAGGTGTTGAACATGAAGAAGAACATGAGCGGCATGAGGTACATCATCCAGCGCATCATCTTCATCGACTGTTCCTGTTCGGGCGACATGGCTGCGCTCTGCTGTTGCTTCATCGAAATCCAGGTGTTGACGATCTGCATGACGCAGAAGAGTACGCAGAAGATGCTGAGGTGGTCGCCAATGAGCCACAGGTCTTTGCCCCAGTGGATGACGTCGTCGTAGGCCGAGAGGTCATCTGCCCAGAGGAAACTTTGTCCGCGCAGCTCGATGGCGTTGGGGACGAAGTTGAAGAGTGCGATCCAGATAGGCATCTGTATGAGCATGGGCAGACATCCTCCCATGGGTGAGACGCCGTATTGAGAATAGAGCTGCATCATTTCCTGCTGTTTCTTCATGGCGTCTTCTTTCTTGGGATATTTCTTGTTGAGTTCGTCAATTTTGGGTTTGAGTACGCGCATGCGAGCGCTGGCCATGTAGCTTTTCTTGGTGGCGGGATAGACGAGTGCCTTGACGATGATGGTCAGCAGCAGGAGTACGAGTCCCATGTGCAGTCCGAATCCCTTGAGCCAGTCGAAGAGGTAGATGATGAACCATCGGTTGATCCATCGTACGATGGGCCATCCGAGGTATACGAGGTCTTCGAGTTCGAGGTCTTTGTCCTGTATGAGGCTGAGGTCGTTGTGTGCTTTCAGGGTGTGGAAGTCATTGGGCCCGAGGTACATCTGCAGTTGTGTGGGCTGTGCGCCTGTGGGGTCGAATGCTGTTTGCAGCGATGCCTCGTAGTTTTTCAGGTATCCTTGTCCTTTTTTGTATAGCTGTGATTTGAGGTGGGCATTCTGGAAGTGCTGCTGGCTGATGATTACTGCGCTGAAGAACTGGTTCTTGAAGGCGACCCAGTCGAGGGGTTCCTCCATGTCCTCTTCGTCGTCAGAGGTTTCGCTGAGGTTGTCGGTGTCGCCGTCGGCCTCGTGGTAGCGGATGCAGGCGTAGCGCTGTTCGAAGTCAAAGCCTTTCTCGAGTTGCCGTGCGCGGTCTGTCCATTGGATGTCGAGTGCCTTCATGGATGGGGCAAAGAGGTTGCTGATGTTGCGGGCAGTGATGATCATGTCGACCATGTAGGCATCAGGGTGCAGGCGGTAGTCGATGTCGAGGGAGCCGGAGGCGAGAGGGAGGCGCAGGGTGAGGTTCTCGGCGGCAAAACCGCCGGACACACTACCGGGAGAGGGGGAGGCGTTGCCGGATGAGGGAGAGGCCGCGGGGTTGGGACTTACAACTTGGAAGTAGAGGTCTGAGGTGCGGATGTTCTCTTGCTTGGCGGCGAGGGCGAGGCTGAGTCGGGCATCTTCCTTGGTGAGGAGCCGCACGGGCTGCTTGTCTTGGTCGAGGTGTCCTTTGATGATGGCTTCTTCGATGACGCCTCCGTGGGTGTTGATGGTGACTTTCACGAGGTCGTTCTCGAGGGTGATGAGCTGCTCTGTGCCCTGACTGGCTGCAAAGAGTAATGAAGCGGAGTCGGGGAGGGCTGTTGCCGCGGTTGAACTGCCACGCAGGCTGTCCTGAAGGGCTTGTTCAGCGGCTTCGATGTTTTGTGCTTCAAGTTGCTGGGCGGCGGCAATGGAGTCGCGTTCGCGCTGTGCTTTGAGTTGTGCCTCACTGGGTCGGCTGTACCACGAGAAGAGGATGAGCACGAGTGCCATGAGGATGAATCCTGTTACGGTGTTCTTGTCCATTATGTTTATTTTACGATTTTACGATTTTACGATTTTACGAAATAACGATTTATGATTTGCGACTTTATACCTGTGCGATCTCTTTGTTTATTTCTTCAATGTAGTTGAGGAGTTCTTCGCGCCCTTGTCTGGTCTCTGAAGAGGTGATGAAGTGGGGTGGTATTGGTTCCCATTCTTCGGCCAGCTGTTGTAGGTAGGCGTTTATGTTTTCTGCGAGTTTCGCTCTGCTGGGTTTGTCGGCCTTGGTGAAAACGATGCTGAATGGGACGTTGCTCTCTCCCAGCCAGCTCATGAATTCGAGGTCTATTTGCTGGGGGGCGTGTCGACAGTCGATGAGTACAAAGAGGTTCGAGAGGTTGCGCCGCTGAAGGATGTAGCTGCTGATCATTTGTTCGAGCTTGGCTCGCTGTGATTTGCTGCGCTGTGCGAATCCGTAGCCTGGCAGGTCTACGATGTACCAGGTGGCGGCTTTCTTGGCGGCAGCACCGCCGAGTGCGGTGTTGGGCTCGGAATGGATTTCGAAGTGGTTGATGAGCATGGTCTTTCCGGGGGTGGCAGAGGTTTTTGCGAGGTGCTTCTGCCCCGTCAGCATGTTGATGAGGCTGGACTTGCCAACGTTGCTTCGCCCGATGAAGGCGTACTCGGGCTGATTGTGCTCTGGGCACTGGCTGATGAGTGCGCTGCTCTTGATGTATGTTGCACTAAAGATATTCACGTGTGTATGGGTGGTTAGAAGTCGTAACTGAGTCCAAAGGAAAGGTTCTCTGTCAGCATCCAGTGTGTCTCGCGGGCGCTGTCGTCGGTCAGTGTGCCGTCTTCGTTGTACTTGACGTTGTAATATTTGGTGTCTTCGTAGCGTGGGTTGAGGAAGAATTTGGCAGAGAGGTATTTATTGATGGCGAAGTTGAAGGTGTTCTCCATCTCTATGCGTGTGAGCTTGAGGTTCGAGAACCAGTAGTTGCGCGAGTGCCAGGAGATGTCCTTGGTGATTTTGTAGTCGAAGGTGAATTCCACGTTGGGGCCCCAGTCGTGCTTGGAATTGTGGCCCTCCGAGATGCCGTAGCGTGTGACGCGGCTGTCGACCTTGACGTAGGTGATTTCGTAGGAGAGGGGTGCGAGGTGCAGCTTGCCTGTGAAGCGTTTCAGCTTGATGTTGAAGTCCATACCGATGGAGGTGCGGACGTAGAGGGGCGAGAGGAAGTCGGAGGCGACGGTGGAGGTGTTGCCCTGGAATGCCCGGCAGGGCTGTGACTGCAATTGCAGCTGTGCGGAGTAGTTCCAGTTGCCGATGGCCTTGATGTTCAGGTTGGAAGTGAGGCGCACGAGGTTGTTGGTGGGGCGGAACTTGGGGACGTTGTTCTCTGCGGCCTGGAATCCGAGCTGGAAGTCGAAGCGGTTGTCGAGCTGCACCTTGCGCTGGTTGTTGTAGTTGAAGTCCACGGCCAGCATGGTGAGCATGGTATAGGAGTTCACGCCGCCTTTGTACCAGTTTTTGGAGAAGTAGCTCTGTGAGAACTGTATGGATCCGTTTCCCTTGAACGTCCAGAAGTTCGGCCTCTTGACTTCGGGCTCCACGGCTTCGATGATCACTTCGGGCACGGCTTCGGATACTTGCTGTGCAATGCTTCGCTGTTCTTCGACTTTCTGCGACAGGTCAGAGCGCAGGCGCGGGGTGCTCATGATTTCGGCCTGTGTGGTGGCGAAGAGCTCGGGGTGCTGGACGTAGGCCCGACAAAGCTGTTCGTTGATGAACTCGTTGAGTGCGAGCTGCGGGTCGCTCTCCACTTGGGGGAGGGGCTGGGTGATGGAGTCTGTTGAGAACTCAGCGTTTGCGGGCAGGCTCATGGACTGTGTAAGGGCGCTGGAGTAGAGCGTTGCGGGCCCGAAGAGTCGGAAGAGGTAGGGACTGGGGCTGGTGGGCGAGGAGGCCATGGTGTCTGCCTTTTGTGTCATCAGGGCCCGGAGCTTCTGGGTGTATGCGGCCACGATGGAGTCGTTTTTCGATGCGGCAGCTGCTGGCGAACTCTCGGCTCTGGCCTTTGTCTTGCGCGCAGGGGCAGGGACATAGGTGCTGGCCGGCAGGGGGAGGATGGTCAGCGCGAGGCAGAACAGTATGGAGATTATCTTATGCGGGTGCATGCGTACTTATTATTCTTCTTTTTCGGTGCAAAGGTACGAAAAAAACTCCGAATGGCCATAATCTACCCTTGATTTAGCCCTTTTTTTTTGCAAAAAATGAAAAAAGTGTCCTTTTAACCCTCATACAATGGATTTTTTGTGTACTTTTGTCGCCGATAAACCTCATGATTCTTCATATAGTCCTATGAAATTGATTGTCGACAGCGGCTCCACCAAGACCACGTGGCTCTTGCTGTCCGCCTTGCGCGAAGCGGCTTCAGAGTTCCATACTTTAGGCATCAATCCTGTCCGGGATGATGAACAGGCCGTGCGCGCCGTTATTGCAGAGGCGGCCGGCAAGTGCGGCGAGGCAGCCCGGAGCGTTACTGCGGTGTATTTCTACGGTGCCGGCTGCATGGAACCCTATAGCGGCGTGGTGCGTCGGGCGCTGGGCGATGCTTTTCCTGCCGTCGGTGAGCTGTCAGTGGAGAGCGATCTGCTGGGAGCTGCCCGTGCGCTCTGTGGGCATGAGGAGGGCATTGCCTGCATCCTCGGAACGGGCGCAAACTCTTGTCTCTACGACGGTTGCGACATTGTCCGCCACACGCCTGCTCTGGGTTGGATCCTGGGCGACGAGGGCAGCGGAGCTGTCCTGGGCCGGCTGCTGGTGGGCGATGTGCTGAAGCGGCAGCTGCCCGAGGCCGTCTGTGCTGCTTTCTTCAATCGTTTCCATCTCACGCAGGCCGACCTCATCGAGCGTGTCTATCGCCAGTCCCAGCCCAACCGCTTCCTCGCCTCGCTGGTTCCCTTCCTTTCAGAACATGTTGAGGATGCATCGGTTCGTCAGCTGCTCGTCTGTGAGTTCCGTCGCTTTCTGGTCCGCAATGTGTCGGCCTACGGAAGGCCCGACCTCGCCATCTCGTTTGTGGGAGGGGTGGCGTCGCACTTCCGCGGCCCGTTGCAGGAGGCCGTGGAGGCCGAGGGTTTCCGTTTGGGACGCATCGAGCCGGAACCGGTCAGGGGAATGGCGCTGTTTCATCGTTGAAGACTTGCCTGAAATGTGCCCTTTGAAATTGTCTTGTACTGGAGGAATAGGTGGTTCTTCTGCAATTTAGTTAAGTGAATTTCAATTCCCCGTGTCAATTTCCGGCTGGGGCTCCAGGGTGTTGGAACTACAGTTCCTCGGGTGTGGAAGTAGTAGTTCGTCGGGCGCGGGAACTATAGTTTGTTGCACGAGTAATTATAGTTTGTCGTCGCAGAGACTACAGTTTGTTTTTCGCCGAGGTATTAGAGCGCTCTGTCATCAGGTAGGAATGTCAAATGTCAAATCGGCGCGCGCAGCCAATTTTAACTTCGTTGACTTTTGTCACGACTCGGCCATTTGAAAGCAAGCTTTCATGGCGCTCGCTGCTCCAAAAGTTCAATTTTCAATT
>JAEEGL017163774.1_pt1 | contig 15051 bp, 15 predicted proteins | sample 9134231 | NCBI WGS metagenome assembly JAEEGL01 (sample SAMN16246548, study PRJNA631951) | gut metagenome | biome: gut microbiome; feature: rumen; material: fiber-attached | host: Bos | place: Iran: Karaj | collected 2018-10 | reverse complement strand
TTAAATAAAGCTTTTGAAGAAAATGAAAGAATTCAACAAATAGCTTGGGAAAAATATGGTTTTAGAACTGGTATTACTGGTGGTAAATATGATGTATCTAAAATAGGTATACCTGTACCACAAGAAGTAACAAGTACAATATCAGGATTAAAGATGAATGAATATAATGCTTTAATAGATGGTCTTAAATAGGAGGTAAGTATGGAATTAAAGTTAGAAAAGACAAGTACAAAAGAATTAGAAGGGTTAGCTGTTGCTGGTAAAGATGTTAGTGAAGCTAAAATAGAAAAGTCACTTAATTATGACAATTTAACAGAAGAAGAAAAGAAAGCTATTGATAAGTTTAATAGTGAGATTGATGTGTATGATCAAACCCAAATACTACAATTTGGTTCAGCTGCACAAGATAAAATATCTAAGTTTTCTGATACAGTACTTGATAATGTACGTACTAAAGATACTGGTGAAGTAGGAACATTACTTGCGAGTTTAGTTGCAGAAATTAAATCATTTGATAATGCATTAGCTGATAATGCAAAAACAAATATTATTGAAAGAATATTTTCAACAGCAAAGAAAGAATTTGATAAATTAATAGCTAAATATAATAAGATTGAAAAGAATATTAATACTATTGAAGGTGGACTTGAAAAAGATAAACTTCAAATGTTAAAAGATATTAATATCTATGATAATATGTATGAAAAGAATCTAGAGTATTTCAAAGAAATATCATTATATATTATTGCTGGTGAAATAAAACTAGATGAGCTAAGAAATGTAGTTCTTCCTGAACTTAAGAAAACTGCTAGTGAATCAGGAGATCACTTGGATGTTCAAAAAGTTCAAGACATGGAAAATATCATTAATCGTTTTGAGAAGAAACTATATGATCTTAAGACTACAAGACTTATTTCCATCCAAATGGCTCCACAAATTAGATTACTTCAAAATAATGATGCAGAACTTGTAGAAAAGATTCAAAGTTCAATTACTAATACTATTCCTCTATGGAAAAATCAAATGGTACTTGCTTTAGGAATTAATAATGCTCAAAAAGCACTTAAACATCAACAAGCAGTATCTAAGTTAACTAATGATATGTTAAAGAAGAATAGTGAAACATTAAAACAAGGTTCTATTAAAATAGCTGAAGAATCAGAAAGAGCTATTGTTGATATTGAAACTCTTCGTAAAACTAATCAAGATATTATTGAAACAATTGATAAAGTTATTGAAATTCATAAAAATGGTAGAATCAAGAGAGCAGAATCTGAAAAAGAACTTGCTGCTCTTGAACAAGAACTTAAAGATAAGTTACTTGAAATTAATGTTAAAGGAAAAGAATAGATTGCTATTCTTTTTTTATTGAACATAACTAGTTCTTGTGATATACTTTATTACGGAGAATAGGTATATGAAGGTAGATATTAATAATAAAAAAGGGTTTACTTTAATTGAATTATTGGCGGTTATCGTTATATTAGCTTTAGTTATTGGTATTGCTGTTATAAGTATTGGGAATGTTATAGGAAGAGCACGTGATAATACTTATAAAGATACAGCAGTAAACATTTTAAGAGGTGTTAAACAGCAACTAGTGTTAGCTGATCAACTTGAAGTAGGAAGATACTATTTTACTTCAGGAGTATTATCATCTGGTGGAACTGCACCATCTGGAAGTGAGATTGAACTAATAAAAAATATTAGTGGTGATCCTTTAATGGGAAATATTGCTCGTTCAGGTGGAGATAGTTATGAAATACAAGTTACACCAATTGGTAATTTAGGTGTTTATAAAGCGGTTAATACACCTCCAGTTAAGTGTGGCCAGGATTATGTATCATATGTTATGGTAACTAAAAATCCAACTGATGATAAGCGATTTGATTTTAATGTATGTATTGTAGCTGGGGAAGAAGATGATATAATTTACGCCAAGGAAGATATACTTATAAATGGTAGTCCATCTGATGTAATTATTGACCCAGATACTTTAATTAATAATCCGGCAGTACCTACAATTACTGGTGGTGCAACAAAAGTATATAACTATCAAACTACAAGGTTAACTTGTTCAACGACAACAACATATTCTACAGGAACAACCATTTACTATGAGTTTGGTTATGCATCATCTACGGCTAATTTCGATGCTGGAACAATCACGTGGTTAGGAAATCCTACAACCACAAATACTTATGATGTAGCTAAAGCCTACGGTAAATCAACAAGACTTTATACATGTCGTGTATATGCAACAAGTGATACTGATACAACTGATACGTTAACTACTGCTTCAACAACAACAATGTCTTTAGTAAATTCAAGAATTAACTTTGATGCAACTACTAATGGTGGTACCATAAGCGGGTCAGCTACACTATATGTACCATATGGTATGACCAATATTTATACGGGAAAAACTAATAGTACAGCAGGAACTATCCCAACCGCAACCAAAAGTGGAGCAACATTTACTGGTTGGTGGACAGCAGCATCTGGTGGAACTTTAGTTATTAATCCATCAAAAGTAGTACAAGCTAGTGTGGCTAGTTGGACAAATGCAAGTAAACAGTGGATTAGAACTTCAACAAGTACTAGTGCATCAGCCAATAAACTTTATGCACAATTTAGTTAAATATGACTAGTTGATTATTCAACTAGTTTTTTTATTAGCAATAGTGTATAATTAATATGTGAGGTATTTATGGATAACAAATATTTTAGTGATATATATGATGATTTTTTTAGAGTAGACAAGAAAGAAATTAAAGTTGAAGAGAATAATAATAATCAAGAAGAAGTTAATTTACTAGAAGATATTGATTCTCTATACTTAGATATTGAATCTAAGAACTTGTTAAAGCAAATATTAGAATATATGGATAAATATTCAAATAAAGAAGAGACCAATTATATTAATTTTAATATTTTAGTTAATGGAAATAATGAAGAAACTGTCAATAGTATCAGTAGTATTCTTAAAAAAAGTGTTAGTAATAATCATTATACTGATGGTATAAATGTGTATGAACTTTCTTTATATGATTTGAATAATAAAGTAGATATTAATGAAATATATAGTAAGAATGCAATTATTATTATTAAAGATATTGAAAGTATTTTAATGCAAGATGAAAATAATAAGAAGATGTTTTTCTATAATTTAAAGAATAATCTAAGTAAAAAGAAAATAACAATTATTACTGGTAATGAAAGTGATATTAATATGTTCTTATCTTATGATAATGATATTCGTGTTAAAAACTTTAACTTTAAATTAATTGAAGTAATGCCAACTATTCAAGAAATATATAATGAAGTTATGAATAAAGTGATGGTAAGTGACGAAAATAAAGTATTATTACTTGATTATATAACTGATTCATATAAAGAAATAACTGATTATGTGGCATATCGTGAGAATCTAATTGATTATTTATCTTTTAATAAAAATGTTCCTAGTGTGAGGGAAGTTAAAACGATGGATGAAATATTTAAAGACTTAGATAGTTTAGTAGGCCTTTATGATGTTAAAAAAGTATTAAGAGATTTAGTTAACTTAATAAGTTTAAAAGATAAAAGTGATTTAAAGATTAGTAATGTGAACTTACATATGTTATTCCTTGGTAATCCAGGTACTGGTAAAACTACAGTTGCAAGACATTTATCAAGTATATTATATAATTTGGGTTACATTAAGGAAAATAAACTACTTGAAGTATCTAGTAAAGATTTGGTTGCTGAATATGTTGGACAAACAGCTATTAAGACTTATAGTGTAATAGAGAGAGCTCTTGGTGGTGTGTTATTTATTGATGAAGCTTATGCACTATCTAGTAAAAATAATTCTTATAATGATGAGGCTATTGCTACATTAATTAAAGCAATGGAAGATAATCGTGATAATCTAGTAGTTATATTTGCTGGTTATACTAAAGAAATGCAAGATTTTATTAATTCAAACTCTGGTATTGCATCACGTATAGGGTATACTCTAAACTTTAAAGATTATACCGAAGAAGAACTTCTTGAAATATTTAAGGGAATGGTATTTAAAGCTGGATTTAAAATTACAAATGAGGCGTTATATAAAGCTAGAAATATTATTAAAGAACACTTAAATGATAAGAACTTTGGTAATGCAAGATTTGTTCGTAATATGTATGAAAAGACAGTTACTGAACATGCAACGAATACTAAAGATAAACGTCGTAAAGATGTTCTAATTACGATAACTGATAAAGATATAAATATCGATAATGTTCTCTAATATTAATTGTGAAAAATATGTAAAAGTGTTTGTATAATAAACACTTTTTTTGTATAATTATTATGAGGAGGAAAGATGAAAAAATATCACACATTGTTAGTAGTAGCAATAACTATTTTAGTAGTAGTTTTATTATCTTGGATTTTACCAATAACTTATTATCAAGGCGAATTAATTACTGCTGAGAGAGTACAAGCTGGTATATTTAGTACAGCATCATATGGATTATTTACTTTTTATAATTTCATATATGTCTTTATAGGATTATTACTAGTTGGTGGTCTTTATGGAATACTTAATAAAGTACCTGCTTATCGTATATTGCTTGATAAAATAGTAAAACATGTTAAAAATCATAAAGTTATATATTTGATTGTTACTGTTTTATTACTTTCTGTTGTAGTTGCATTTACGGGTTTAACTTTTGAAATGTTAGTATTCTTACCATTTATAGCTGCAATTGTATTACTTCTTGGATATGATAAAATTGTTGCTGCAATGGTTACAGTTGGATCTGTTAGTGTTGGTGTAATTGGTTCATTATTTTCTAAAACAATTGTTGGAAAACTTAATGAAGTATTGGAAACAACAACATATCATGATTTAATTATTCCTAAGATAGTTATATTAGTTTTATGTGCTATTGTCTTAATAATTAATATTATTTTAAGAGCAAAGAAATCTATTGTTAAAGAAAGTGTTGAAGAGAGTTTCTTAGTACCTAAGAAAGTTACGGGTAAAAAGGCTAAAGTATGGCCACTTGTTACAATTGCTATTATTGGTACTATTGTAATGATCTTAGGCTCAATAGACTGGTATGGTGCATTTAACGTAGTATTCTTTGATGATGCACTTACAACAATTAAGGCATGGCCAGTATTATCAAAATACATTATATTAACTATTGGTGTATTAGTCGTTTTATATAATCTTTTAAGAAGTTATTATATAAGAATGAGAGATGGTAAAAAAGATCAAAAAGTAATGAGTAAACGTCGTATGATTGTTACTATTGTTTTTGGTGTTATTGCTTTCTTAGCTCTTCTTAAAATTATGTTAGAAGATTTATTTAAAGCTACTGATATTATGACAAAGGCAATTGAAGCTATTAAACTTGATGGTATAGTAAATGGATTTACTTTTGATAAACTATTAGGTTCAGTAGCAGCATTTGGTAGTTGGACATATAACGATTATATGATGTTGTTACTAGTAGTTATTCTAGCTATTAAATATTCATATCATGTTAAATTTAGTGAAGTAATTGAAAATATGGGTGAAGGATTTAAGAAAGTGTTATATGCTTGTTTAGTTGTAATGCTATCTTATACAGTTCTTATTACGGTTTCTGGTCATCCAATTGGTTTAACAATTATTAAGCCACTATTAGAAGCTACTAAAGGATTGCATGTACTACTATATCCTATTAGTACATTATTTAGTGCTTTATTTAATACTGATTTTGCATATTATGAATATGGTGTATTAAACGTTGCTTATGTTACTACAGCATACACTGGAAGTGGTGTATTACCACTTGCAGAGTTTATAACTCAAACAATGTATGGATTTGCTATGTTAATAGCACCTACTAGTGTAGTACTTCTATTCACATTAAGTGTATTAGATATTAAATATACTACTTGGTTAAAGAAAATATTATTTGTAATATTGGAATTATTACTTGTATTATTCTTATCATACGTTGTACTTAATTTATGGGTTATCTAAAGAACTCTTTTGAGTTCTTTTTTTTTAAAAAATGTTGTAATGATAAATAAATAGTGTTATTATGTTTATATGATAGATTTAAAAAAAACCCCTTTGGGAGAATTTTTTAAATCTTTTTTTGTTTTTATAGGAGGAAATTATGAATAAAAAATATGTGTTTGTTACAGGTGGTGTAGTATCAGGACTTGGTAAAGGTATAACAGCAGCATCTCTTGGAAGATTATTAAAAAATCGTGGTTATAAAGTAACTATGCAAAAGTTTGATCCATACTTAAATGTCGATCCAGGAACAATGAATCCACGTGAACATGGAGAAGTATTTGTTACTGTAGATGGTGGTGAAACTGATTTAGATTTAGGTCATTATGAAAGATTTATTGATGAAGATTTAACTAAGAATTCTAGTATTTCTATGGGTAAGATATATTCAGAAGTTATTGAAAAAGAAAGACGTGGTGAGTATCTTGGCAAAACAGTACAAGTAATACCACATGTAACTAATGAAATAAAAGAAAAAATATATAGTTTTGAACATACCGATGTTGATGTTATTATTACTGAAATAGGTGGTACTATTGGTGATATTGAAGGATTATCAATGATAGAAGCTATTAGACAAGTAGGACTTGAGAAGAATAAAGAAGATGTACTTTATATTCATGTTACTCTTTTACCGTTTATAAGTGGAAGTAATGAAGTTAAAACTAAACCAACACAACATTCAGTTAAAGAACTACAAAGTTTAGGTATTCAACCAGATATATTAGTATGTCGTACAGATATTCCAATTATGGATGATATGAAAGAGAAATTAGCACTATTTTGTAATGTTAGAAAATCTAGTGTAATCCCTAATTTAACAGCAGATAACTTATATGCAATACCACTTCTTCTTGAAGATGCAGGACTTGGTATTGAAGCTTGTAATCACTTAAAATTAGATAGTTTTGTTCCTAATAATAAAGAATGGGAAAAGATGATTAAAAATATTAGAAAAATTAAAGATGAAATAGATGTATGTTTAGTTGGTAAATATACTAAATTAGAGGATTCTTATATATCAGTTATTGAAAGTTTAAAACATGCAGGATTTAAGAATAATGTTAAAGTACATGTTGATGTAGTTGATTCAGAGGGAATAACAGAAAAGAATGTAGCAAGTACACTAAAGAAATATAAAGCTATTGTAGTACCTGGCGGATTTGGTTCTCGTGGTATAGAAGGTATGATTACAACAATAAAGTACGCAAGAGAAAAAAATATTCCATTTCTTGGAATATGTCTTGGTATGCAATTATCAGTTATTGAATACGCTAGAGATGTTTTAAAACTTGTTGATGCTAATTCTGAAGAATTTGATGATAAATCTAATAATTTAGTAATATCTTTAATGGAAGAACAAAAGACTATTAAAAATCTAGGTGGAACTATGCGTTTAGGTAAATATAGTTGTAAACTAGAAAAGAATAGTAAATCATATGGTTTATATAAAGAAGATGTCATTTATGAAAGACATCGTCATCGTTATGAATATAATAATGATTATCGTGAATTATTAGAAAAGAAAGGACTAAAAACAGTAGGAGTTAATCCTGAACTTGATTTAGTAGAAATAGTTGAAATAGAAAAAAATGATTATTTTGTGGCTTGTCAATTTCATCCAGAATTTAAATCTCGTCCTAATAGACCTGGTCCATTATTTGACGGTTTAATAAAAGTAGCAGTTAATAAAAAATAATATTTCTATTTGTTTTTCGTAAAATTTATTATATAATAGGCATAAGTGGAGGTAATTATGAAGTTTTTTAATACGTTAACTAGAAAAGTAGAAGAATTCATTCCAAATAATGAAGGTGTAGTTAAGATGTATACTTGTGGACCTACAGTTTATCATTATGCTCATATTGGAAATCTTCGTACATATATTAGTGAAGATGTACTAGAAAAGTATTTAAAGTATCTTGGATATAAAGTTGATCGTGTTATGAATATTACTGATGTTGGCCATTTAACAGGGGATTCTGATGATGGTACTGATAAAATGGTTAATAGTGCTAAAAGAGAACATCGTAGTGTATTAGATATAGCTAAGTTCTATACTGATAAATTCTTTGAAGATGGAAATAAACTTAATATTCGTAAACCAGATACTTTAGTTCCAGCTACAACGCAAATACCAGAGTATATTAAAGTTATTCAAAAGCTTCTTGATACTGGTTATGCTTATCTAGCTGGTGGTAATGTTTATTTTGATACTTCAAAACTAGATAATTATTATTGTCTTACTAACCATAATGTTGATGAATTAATAGATGGTGCAAGAGAAGATGTTACTAAGGATGATAATAAAAAGAATAAAGCAGACTTTGTTCTTTGGTTTACTAAATCTAAGTTTGATGATCAAGAACTTAAATGGGAATCACCTTGGGGTTATGGATATCCTGGATGGCATATAGAGTGTTCTTGTATTTCAATGAAATATCTTGGAGAATTCTTAGATATTCACTGTGGTGGTGTTGATAATATATTCCCACATCATACTAATGAAATAGCTCAATCAGAAGCATATTTAGGTCATAAATGGTGTAATTACTGGTTCCATTCAGAACATTTAAATGATTTAAATGGTAAAATGAGTAAAAGTAGTGGAGAGTTCTTAACTATCGATAATTTAATTAAACATGGTTATAATCCATTATCATATCGTTATATGGTATTATCTAGTCATTATCAAAAACCATTAATGTTCTCTTATGATAACTTAGATATTGCAGAAAATGCTTATTTAAAGCTTAAGAATAGAGTATTAAAACTTAATAAAGCAGAAGATACTTTATCAGATGGTTATGAAGAATATAAAAATAAATTTAAAGAGGTTATGGATAATAACTTAAATACATCTTTAGCATTAACTACTATTTATGATGTATTAAAAAGTGATATGAATGATTATACTAAATTAAAATTAATTAATGAATTTGATACAGTATTATCTCTTGATTTAACTAAAGAAGAAACTAAAGAAATAGCTAATAAAGAAGAAATAGAAGAACTTATTAATGAAAGAAATATAGCTAAACAAAATAAAGATTATCAAAAAGCAGATGAAATAAGAAATAAGTTATTAGATATGGGGGTTATTCTTAAAGATACAAGAGAAGGTACTACATACGAAATAATAAAATAAACTATAGGAAACTATAGTTTTTATTTTGTTGACTAATCTAGTTATTTATTATATTATTAATTCGTGATGTAAAGAGGTGAAATATGGATTTAGTATCAATGATTTTAATAATAGGAGCGACTTTAATAACTGGTGGTGCTCAAGCATATATAAGTCTAAATTATAAAAAATATAAACAAGAATTAGTAAAAAGTGGTAAAAGTGGTTTTGATGTAGCAAGAGAAATATTAGATCGAAACGGCTTATCTCAAGTTATCATATTAGAAACTGAAGGTGAGTTAACTGATCATTATGATCCAAGTAAGAAAGTAGTTAAATTATCACATGATATTTATAATGGTAAAACCATAGCAGCAGTTTCTGTTGCATCACATGAATGTGGCCATGCCATACAAGATAAAAATGGTTATACTTTCTTAAGATTTCGAAATAAGATTGTCCCTTTTGTTAATATTTCTTCTCGTATAGGTTATATTGCTATTGTGGCTGGACTTGCCCTTAGTTTAGTTAAATTATTGTGGGTAGGTATTGCTTTTGAAGTTGTTATTTTACTTTTCCAATTAATAACATTACCAGTAGAGTTTGATGCATCTAAAAGAGCTTTAAAGCTTATTAATGAATATCATATGGTAAGTGAAGATGAACATAGTGGAGCTAAAAAGATGCTAACGGCAGCAGCACTTACATATGTAGCAGGTGTACTAGCAACATTAATGGAAATATTACGATATGTTACATTATTTACAGGACGAGATCGTCGATGATAAAAGAAATAAATAGTTTAGTACTTGCTTATTTAGGCGATACAATATATGAAGATTATGTAAGAATATATTTAATTAATAAAGGAATAAGCAATGTCAATGAATTACAAACTGAATCAATCAAATATTCAAGTGCAAAAGCTCAATGTGAAATAGTCAAAAGACTTATTTCTGAAGACTTTTTTACTGATTTAGAATTAGAAATAATTAAAAGAGCGAGAAACCATAAGAGTAATTCTCATCCAAAGAACTGTGATATCGTGACATATAAATATGCCACAGGTTTTGAAGCTTTAATTGGTTACTTGAAATTAGATAATAAAGAAAATAGAATTACGGAGATAATGGAGAATATTCTTATAAAATAAGATATTCTTTTTTATTATGTTTTATGATACAATTATAGTAGGTGATACTATGAGATATCTAGTAAATATAAATGAGTTAGATGAAGTAATAAAGAGACTTACTGATGAAATAGAAAAGATTAGTGAGCAAATTAATCACTTAATTATTATTCAAAATGAACTTGTATGGGAAGGTTTAGCTAAAGATGCATTTGATAATAAATATAATGATTATCTTGATAATCTAAAAAAAATCTTTTCTCGTTTAGTTAAACTATTGTTATTTTTAAAGTCATATCATAATAATTTTGATGATGAGTTTACTAGAATTCAAGCCTTATATAATAGAACTATGTATGATGAGGTGATAAAATGGGGCTAATTAAATTAGATTATAATAGTTTAGAAAAAACCTCTAATGAGTTTAATAAAAGTAATGAAATAATCTTAGAGAATATGAAACTAATATATAATGAATTAGTTGATTTACCTAATGTATTAGATACACCTAAGTCTTCTAAAGTTATTGAAGAACAAATTAAGAATATGGAACAAATGGAAAGATATACTCGTGATAAAAGTGATTATTTAAATAGAATGTTTATTATGGCAAAAGAAGAGTATGCAAGGGAAAATGAAGCAATAAAAACGGCAGTAGGTGATAAGAATGGATAGTGGTACATTAAAATATCAAAGAGAAAAGTTTGTTAGTAGTGCAAATCAATATAAAGATAAATATAAAGATATTTTATTAAAATTAAAAAGCATTAATCTAGCATTAGAAAGTAGTAATGATACTCTTTTATATAAGCATATTCAAGAAAAGAATGAACAGATTATTAAAAAAATAGATAAACTATGTAATAACGTTGATAAATATAAAAATTTAACGGTAAAGGAAGTTAATGATAAAATATACTTATTAGAAAAAGAAGAACAAGAAAAAGCAGAAGAAGATATTGATGATACTGTTTAATATATGAAAGGAGAATAATATGCCTAGAACAATTGAAGAATATGTAACTGGTAAATTACCATATTTAGTTGATAATTATCAAAAAAATAGTGATATTGCTAGTGAATTACTTAATGGAATCGAACGTAATTATAATCTTGGTCTAGATAAAACAAGAGCTCTTGCTATTTTAGATAAGTATATTAATGAATATCGAAGAGATAGAAAAAATATTAACAATATAGTTACTGGCTTAGTAAATGATATTAGTAAAAAGGAAACAACGAATAATAATTCTTCTAATGTATCATCTAAAAACCCATCAATAACTACTAGTAATTCATCTAAGACTTCTTCCGGAAATACATCAAGAAATATAAATGTTGATGTTGATACAGTTGAAAAAACAGTTAAGGAATATGCTAATGTTCAAGAAGAAAAAGATAGTAATAATATTGAAGCAGAAGGATATGTTGATGATGTTTTCTCTCAGTATGAGTTAGAAATTACAATAGTAGAGGAAGAGATTGATGAATTAATTAGTGATATTGGTAATGAAACACTTCGTACTCTTGAACAAATGGATGTTATTGATAATGAATCAGCTAAAGTTATCATGCAAGATAACATAAGTTTTAGTGAGTTAGTTAGTGTGTGTTCTATGTATAAGAACACAGGAAGTAAAATACAATTAGCTAATGCTGATACTTTTCAAAAAATGGGTTATGATGTTAAAGATGGTATTGTATCAATTACTGCTAAAGATGGTACCAAGTATGATTATAATACATCAACATATCAGTTATCTGATTCAAAAGGTAATCGTCTACCAGTTAGATATTATTTTCCATCAACAATTAGTAATGTATCATCACTTACTACGATAACTTGTTTAAGTGGACAAGGGGAAGGATCTATGTATGAAACGACAGGAAATAATAGTTTCTATATGGATAGTATTAAATCAAATAGTATATTAGTTGTTCCAAAAAAAATAAATAAGAATGATATTGATCTTAGTAAAGTAAGTTTTTCATATATGAGTGATGAAGTGATTGCTAGTACAAAGTTTATTACAACAGCTACTAAGCAAAATAGTGGAGTAAGTAATACTATTATTGGTTGTAGTAGTGGTGGTGGATCATCTCTTAAAATTGCTGCTCGTGCAGGTGATTTGTATGATAATGTAATATCTATTAATTATGCGCCAATTTTTCAAGGTGATAATAAAGGAGTTAATAAAGGCGATGATAATCGTTTAACTATCGAGGAAGCTAATAATCTTAATAATAAAAATTTAGTTTTCATATCAACTAAAGGTGATAAGAATGTTGAAAATGGAAGAGATAGTGTTGTTTATAAAGGAATGTCTAGATTACTTGATTATTGTCCTAATGCTGATATAACTATGATAACTAATAGTAATTCTAGTGCTTTCTCAAGTTTCAATAATCATAATTATCATTATTTTGGTATGAATAGTGAATATTGGGCAAGTAATATGGGTAATTATGATGGACATGGAGATTATCATAAAGTATATCGAGATGTAATTAACAGTGGAATACTAAGTTAGTATTCTTTTCTTTGGAGGAGATATGATAGTATCAGGACGTAATAATGTAAAAGAAATATTGAAAAATTTTAAAAAAAATAATGGCATTAAAAAGGCTATTTTGCAAAATAATTTTAATGAATTAGATATTTTGTCTTTAATAAAATCAAGAAATATTCCCTTAAAATACATGGAAAAAGCTAAATTGGATGCTCTTGCCAAAAATAATCATCAGGGTGTAATATTGGAAATAGGGGATTATAACTATGTAAATATTGATGATATTATTGGCGATAAAGAAGAGTGTAAAATAGTTTTATTAGATCACTTAGAAGATCCACATAATCTAGGTGCAATAGTTAGAACGGTTGAAGCAAGTGGTGTAGATGGTATTATTTTACCTGTTAATAGAAGTGTATCAGTTAATGAAACAGTTATGAAAACAAGTGTAGGTACTTTGTATGATGTTAAAATATGCCAAGTAACTAATTTAAATAATACAATCAAGTATTTAAAGAAAAAAGGTTTTTGGATATATGGGGCTGATATGGATGGGGAAAATTATTCGAATATCTCTTTTGCTCCTAAATCTTGCTTAATAATTGGTAATGAAGGTAATGGTATTGCCAGAATAATAAGAGAATCAAGTGATTATATAGTTAGTATCCCAATGTATGGAAAGGTAAATAGTTTAAATGCATCAGTAGCTGCTGGGATATTAATCTATGAAATGGTAAAAAAATAAATGTATCGAGATATGAATGATTATGAATTACTTTATATGGTTTGTGATAGTGAGGAAGATAGTTTTAGTATTTTAGTTAAGAAATATCAACCACTTATTTATAAAGTAGTTAAAGAGTATCAGAAGTTTTTTAAAAAGTATGGTTATGAACTTGATGATTTAATGCAATTGGGTTATATAACTTTATATAAAACTTCATCAAGATATGATACTAGTAATCATTCATTATTTTATTCTTACTTTAAGAAAGCTCTAAATAATATGATTATTGAAAATATTAGATGTAATAATACTTTAAAAAGATCGGTATTAAATAATGCATTTTCATATGATGCAACTATTCCTAATACTAGTTTATCTTTTATTGATGTATTATCAAGTGAAAAGAAGAATATTATGGCCGATAATTATTTAATTATTTTTAAGAATTCAATGCCAATTACCTTATCATATATTTTTGAATTATATTATAGTGGCTATAGTAAAAAAGAAATAAGTATATTACTTGATATAGATTTAGAAGAAGTAAGAAATAGTTTTTCATTAATAAAAAGGCATGCATTGACATATAAATCTTTGTTTTTTGCTTAATATATGCTATAATTATTTGGTAATTTGAGGTGAACTATGAATAAGAAACAAATGATAAAAGAACAAAAGAGATTAAAACAAGAAAGAAAAGAAGTCGAGACATTATTTAAAGATGATAAAGATGTTTATAAGGTATTTAAAATAGCTCTTGGAGTATTAGTATTTATTGGTGTTGCTTTTGTACTTATTAATTTTGCTAATGGTACATGGAGTTTAACTAAGAAGAATAAGAAAGCAACTGAGATTAATTATAGTATGTTAATAGTAGGTACAATGTTTGGTAAAGAAGAAGATGAGTACTTAGTATTAGCTTATGATATGAATGATGATAAACAAGATATTTATGAAGCAATAGCAAGTACTTATTCAGGAGATAAACATTTATATTATGTAGATTTATCATCTGGATTTAATGATGCGTTTATTGGTGATAAAAGTGTTATAACTAATGATTTAACTAAATTAAAGTTTGGTGGACCAACATTATTATCAATAAAAGGTGAAAAGATAAATAAATCTTATACAAAAGAAAGTGATATTATTAAAGTATTAAGTGGAAAATAGACCAATGTCTATTTTTTTAATTGATATAAAATATTAAAAATATTATAATAATTATGTATGATAGGAGAGGTTATGATAAAAAGTAAAAAACAAAGTTTAATAGTAATTGGAGTATTTACCCTAGCATTATTATTAGGAAGTGTAACCTATGCATTTTTCAATTATACAAGAACAGGTAACCCTAATAATTTTAGCGTGGGAAGAATAAACTTTATATCACGACAAACAGAAACTATTTCATTAACAAATTTATTTCCAATAGATCCAACTGAAACAGGAATAATGGATGATGATACAAAAGTTGGAACACTGGAAATAGAAATAGAGGGAGATACT